>Ga0224555_1001446_pt1 | contig 32815 bp, 25 predicted proteins | sample 714S23034metaG_FD_180687 | JGI IMG/M metagenome (GOLD analysis project Ga0224555, IMG submission 180687) | Peat soil microbial communities from Stordalen Mire, Sweden - 717 S2 30-34 | ecosystem: Environmental > Terrestrial > Soil > Wetlands > Peat | place: Sweden: Norrbotten County, Stordalen...
CCGTCAGTTGAACCGCATAGTCGCGGATGGCGCGCAGCTCTTCGAACCGGCCTCCGATCTGCGCGCCGCTGCCCACGGTGTTCTCCAGCAGCACGGTCACTCCCGTCTTCATCATGCCCGCGGCGCCCGCGGCTGCATCCCGCAAACCCAGCACAAACGCCGCGATGCCTTCCTCCAGCGACTGACCCTTGTAACTGCCCGGATGCAGGACAAGGTACTCGGCGCCGATAGCGGCGGCGCGCTCCAACTCGCCGCGGAACGAGGCAATCGACCGCGCGCGGATCGCCGGGTCCACCGACGCCAGGTTCACCAGGTAATTCGCGTGAATGGCCAGCGGGTATAAATCGAGCCGCTCGCGGGCGCGCCGAAACAACCGGATTTGTTCCGCGCCAGGCGACGAAGCGCGCCACATCCGGGGGCTCGACGAGAAAATCTGGAACGTATTGGCGCCCAACTCGGATGCTTTCAGCGCGGCGTTTTCAAGCGAAGCCGCTATGGATGTGTGGATCCCGATACGCAGATTACCATCGTAGCAAGGCGGGGGCACGGGGAATGCTGGACCCAGATGGATTCATTGACGCGAAGATGGCAACCGCCCGGTGGGTTGGCGCTTACCCAAGATGGGCGTTATGCGGCAAGCCCCCACTGGCCGCATGGATTGGCAAAAGCCATCCTTGCGGGGGTAATCGGTTGGGATTACTTCTTTGGTAGGCAATCCACCTGCACAGTTGCCCTCTCCCCCGGCGGTTGCTCCTTAGGCAACGGGCGCATTACTCGCCATCACGTCAGCGTGTAGGATCAGGTCAAGGCGATGCGCGAGGGCTCGCTGTTTGTCATCAATCCGTTTCTCATAGTCGAGTTGAATGAGCTCCTCGAAAACCGCAGTTGCACGCGCATGGTCGTTCATCAGCGAATTGACAGAGTACGTCTTGCCACTGACCTCGAACGACGTTCCGCCACGCCGCGCACCTCGGACGAACTCAGATTGACTGCCGAATCCGAGTAGTGTCGATACCATGTTCCGCGCCTTCAACTTCTGTCGCGTTTTTGAACTAGGCCTTAACAGAATTTGCCGATCATTCCACATGAACGCGCAGACCACAAAAGGTAGTGCCTCAGTCATAGGGCTCTTCCCGTGGTTCAGTTCATAATCGACGACTTCCTTCAAGCGAGTGCGGTCCATCGCGCTTGCCCAGAACATGGGGTAACCCCTGCTGTATACTGCCGACACGAAGCACATTTCCGCAGCCTCCGGCGAAATCGTCAGATCGCGTCTGTGTACGTACAGTCTGGATAGTGTTAAACGTGAGATTCGGTGGCTCGTATCCGATTGCCGCCACAACCGGACTTGCGTTTGCAGTTCCGCGTCCAAAGAAGTGAACGGTATGCTCGCGTCAGCTATCTCAGAGACAGGCAAGGCTTCGGGATCATCCGGAACAAGCCGAACGCGGAGTGGCGCGGACACCTTCGAGCCGGTTTCGACATCCGGCACGATCCTAACTGGCAGAGATTTTCCAATAATCATGCCGCGTGATGTATCCTCTGGACGTGAAATGACCAAATCGGATTCCAATGGAGCATGGGCCACGCGTTCGATCCGTGCGAGAATACTTGTGATCCTGTCCTGTACTATTCTGTCGACCAGAGTATCCAGATCCACCTGCTCAGCCTCTCTGGTACTCCCCGGTACGCGCGTGTAGACAACGCCCTTCACGAACGCCCGCGCAGGCTTGCCGTCCGAGCCCTGGTAGTTGCCGTCAGATTCGAAGACGACGAGCCTGTCACTTGCAGACACTTGCAGAAAACCGAAGAGCTTTCCATCGCGAATGATCTCTCGATAGGAGCTGGCCACGCGTGCACTCGTATACGACCTCAACTTATTGGAGACGTTTGCCGGATCAAATGTTTGGAGAAGGGAATCTCGGATTCCTGAACGATTCCCGTTCTTATCAACCCCGAAAACAATCACACCGCCGCCGCCATTTGCCATGGCGACGACATGCTTCAGCACGTCAAACCACGTCGGTTTCAGGCCGTCAAAATCGCACTTGAATTCTACATCTGTTGGCTCCAAACGCGATCCCGGCAGGGCGAAGTCGTCTAGCAGCCGAATCAACGTCGATTCGATGTTGATCCAGACAGTCGCTGAAGCCATAGAGCGTGGCGGCACAGGTCCCGCTGGGTCGAATGTACCATATCGAGGGACCGGGCAACCGTGTGTGATGTTGGCTGGGCCCCACCGCGAATTTGCCGGCGTCCCGCAGAGCCGGGCGCAACCTTGCGCTCAGGAAATGGTTAGGGCTCACAAACTGCATTACTTGCCACAAGCGCCCTTGCGCCGGGGAAACCGCCTTCCACGTGGGCATGTAGTCGCCAATGCTTCCCTGTGCCTCGCGGAAGGCGGCCAGAACTGGTGAAATTCGGTTTGCCGGCCAGCCCTTCGCATGCGTAAGCGTAGATGCTATCCTGGATTCGTGGCTGATCGCACAGAATCCACGGGCGCGACATGAGTGTTCTGGATACCGCCCCGTCTATGGAGCCGCGCGGACCACACCGCCCGAGACCTTGGGTGGTGCGATTTGCCCAAGCGATTCTAGGCTATGGCCTACTAAGCCCTATCCTGAGGTTCCTGGACCTTGTTGGCCGTGGAGAATCGGCTATGGACGTATATAAAAGTGTTCCCCGATTCTTTGGGTCTCTAGAGTTTTCCGGTATCCTGATAGTTGCAGGGTTTTTGCTGCTGTTTATCTATGCCAAGCGGTCGGAGACAGCTAGACGTGGCATAGTTATAGATCCAAACACGCAACTACCAGCTACGTACCCTATCTACCCGGCATTTCGCCGCGCTGTATTGGTGTTTGGCGTCGCTCTTGGAGTTGCTCTCTTGGTGTGCGTATGTTATAAAACGCCACTTCGTTTATTTCTGGTTCTCGATCCACTGTCATCCGTGTTGCGGCCTCCGCCAGTACCAGGAGCAGCTCCTGCATTAGTTCATCTGGCAGAGAGAGAGGCGCCCAAGCCGTCGTCTACACACAATCCCGCGCAAATACCTGCACAACCGCCGCCTGTGCCGATTAATCCATCCAGTAAGCCAGCCACGCTTATTGATATTCCACTACCAATCCAAACGGCTGCAAAGCCCTCAGTGGAGGGCAAGGTTACAAATCCACTAACTGTTAAGGTTGGCCGCACAATCGTTCGTGCAAGTGACAAACCGTCGGGCACGCTATATGTATCCGTAAGACTTTCTAGTGTTTCTGAGTATCGCGGCACGTTTGATAACAATAGCGTCGGTTCCATCAAGGCGGCATTAGAAAACACCGGAAAGATTGTTGCGTTTATTGGTAATACCTACGTAATAGTAACAAAGTCAGGGGCAGATTACGGTGCCGGGTCATTGGCTTCAAATAGACCAAGAACCATCTTTTACTTCGACAAGAATCTTGAAACAGTCTGCACATCAGTCCAAAGTATAATCTCAGACGTGATTGGGATGCCGATGAGTTGTATGTTCCGACAGATTCCCCCGGTCGATTCCGACGGTACTAACATTCAGCGAGATTTTTGGTTGGCATCAGGACTTGATATGGAAATATGGCTGTGAGGTCTGAGTGCCACCTTGTATGTTTAGGCCGCGTATTGCACCTGCGGTTCTGCCGCTTCCCATAGAGCAACCAAGTGTGCAGCCCCAGAAGCATATCCAACCATAATCAAAGTAGCCCACTACCCTTCACATCCACCTCGTCCGGCAGCACGATGCGCCGTGTAGGCAGTTTCACGTCACCCTTCACGTGGGCCAGAATCTCCCGCGCGCTTCGCTCCAGCTCGATGCCGAGCTTGGTCCGGTCCTTGGTTCCAGTTTTCGCAGGGCGAACACCCATAATCACCCTCCCTGCCGGTCGAACGTTGGCGCCATCCTCCTTTCCCAAGTCGGCTACCGTTTACAAACCGCGCCGCGACGCCGGGCGGCGGGAGCGATGTTTCTGGATGATCCCGGCCAGCGCGCGCAGCGCTTCATTGGCCTCGCCAGAAGTTGGGAACGCGGCGGCGACATCCGGTTCCAGCACAACTACAGCACTGCCCGCGGCGTAGCTCGATGCGTACTTATTGGGTAAGGCGCGGCTGAGATCATACCCCGGGAGAATCTCGTCGGCACCGGCCTGATCGGTGGCTTTGCGTTTAGTGGATGATCTCTTCATTGTTTCTTCGCTCACGCCGTGTGCCACGCCGCGCGCCACGATGCGAATGCCTTCGCCCGAAGCCCCAGACACGGCGGATCGGCTACAATACGGCCCAATGGATCGCCGAAGACCGTCGCCGCCTCCTCGAACGAAACTCTGTGCTTGGCCAGATTTGCCGCAGCTTTTCGCGGATCCCACTCGAACTCCAGCGCCAACCCTCATTATACTTGCGCTTCGAAGCCCTCCGTTACCGCATGCTATCCTGATATTCACGTGGCCAGTCCAGCCTTAGGGGTCCTATTAGTCTGCGTTTCGGCCGCCGCCTCGGCGCAGTCCTCCGTGCTTCTCGACGCGATGGGCGAGGAGTTGAACCGCAACTTCTCGACGCTCAAAGCCAAGGCCGATCCGCCGCCCTACTTCCTTTCCTACGAGGTCACCGAGGAGGATTATCATGGCGTGGCGGCCACCCTCGGCGCCCTCACCAGCAACAGTCACGGCAAGAACCGCCGGCTGGATGTATGCGTGCGCGTGGGCTCGCCCAAGCTCGACAATTACCATCGCGTACGGGGCGAGCGCACCCAATTCACCTCCGGCGCGCCGCTCACTTTCGAGGATCGGCCGGGTTCCATCAAGCAGCGCATCTGGCTGGAAACCGACCGCGCTTACCGCCTGGCGGCCGAGCGGCTGATCAAGATCCGCACCAATGCCGAGGTGAAGGTCGCCGAGCAGGACGCTTCCAGCGATTTCTCTCACGAGGAGCCGGTGGTGCGCCTGGAGCCGGTTCCGCTCGCGCGCTTTGCCGCCGACCAGTGGACCGCCCGCGTGCGCAAGCTGTCCGAAAAATTCAGCGACTATCCGGGCATCCTCACCTCCAGCGTCTCGGTGACCTACCAGAACGAAACCAAGTATTTTGTGAGCAGCGAAGGAAGCCGCCTGCGCTACGGGCGCGGATTCGCGCGGGTGATCGTGAACGCGCAGGCCAAGGCCATGGACGGCACGGACCTGGCCACCGGTGAGACCTTCGAAGCCACCGATCCGGGCGGCCTGCCGCGCGACGAAGTCATCGCCGCCGCCGTCCAGCGCGTGGCTCAGGATTTGAAAGCGTTGCTGATAGCGCCCGAGGCCGAACCCTTCGCCGGCCCCGCTATTTTTTCGGGCCGCGCCGCCGGCGTCTTCTTTCACGAAATCTTCGGACACCGCGTGGAAGGGCATCGCCAGAAAGACGAGCAGGAAGGCCAGACTTTCACCAAGAGCGTGGGCGCCAAAGTGCTGCCGGATTTTCTATCGGTGGTCTTCGATCCGACGCGCAACAAATCCGGCAACATCGAGCTGAATGGCTCATACACATATGATGACGAAGGCATCGCCGCGCGTCCCGTTACCGTCGTCGAAAACGGGGTGCTGAAGTCGTTCCTGATGTCCCGCTCGCCGATCCAGGGGTTCGACCACTCCAACGGCCACGGCCGCCGCCAGCCGGGCCTGGAAGTGGTTTCGCGGCAATCGAACCTGCTGGTGGAATCCTCGCACGCCGTACCCGAGGCCCGCCTCCGGGAAATGCTGGTGGAGGAAATCAAGCGCCAGAACAAACCCTATGGCCTCTATTTCCGCGACGTCATCGGAGGCGTCACTAACACGGGCCGGCAGGGAGTGCAAGCCTTCAAGGTGATCCCTATCATTGTGTACAAGGTTTATCCGGACGGGCGGCCGGACGAGTTGATCCGCGGCGCGGACATCGTCGGCACGCCGCTCGCCAGCTTTGCCAAAATCCTGGCCACGTCGGACCGGTCGCAGGTCTTCAACGGCTACTGCGGCGCGGAATCGGGCAACGTGCCGGTCTCGGCCGTTTCGCCGGCGCTGCTGGTGTCGGAAATCGAAATCGAGAGGAAGAATAAATCGCAAGACCGGCCGCCGCTGCTGCCTTTCCCCCTGGAGGGCCAGTGAGCCGCCTCGCCCCCTCGCCCCTTCGCCCCCTCGCCCGCTCAGCCTCGCGACCCGTGTTAGCGCTCCTGCTTGCCTGCCTCGCCCCAAGCGCCTTCCCGCAAGCCACCCCCGACCCCGTCCTGCGCGCCATGCGCGATGAGTTGAGCCGGTCCCGTGGCTTGAAAGTGCTCAGCCTGGAAGCGCCCTACTTCATCGAGTACACCCTCGAGGGTGGCGACAGTTTTGAAGTTTCCGCCAGCCTCTACGGCCTCGTTTCCGTGCGCCGCGACCGGTTTCGCCTTCCGGAAATCAAGGTGCGGGTGGGCGACTACAAATTCGACAATACCGATTATGTGGGCAGCGGCTACCATTTCGGCACGCACTACGATATCGAGCGCTTCCCCCTCGAAAGCTCCTACGGCGTCATGCGGCGATTTCTGTGGCTGGCCACCGATAGCGCCTACAAATCGGCGGTCGAGGCCATCTCGCGCAAGCGGGCCGCGCTGAACAACGTCGCCGTCAACCAGCCGCTGGACGATTTTGCCAAAGCCGAGCCGTTGAAAAAGATATTGGAGATCCGGCGCATTCCGCTCGATGAAGACGCCTGGATCGCACGGGTACGGAACGTTTCGGCGATCTTCGAAGCATACCCCGCGGTGAAAAACTCGGGCGTGGAACTGAGCGCCGTCCAAACCGTGCACTACTACCTGAACTCCGAGGGTGCCGAAGTCCGCACGCCGGATAATCTGATCTACCTGCTGGTGCGCGCCGAAGCCCAGGCGCCCGATGGCATGGTGCTGCATGACGCGGTGGTATTTCAGTCGCTCGATTTCGACCGGATGCCGGCCGATCCGGAACTCCGGGAGCGAGTCGATGCGTTGGCGAAGAGCCTGACGGCCCGTGCCGGCGCACCCAAAGGCGAGGACTATTCCGGTCCCGTGCTGTTTGAAGGCACGGCCGGCGCGCAACTCTTCGCCGAAGTTCTGGGACGCAATCTGGCCCTCAGCCGCCGGCCTGTGATGGATCCGGGCCGCAACACCCCTGTACAGGTCAGCGAGTTGGAGGGCAGTCAGGGCGCGCGCATTCTGCCGGAATGGTTCGACGTGGTGGACGACCCGACGCAGAAAGAATGGCGGGGCCGTCCGCTTTTCGGCAGCTACGAAGTGGATCGCGAGGGCGTGGCTCCCCGGCCGCTGCCGCTGGTGGAGAAGGGAGTGCTGAAGACTTTTCTGCTCACGCGCCAGCCGGCAGCGGGTTTTTCCGGCTCCAATGGAAGGGCGCGTTTGCCCGGCAGCTTTGGCGCGAATGGAGCGGCCATTAGCAACCTGTTTGTGCGCGCCACCGAAACCTTGCCAGTGCCGGACCTCAAGAAAAAGCTGATCGAAATGTGCAAGCAGCGCAACAAGCCCTATGGCCTGATCGTGCGCCGCATGGATTTTCCATCGTCCGCATCGCTCGAAGAAATCCGGCGGCTGCTGAGCAACGCCGCGCAAGCGGGCGGCCATGCGGTGAGCGCGCCGGTGCTGGTGTACAAAGTGTATCCGGATGGCAGGGAGGAACTGGTTCGTGGCCTGCGCTTCCGCGGCCTGAACGCGCGCTCGCTCAAGGATATCCTGGCGGCGGGCGACGATAACAACGTGTTCGAATTCCTGAATAACCAGGCGCCCTTCGCGGTGATCGGCGGTGCAGGCTATGTGGCGGCAACCTGCGCCATCGCGCCCTCGGTGCTGGTGGACGACGTGGAACTGCATCCGCTCGAAGAGGAACTGCCTAAGCTTCCCATCGTGCCGGCGCCGGAATTGAGAATCGGGGAAATCCCCCGGTAACCGCCATGCGCATCCTGGGCCGCTACATCTTCCGCGAGATCATCTCCAGTTCGCTGCTGGGCATGGCCCTGGCGACGTCCATCATCTTCCTGCAGGGTGTCGGCAAATTGTTTGAGGTGCTGGTGCGCAGCTCGCCGCGGCCGGAAACGATTCTCTATCTGTTTGCGCTGTCGCTGCCGCCGCTGTTGCCGCTCACCATCCCGTTCGGCACGCTGGTGGGCATCCTGGTCGGGTTGGGGCGCCTGGCCACCGACGGCGAGATTACCGCCATGAGGGCGGCCGGCTGCTCCAGCCGCAGAGTGGTTTTGCCGGTGATGCTGTTCGCCTTCATCGCCATGCTGGTGGCCGGAACCATGACCTTGCGGCTGACGCCCCTTTCGGTGCGCGTCAGCAAAGACATCATAGACAAGCTCTCCGCTTCCGAGGTCAGCGCCGACATTCAGCCGCGCGTATTCGACGAGGATTTCCCCAATACGATTTTGTACGTGGGCGACGTGCGGCCCGGTGCGGTGGTGGTTTGGCGCAACGTCTTCCTGGCCGATCTCACGCCCCCGGAACAGCGCACTAGCGGCATGGGCGACAAGGCCGCCGGCCCGTTCATTACCGTGGCGCGCGAAGCCATCGCGGTGCCCGATCCGCAGCACAACCGCCTGCAGCTTTCCATGCGCAACGCCGGAACTCACGAGATGGGCAAGGATCTGAAAGGCTACGACAGCTTCGCGCCCGCCGTGGCTCAGGCGCTCTATGCGGCGCCTCCCGTGCCGGGCGCACGCAAGCCCTTCAGCGAGATGAACACGCGCGAGTTGCGGCGCTACTCGGCCACCGGCCCGGACTGGGTGGAAGCGCGCATCGAGTTCCATAAACGGCTGGCCTTGCCGATTGCCTGCCTGGTGCTGGCGCTGGTGGGCATTCCGCTGGGAGTGTCCTCGCGCAAGGGCGGCAAATCCGGCGGATACGTCACCGCCGTTTTTCTGGCGTTCTTCTGTTATTACCTGGCCTTCATCACGCTGGTGAGTCTAGCCCGCGCCAGAACGCTGCCGGTGGAGCTGGCGCTCTGGCTGCCGAATGGCGCCTTCCTGGTGGCCGGATTGATCTCGGTAGCGCTCATGGAAAAGCCCGGCGGGCGCGATTTTGTCGGCGGGTTGAAAGACGTTTTCAGCGCCGCCCTGAATCGCCTGCGCGCGCGCTTCGTCCCGGAACGCGTACCGGGTGCGCCGGCCAGGAGCTTTCGCTGGCCCTTGCTGCCCCAGATCCTGGATACCTACATTCTTACTAACTTCGCGTTCTACTTCACCATGCTGCTGGCGAGCTTCGTATCGATGAGTCAGATTTACAACTTCTTCGAGTTGCTCGGCGATATCGTACGAAACCGGATTCCCCTGGCGAAGGTTTTCACTTATCTCTTCTTCCTCACGCCTCAGTTGATCTATAAGACGCTGCCCATCAGCGTGCTGGTCGGCGTGTTGGTGACCTTCGGCATGTTGACCAAGCATAACGAGGTGACCGCCTTCAAGGCCTGCGGCGTCAGTCTGTACCGTCTGGCGATTCCCATCCTGGTGGCCAGCACCTTCCTCTCGGGCGGTCTGTTTGCCTTCGATCACTACTATGTGCCGGAAGCCAACCGCCGGCAGGACGCGCTGCGCAACGAGATCAAGGGCCGCGCCGTGCAGACCTATCTCAGTCCGGAGCGTAAGTGGATTTTCGGAAAAGGGCCGCGCATTTATTACTACAAATTCTTCGACAAAGACGAGAATGTGATGGGCGGCGTGATCGTCTACGAACTGGAGCCCAACACCTACCAGTTGGTGCGCCAGATATCCGCCGAGCGCGCGCATTGGCAGGCATCGCTGAAGACCTGGGTCTTCGAAAACGGCTGGCGGCGCGAGTTTCACGGCAACATGAGCGTGCCCTTGACGGCTTTCCAGGCGCAGACCTTCGCGGAACTCAACGAGCCTCCCAGCTATTTCTTGAAAGAGGTGAAGCAGGATTCGCAGATGAACTTTCAGGAGCTGGATAGTTACATCCGCGATCTGCAGCAGAGCGGATTCAACACCGTGAAGCTGCGCGTGCAGTTCTACCAGAAATTCTCGGTGCCGCTGTTCGTGTTGATTATGGCTATGATTTCCATCCCGTTCGCGTTCCTGGTGGGCAACCGCGGCGCCATGGCGGGAATCGGGGTGAGCATCGGCATCGCCATCACCTATTGGGGTATCGGACTACTGTTCGAAAAGATCGGGGATGTGAACCAGTTGCCGCCGGCCATCGCGGCCTGGTCGCCCGATGCGCTCTTCTCCCTCACCGGCCTGTATCTCTTATTGCGTATGCGAAGTTAGACCTGGTGGCACAGGCTTCAGCCTGTGATTGGAGACGCAATGACTCAACTCTTTCCTCTAGCAGCCATCACCGACGAATTCTCGCAAGACCTCGAAACCGCAGTCCGCACCATGGCGGAAATCGGCATGACCGGAGCCGAACTGCGCATGCTGTTCGGCAAGAACATCATCGACCTGAGCAACCCTGAACTGGACCGAGCCAGCGAAATCGTAGCGCGCCACGGTCTCGAAATCGTCTCCATCGCATCGCCCCTGCTGAAGTGCGTCCTGCCAAACTCGCCCGAAGTGGACGCCCGTTTCCAGCAGGACGTGTTCGCCGCCACCCACACCTTCGAAGATCAGCCGCGTCTCGCCGGCCGCGCGCTAGAAATTGCGGAGCGCACCGGCGCGCGCATCGTTCGCGTTTTCTCATATTGGCGCGCGGTGCAGCCGGAGGCCTGCTTCGAGCGCATCGCGCGCGCGCTGCAGCACCTTGCCGGGCAGGCCGCGCTCCACGGGCGCATCATCGGCCTCGAGAACGAGCACGCCTGCAACATCGCCACCGGCGCGGAGACGGCGCGCCTGCTGGAAGCTGTGGCGCATCCCAATCTGAAGGTGGTCTGGGATCCGGCCAACGCCTACGTTTCCGGCGAGACGCCGTTTCCGGATGGCTACCGCCGCCTGCCCGTCGAGCGCATCGTCCACGTGCACGCCAAGGATTGCCGCGTGGAGGGCCACCGTCCCATCTGGTGCGCGCTGGGCGAAGGCGCCATCGATTGGAAGGGCCAGATCCGCGCCCTGGCGGACGATGGTTACCAAGGTTGGATCAGCCTGGAGACGCACTGGCAGGGACCGCGCGGAGACAAGCACGAAGCGAGTGTCATCTGCGGCCGGAATCTGAAGGCGCTTGTGACGGGGTAAGTCCGAGTGGATGATAGCAATGCTATCATTGGCTTATGGCGAGCATCACAATACGCCGTTTGGATGACGCGACCAAGACGCAGTTGCGCGTAAGCGCAGCTAGGCATGGCCAGTCCATGGAGGCGGAAGCGCGTGATATCTTGAAATCCGCGCTCGCCCTGAAGCCACGCAACCCACAGAACTTGGCGGATGCTATTCGCGCCAGATTTGCCCACCTGGGAGGCGTGGAACTGCCAGAGTACCCACGCCAGCCCCCGAGCGAGCCGCCGAGTTTCGACGAATGATCGTTCTGGACACGAACGTAGTCTCTGAGGCGATGAATCCCAAGCCTTCGGCGCAGGTGTTGTCGTGGATGGCGTCTTATCCGCGGGAGGCACTATTCATCACAACCGTCACCGAGGCTGAAATCCTGTATGGGGTCGCACTCCTCCCGGCCGGCAAGCGCCGAACCGCGCTGCAGGCGGATGTCGATTCCATGCTGAACATAGAGTTTGCGGGCCGTATTCTACCCTTTGACGAGCAGGCTGCTCGGGCCTTCTCGCAAATTGCGGCGAAGCGCCGCTCCTGTGGACGGCCAATCGGCGATCTCGACGCGCAGATTGTGGCGATTGCCTTCTCGCGCGGTGCCTCGGTTGCCACTCGCGATGTCCGCGACTTCGAGGATTGCGGTGTTACGGTTCTGAATCCGTGGGCCGGTGCGAAACGATGAACCTCTACGGCGGCGTCTTAGTTAGCCCTGGAACTGGCGCGCGTGTTCCCCGAGCGCAAGGTCGCCTTTTACTGGATCGGCGGGGCAGGGAAGCCATGCTGGGATTGTGGGAAGTGCGAACCGGTCCGCTGCGGATGAAGCTGCACCTTGCGTTCGCCGTGGAATTACCCCGCCTGCTCGAACCACCCAGCGTGACTTTGCGGGCAGTGCCACCGATGAGCCTGTGGTGCTTGCCTGGATGCCGGCGGCATCGACCTACTTTCAGGACCCGGACGGCCACCATCTCGACAACTACCGCTCGCTTACGCGCGCGGCTCGGCCATAGCGCCCTCACCGCCCCGTTGTCACGCCGATCTGATCCAGGTGATGCGCCAGGTGCCGCACATAATCCTCCACCAGGTATCTCAGCGAAACCGGCGCATTCGCCCCGATCCGGCACGAGACGTTCAGCTTGCCCGCGGGCAGGTGCCGAATCACGTGGACCAGGTAGCGGTTGTAACTTGCCCAAAGGTCCACCAGCATCGTCCAGCTGGCGCTTTCCACCGCCTCTACGCGCACCGAGCCGGGCGTGTCGTAAGCGGGGAACTCCAAGGCATCGGCCAGCGCCGCCCGCACGAATCGCTGGTGATTGTTCGAAGCGGACTCGATCAGGTGCCCCAGCACCTGCTTCCGCGACCAGCCGCCGGCCAATAGCGGCCGACCGCTCTCCTCTTCGCTCACCCGCCGCAGCGCGATTTCCGCCGCATCCGCCACGCGCGCCAGTTCCGCGCTGACATGCTCCCCGAAATGTTCCATTCATCCATTCTAAGATAAGGCTTGCCCTCTTCTTCGCTGTCCTGAGCGACGGCGGCTATCGATTCTTGGCAGCCTGACCCGATGTCTCCTTTGACGTAACCTGCGATGCCGTGGGAATCTGCGCGGCGTCCCATCCGCCTCCAAGGGCCTGGATCAACTGAACCGCCGCTGTCATCTCGCTCACGCGCAGAACCGCCTGCGCCTGCTGATCGCCCAACAGAATATCCTGCGCAATCAGAACGTTGAGGTAGGGATCGAGACCGGTCTGGTACCTCGCCGTGGCGATGTCGACGTATCTTTGCGCTGCCTGCACCGCCGCATCTTCACGGGCGATCTGCTGCGAAAGCACCCGCAGAGTCGCAATATAGTCTTCCACCTGTTGAAACGCCGTGAGCACGGTCTGCTTATAGGCGGCGACGTCGGCATTATAGGCCGCGGTGTACTGAGTTACCGTAGCTCGGCGCAGGCCGGCGTCGAAGATCGTCTCGGAGGCCGAAGCCCCCAGCGACCAGAAAAGCGCGGGCAATGAAAACAACTTCGTGATCGCGGACGATTGAAGCCCACCGCTTCCCGTAAGGCTCAGCGTCGGGTAGTACGCTGCCTTCTGAACTCCGATGATGGCATTGGCCTCGGCCATGGTGCGTTCTGCCGCCGCAATATCCGGTCGCCGTTGCAGCAACTGCGAAGGGACGCCGACAGGGATCGCCGGAACCGGCGTACTCAGGAGTTTCACAGGCATCGAAAACGTTGAAGCGGACCTGCCGATCAGCGTGGCGATGGCATGCTCATACAAGGCGCGGTTCACGGCAATGCCGATCCCCGCCGCCTCCGCGTCTGCGAGCGTCACCTCCGCCTGAGCCACGGCCTCCTGGCTGTCGATGCCGGTTTCATACAGTGCGCGGACAAGGTCGAGCGCCTGCCGATCGGTCTCGATGGTGCGGTTATATAAATCCTGCAGCGCATCTTGTCCGCGGAGTTCGAAGAAATACTCCGCCAGATCGGCCTGCTCCGTGAGTCGCTCGTTTTCGAGGTCCGCGGCGCTCACCTGGGCGGCGTATCGATACTCGCTGACCGTATTGCGGACGCGGCCCCATAGGTCCGGCTCCCACGATACATCGAACGGCAGGGAGAAATCGCTGATGGTGGTGCGTCCTTTCGCCGGCGCAAGGCCCGTCGTCCCACCGGTTGCTATTCCCGTACTCCCAGCGGCCGTGCCCACCGAGGTCCTGGTGTACGAGGGGTTCACCGCAGCGGTGGGAAAGTAGCCGGCACGCGCCTCGCTGACTTGGGCACGCGCCGCCATGAAGTTTTGGAAGTATTGCGCGATGTTCTGGTTGTTGATGTTCAACTGATCTTCGAGTGCGTTGAGTTCGGGTTCGTTGAACATCTCCCACCATTTCCCCTTCAGCGCCGCATCCTGAGGCTGCGCAGGCTGCCATGTGCCCGGTGGCGCCGCGCTGTAAGTCGCGGGAGCGGCCTCCTTGAAACCCGGCGGAGCGGGAGCGGCGGGCGGGGCGTATTTGGGCCCCACATTGCACCCGCTCAGTAGAGAGATGCAGATCGCCGCGGCACAGGCCGCGTGGCTGGTAACTGCACTGCGTGGAGAAGTCATAGTCTTATGCGCCCCATAATGGCTCCCATTACACCGCGGCGCTGGGGGCTGGCCCCGCCCCATGGCCGGCGAGGTCGTGCTGCTTTCCCCGTATCCGTAGCCGCAGCCGGTCGAATGCCAGATAGAGGACCGGCGTTGTATAGAACGTGAGTAACTGACTCAAAATCAGCCCTCCGACAATTGTGATGCCAAGGGGCCGGCGGAGCTCAAACCCCATACCCGTCCCCAGCGCCAGCGGCAGGGCGCCCAATAACGCAGCCATCGTGGTCATCAGGATCGGACGGAAGCGCAACATGCACGCTTCAAAGATCGCGTCGGCTGTGCTCTTTCCCTCCTCGCGCTGTGCCTGAAGCGCGAAATCGATCATCATGATGGCGTTCTTTTTTACAATTCCGATCAGCAACACGATGCCAATAATGGATATGACGTTTAGGTCCACTTTAAAGAGCATCAGTGCCAGCATGGCGCCGACGCTCGCCGATGGCAGAGTGGAGATGATGGTCAGGGGATGGACCAGGCTCTCATACAGAATACCGAGCACGATGTACACCGCCAGCAGCGCCGTCAGAATCAGTATGGGCTCGGTGCTGAGCGACTGCTGGTACGCCAGCAGCGTGCCCGCAAAAAACCCTTGAATCGTGGAAGGCTTGCCCAGCCGCGTTTGAAGTGCGCCGATGCTCGCTGTGGCATCGCTCAAAGACAAGTTCGGCGCCAGGTTAAAGGACACGGTGACCGAGGGGAATAAGCCTGTATGGTTCACCGCCAGTGGTATCGTGCTGGATTGGCCCCTGGCCACGGCGAGCAGCGGAATGCTGCCGCCGCCGGACGCTGGAAGGTAGATGTCTTTCAGCCCTTCCGGGCTTTGCCCGTACTGCGGGGCAACCTCCAGCACTACGTAGTACTGATTCAACTGTGTGTAGATGATGGATACTTCCGATTGGCCGAATGCGCTGTATAACTCCGAGTCCAGCGACTGTACCGTAAGTCCGAGCTTTGCCGCCGTGACCCGGTCGAAGGTCATCAGCTCGTCACGGCCGCCATTCTGCTGGTCCGAGCTGACGTCCTGCAGACCGGGCAGGCGCTGCATGGCGTTCAGCAGCACCGCTCCCCATTTGGAAAGCTCCTGGATATTGTCGGATTGGCTCGTGTACTGGTACATCGCATTACTGGACCGCCCGCCGATGCGCAGATCCTGCACGGCTTGGAGGAAAGCGGAAGCCACCGGCAGCCGGCTCAATTTCGGGCGCAGGCGGTTGATGATCTGAGCGGCACTCGCGTCGCGCGCCGCCAGTGGCTTCAGCGCAATGTAGAGGGAGCCGGTATTGGTGGCCCCATTGCCGCCGGTGAACGCAATCACATTCGCGACGGCAGGATCTTTCTTGATCACGGTAACGATCTGCTGAATGGAGTCGTTCATCGCCGGGAAAGATGCATCCTGCGGCCCTCGCACAGATCCGGTGATCGCTCCCGTGTCCTCCTGCGGGAAAAAGCCCTTGGGTATCTTGACGATCAGCACCCCATTCAGCGCAATGGTCAGGAAGAGTACCACCAGCGTGGGAGTCGGATGATCCAGCACCCAACGCAGGCTGCCGCGATACAACGACAGCACCCACTCGAAAAACTTTTCGCTGGCCGTGAAAATACGCCCATGTGTTTGCGTGCGCTCGTTCTTCAGCAGGTAGGCGCACATCATCGGCGTAGTGGTCAGTGAGACGATCATGGACACGAAAATGGCCGTCGAGAGAGTGACCGCAAATTCGCGGAAGAGACGGCCGACGATTCCGCCCATCAACAGCAGAGGGATAAAGACGGCAATCAGCGAAATGCTGATGGTGAAGACGGTGAAACCGATTTCCTCCGCGCCTTTCAGCGCCGCGGCAAAGGGCTGCATGCCATTTTCCAGATGGCGCGTGATGTTCTCCATCACCACAATGGCATCGTCCACCACAAATCCCGTTGAAATCGTCAGCGCCATCAGCGAAAGGTTGTCAAGGCTGTATCCGAACAGATACATCACTGCCAGGGTGCCGATCAGCGAGACCGGCACTGCAACGGCGGGAACCAGCGTAGCGCGGCCGTTGCGCAGGAAGATGAAAACCACCACGATGACCAGGCCGATGGAAATCAGCAGCGTCCTCTCCACGTCGCTGACAGAGGCGCGGATGGTTGTGGTCCGGTCCAGAACGATGGTGGTATCGATGCCCAGCGGAATGGATGCCTGGATAAACGGAAGTTGCGCGCGTACGCGGTCGACCGTATTAATGATGTTGGCGCCGGGCTGGCGGAAGATGATCACGGAAATCGAGCGCTTGCCGTTCAAATAGCCGGCCGCCCGGACGTTTTGCACGGAGTCCGTCACCTCGGCGACATCCGACAAGCGGATAGCCGCGCCGTGGTTGTAGCCGACCACCAGCGGCTTGTAGTCCGCCGCCTTCGAGATCTGGTCGTTGGCCAGGATGTCCGCGGTCACTATGCCATCGGAGATTTGGCCTTTGGCCAGGTCGGCGTTCTGCAGGCTCAGTACGGACTTCAAATTCGCAAGGGTAAGTCCGTGGCTGGCCAACTGTGTGGGATTTGCCTCCACGCGCACGGAGGGCAACGCGCCGCCTCCAACACTGACTTGGCCTACGCCCTGTATCTGCGACAGCTTTTGCTCGACCACGGTGGAAGCTTCGTCATACAGCGTCGCGGGACCGTATTTCTCCGATGTAAGACCGAGGATCATGATCGGCGCATCGGAGGGATTGACCTTGCGATAGGTCGGATTGCCCGGCAGGTTGGTGGGCAAATACGTTCGCGCCGCATTGATGGCCGCCTCCACGTCGCGCGCCGCGCCATCGATGTCGCGGCTGAGGTCGAACTGGATGGTGAGCGATGTGCTGCCGAGCGTGCTGGCGGAAGTCATCTCCGTCACACCCGCAACATGACCCAACTGCCGCTCCAGGGGAGTGGCCACGGACGACGCCATAATGTCGGCGCTGGCCCCCGGCAAAGCTGCACTGACTGAGATAGTCGGAAAGTCGACTTCCGGCAGGGGCGACACCGGCAGCACCTCAAACGCCACCGCTCCGGCCAGGGCAATCGCCGCCGTGAGCAGCGTGGTTGCCACTGGCCGGTGAATGAAGGGTGCCGAGATGTTCATGCCGGTCCTGCCAGTTCCGCGCCTCCGGTTGCGGGCTGTTTCGATTTGTGCCCGAACCGGTGCCCCAGATTGTCAAAGAAGATATAGATGACGGGCGTAGTGTAAAGCGTGAGCATCTGGCTGAGCAGCAGCCCGCCTACCATGGCGATGCCCAGCGGCTTGCGCAATTCGGAGCCGAAACCCGTGCCCAGCGCCAGCGGCAGGCCGGCCAGCAGCGCCGCCATGGTGGTCATCATGATAGGGCGGAAACGCAGCAGACAGGCATCGTAAATTGCATCCGTAGCGTTCTTGCCGTGCTTCCGCTCGCCTTCCAGCGCGAAGTCGACCATCATAATGCCGTTCTTTTTCACGATGCCGATCAACAGCACAATGCCGATGATCGCGACCATGCTCAGATCCTGGTGAAACAGAAGCAGTGCCAGGAAGGCGCCTACGCTCGCCGAGGGTAACGTCGACAGAATGGTGATCGGGTGGACAAAGCTCTCATACAAAACGCCAAGCACGATGTACACCGTGACCAGCGCGGCAAGAATGAGCACCGGCACACCCGCCAGCGAATTCGTGAACGATTCCGCGGTGCCTTGAAAACCTGCCTGCAGGCTGGGAGGCATGTGCATGTCTTTCTGCACTTTGTTGACGCTTGTAATGGCGTTGCCCAGTGCGGCATTCGACGCCAGATTGAATGACACTGTGACCGCCGGAAACTGACCCTGGTGGGTAATGGCGAGCGGCTCCGTGGTCTTCACGAAGTGGGAGAAAGCGCTCAGCGGCACGGCGCTGCTCATAGCCGAACTGGTAGTGACCGTGGATGCGGTCGCCGCAAGCGCGTTCGCAGGGGGAGCAAGCGTACTTGCCGACGGAGTGTACAGTGCGGAACTGGTCAGCGCATTGGACCCCGCGGAAGACGATCCGGAAGACGCGAATGAGGAAGAAGCTCCGGTGCCGCTGGCGCCCGCGGACGCATTGGATTGAATGTAGAGTCGATCCAGCTTGCTCGGATCTTTCTGAAACTCCGGCTGACTCTCCAGAATGACATGGTACTGATTTACCTGCGTATACATGGTGCTGATCTGCCGCTGGCCGAAGGCGTCATACAGCGTGTTATCGATGGTCGAAGGCGCGATGCCCAGCCGCGAAGCGGTCACCCGGTCGATCGCCAGAGATACGGCCAGCCCGCCCAACTGTTGATCGGTGGCCACGTCTTCCAGCTCCGGCAACTGCTTCAGCCGGTTGACGAAACGGTTGGTCCAGTCACTCAACTCGCCGGCGTCGGGGTCTTCCAGCGTGTATTGGTATTGCGTGCGACTCACCCGGTCGTCCACGGTAATGTCCTGCACCGGATCCATAAATAACTGGATGCCTTCAACCCGGTTCACTTTGGCGTTCAGTCTGCGGATCAAGTCCGACGCACTGATCTTGCGCTGGGCCAGCGGCTTTAAATTGATCGACATCCTGCCGCTGTTCAGCGTCGTATTCGTTCCATCCGCGCCGATAAACGAGGAGATGCTCTCAACCGCCGGGTCGCTCAGAACCGCCTTGGTAAGCTCCAGTTGCTTTTCTGCCATGGCCTTCGAGCCGATCGCCGGCGGCGCTTGCGATATACCCTGGATAACGCCCGTATCCTGCACCGGGAAGAATCCTTTGGGGATGACGATGTAAAGGAAAACCGTAAGCACCAAAGTCGCCACCGCCACCAACAGGGTAATCGTCTGGAACCGAAGCACGACCTTCAGCGTCCGGCCATAGAACGCGATCATGCCGTCGAAAGCGCGCTCCGTGGCCTTATAGATCCGCCCCTGCTGCTCTTTTACCTGGCGCCGCAAGATGCGCGCGCTCATCATGGGCGTAAGCGTAAGGGAGACCACCGCCGAAATGACGATCGTGACGGCCAGTGTCACGGCAAACTCCCGGAACAGGCGCCCCACCACGTCACCCATGAATAACAGCGGAATCAGTACCGCGATGAGCGACACGGACAACGAGAGAATGGTGAAGCCTATTTCCTCCGCGCCCTTAAGCGCCGCCTCCATAGGCGCGGCCCCCGCTTCGATGTACCGCGAGATGTTCTCGATCATCACGATGGCATCGTCCACCACAAACCCGGTGGAGATGGTCAGCGCCATCATCGATAAGTTGTCCAGGCTGTAACCCAGCAGGTACATCGCCCCGAAAGTGCCAACCAGCGACAGCGGCACAGCCACGCTAGGAATAATGGTGGCGTAGAGACTGCGCAAGAAAAGGAAGATGACCAGCACCACCAGTCCGACCGTCAACATCAATTCGAACTCAACGTCGGAAACCGATGCTTCGATCGCGGTTGTCAGATCGGTAAGCGTGGTCACCACAATGCCCGTAGGCAGGTTGGCCTGCAGTTGCGGCATTAAGCTCTTAATGCTCTTGACCACGCTGATGGTGTTGGCTCCGGGCTGGCGTTGCACGTTCAGGATCACCGCGGGAGTCTGGTTCATCCACGCCGCCTGATTATTGTTCTCCACGCCATTTACCACGCGCGCCACGCTGGTCAGCATCACCGGGGCGCCGTTGCGATAGGCGACTACAACCTTCCGGTAGTCGTCGCTGGTGACCAGTTGATCGTTGGCGTCGATCTGGTAATCCTGGCGCGGCCCATCGAAGTTCCCTTTGGCGGCGTTCACGCTGGCCGCTGTCAGAGCCGTGCGCAGGTCTTCCAGGTTGATGCCGTAGGATGACAGCGCCGTTGGGTTGGCTTGAATCCGCACCGCGGGTTTTTGGCCGCCGCTGATGGTCACAAGTCCCACCCCGTTGAGCTGCGAAATCTTCGGCGCAAAGCGCGTGTCCACCAGGTCTTCCACCTGGGAAAGCGGCATGGAATTCGAGGTGATTGCCAGAGTCAGCACAGGGGCGTCGGCTGGATTCGTCTTACTGTAGGTCGGCGGCGCGGGCAGGATGGATGGCAACAAACTCTGCGCCGAACTGATGCCGGACTGCACCTCTTCCTCGGCTACATCGATAGCCATGGTCAGATTGAACTGCAGCACGATGACGGAAGTGCCTCCGGAACTGGTGGAGGTCATCTGGCTCAAGCCCTGCAGTTCGCCGAATTGCCGCTCCAGCGGCGCAGTCACAGTCGTCGCCATCACCGTCGGGCTTGCTCCCGGATAAAACGTCAGCACCTGAATCGTCGGGTAATCGACTTCCGGCAAGGCCGAGACAGGCAGTTGGGTATAGCCAACCAGCCCGATCAGAAGGATTGCGGCCATCAGCAAAGCCGTAGCTACCGGCCGCAGGATAAATGGACGGGATGGACTCAATGGGCTGGGCTCCCGGCGGCGATGGCCGCGGCGGGCGTGTTCGAAACCACCACCGCCACGTTGTCCTGCAACTTATCGAAGCTGCTGTTGGCCACCACGTCCCCTGGAAGGATGCCGTCAACCTGCGTCAAACCGGCGTCGGTAACCCCCGGCTTTACGGTCCGCAGATGCGCGTAATTGTTTTGAATGATGTACACGAACGATGCCTGGCCATTTTGTTGAACGGCGGAGGCTGGAATCAGCGTCACTCCCTGCAGCGTATTCACCAGCAGGCGCGTATTGACAAACTGGTTAGGGAACAGGACGTCGTTGGTGTTGGCGAACTGAGCGCGCCCTTTGACTGTCCCGGTGGTAGTGTCGATCTGGTTGTCGATGGTCAGCAGCGTCCCGCTTGCAATCTTCTTCTGCGCGGTGCGATCGAAGGCATCCACGGGCAGCTTGGCGCCTTTGCGCAAGCGGCCTTCAACCTGCCCCAGACTGTCTTCCGGTATGGTGAAAATGACGGTGATGGGCTCCAACTGTGTAATAACCGCGAGGGTCACGGTCCCGGAGGATTGCACCACGTTGCCCGGATCCACCAGCCGCAAACCCAGGCGGCCGGCGATCGGCGCGGTGATGTGGCAGAAATCGACCTGAACCTGATCGTATTGCACCGTTCCCTGATCGTTTTTCACTGTGCCCTGGTCCTGCAGCACAAGCTTCTCCTGGTCGTCCAGGATTTGCTTGGCAATGCCGTTGCGCCCCCACGCGGTACGGTAGCGTTCCAGGTCCATGCGGGCTTGCGCCAGCACATTTTCGTCTCTCTCCAGCGCGCCTTGCGCCTGCAAAAGAGTCGCGCGATACGGGCGCGACTCGATGTCGATCAGGGCATCGCCCTTGTTCACCCGTTGACCCTCCGTATAATGCACGGCCACGATCAGGCCGTCCACCTGGGTCGTAATCGAATCGCTATAGACCGGAGTCACCGTGCCGATTGCGTTGAGATAGACGCCGATGTTACCCTTTTGAGCTGTCGCACTGGTGACGGCGATACCCGGCGCTGGGCGTGCCAGAGCCGCCGCTTTTTTCTTGGCCTCCGCGCGGTGATGTAGGATCAGCACGATCGCGAGTACGAGGGCCAGCAACAACAGAATCCCCAGGACGATCCACGCAATCTTATGACGGGGACGTGGTGCCGCGATTTGATGGTCGGGGGCGATGCGTGAGGGGTTGTTTATTTCATCTGTCAATCGGGATCTCCTTTTCAGGTCCGAGTTCCAGGCACGGCGCCGCTCGGTAGCGACGCAAGGTATAGATTGAAGCCGGCGTAGATGCGAGCGCCTGGCGGCAGGTGGCTTATTCCGGTGGCCTACTCCCGCCCCTTTCTAGTACATCGTACAGATAGTCCCTTATAGAATACTGGCAGTTCGGTTGCACCGTGGGGCGGCCAATCTTGGCCGCAGCCGCCTTTCAGGCGGCTCCTGCTTTCACGTTGCGCCCCGTCGTGATCGCAAAGGCCGGCTCAAAGCCGGCTGCGGGCAGGATTGCCAGGCAGGATTGCCCGCCCCACAAACGCCATACTCACTTGTCAACCGGCGCGGCCCACCCAATCAGGCGTGCAAGCCGCAATCTTGTTTTGACTTTCGTCGTGAGCACGAGACGGTCCAGATCGGAATTCCAGCCACGCGGAGGCCCAATGCCGCTGAGCCGGCATGGGTTAGCCAAAAGTTACCGGAGCCGGGATGCAAAGGTTGCACCTGAAATGCGGAATTTGCCGGTCTGTGAATGCAGGGTCTTCAAATAGTCCGTTGGCTCCGCCAGGCAGCCGCCCCCCAGATTTGTAGCGCGGATACATTCTAAGATAGAGTTTGCCTTCCTCTGCACACCCATCCATCCCCTGGCCGCACCTCTATCTGGGCGTGGCGCTGACCACCCTGGCCACCCTGCTGCTGGAGCTGTCGCTCACGCGCATCTTCTCGGTCGTCTTCTTCTACCATTTCGCCTTCCTGGCCATCTCCATCGCCCTGTTCGGCCTGGGCGTGGGCGGCGTTTTCTCCTACATCGTCGCCGGCTGGAAAACGCCGCTATTCCGCAAGCTCGGCTATCTCAGCATGCTCAACAGCCTGCTGGTGATGGCTGCCCTGGCCGTGGTGGTCGCGGAGAGAGAGCATCTCGGCGCCTGGGGGCTGACCCTGATCTACTTCACCACCGCCCTGCCGTTCTTCGTCTCCGGAACCATCGTCTCGCTGGCCATTTCGGAAACCGTCGAGCGTATCGACCGCGTTTATTTCTTCGACCTGCTGGGCGCCTCCGCCGGATGCGTGCTGCTGGTCCCCTTCCTGGATCACTTCGGCGGCATCAGCACCGTGATGCTCGTGGCCGTCCTGTTTGCCGCCGCCGGCGCCATCTGGCACAGCATGGCGGGCTCGGTCAAGCTGCGCGCTGCCGCCGTGGCCCTGGCGCTGGCCTTGTTCTCTTTCGTCTTCTACAACGGCACGCACAACATCATCGCCATCCGCTACGCCAAGGGCCAGAAGCTGAAGCGGGAAGAGTTCGTCAAGTGGAACAGCTTCTCGCGCATCGCCGTCCGCAACTACTCCATCTTCATCGACGCGGACGCCTCCACCGGCATCGCCAGCTTCGATTTTGCGCACCTCACCGCTCGCGAGCGCCACGAACTCCTGGAGCAGGGTCCGGCCCTGCCCTATGCCGTGCGCCCCGGAGCGAAGGCGCTGGTCATTGGCCCCGGCGGCGGTTGGGATGTGGCTCGCGCGCTGGCTTCCGGCAGTCACGATATCACCGGCGTGGAGATCAACCCCATCATCGCCACCACCGTGATGCGCGATAAATATGTCGCCCAGAGCCGCGGCATCTACCTGCGGCCCGACGTGCGCATCTTCATCGAAGACGGCCGCAGTTTCGTGCGCCGCAGCCACGAGCGATACCAGGTGGTGCAGGCCACCCTGGTGGATACCTGGGCCTCCACCGCGGCCGGCGCTTTCGCCCTTTCGGAGAACAATCTCTACACCACCGACGCTCTCCGCGATTACCTCCTGCATCTGACCGACGACGGCATGGTCGCCTTCACCCGCTGGGGACTCGACCCGCCGCGCGAATCCCTCCGTCTGGTCTCCCTCGCCATCGCGGCTTTGAATCAACTGGGCGAACCCGAACCGTGGCGGCACGTGATCGTGGGCCGCGACGGCTTCACCAAAGACTGGGGCGCACAGGACACCGTGTTGATCTCGCGCCAGCCGTTCGGCCCCGCCGATCTGGCCCGCGCCCGCACCGCCATGGCTGCCGCCCACATGCAGCCCATCTACCTGCCCGACGAACGCATCCCCGGCCAGTTCACCGATCTGCTGCGCAGCTCCGATCCGGCGGCTTACGAACGCCATTACCGGTACAATATCTCGCCGGTCACCGACAACCAGCCTTTCTTCTTCTACACCGTGCAGCCGCGCGACATCCTGGCGTTCGTGGCCAACGCGTCGCGGCGCTCGGCCGATTTCAAGATCAACGAGGCGGTGCCGCTGCTGTACGCGCTGATGGCCATCAGCATCCTCGCCACCGCCATCATCCTGGCCCTGCCCCCGATGGTGCTGGGCGCGCGGCTGCCGCGGCACAAGGGCGTGCTCCGCTTCCTGCTCTACTTCCTCTGCATCGGCGCGGGCTACATTCTGATCGAGATGGCCCTCATCCAGAAGTTCGTGCTTTTCCTAGGACACCCCACCTACGCGCTCACCGTGGTGATCTTCTCCATGCTGGTCTCCAGCGGCCTTGGCAGCTACTTCAGCCGCCGCATCCTGGGGGATGACGACCGCCGCCTCTACCGCGCGCTGGCCCTGATCGCCGTGCTGGTGGCCCTGCTGGCGGCCCTGGTGACGCCGGTGCTCGCCGCCGGCGTGGGGTTGCCCCTGGCCCTGAAATTCGCCATCGCCGTCGCCATGATCTCGCCCGCCGGCTTCGTCATGGGCATGCCGTTCCCCACCGCCCTGAAACGCCTCGAAGAATGGCACAAGCCCTCCGTACGGTGGGCCTGGTCGCTGAATGCCGCCGCCAGCGTGTTGGGTTCGGTCGGATCGCTGGTGTGCGGCATTTATCTGGGACTGGTCCAGACCCTGCTGGCCGGCGGCCTCCTGTACCTCGCGGCCCTTGCCGTGGCCGTAGGCACCCCAAAACTCCGAGATAATTCCGTGCCAACCGCTGTTCCCCTAGCCCAAGCTCCGCTAAACTAATTGTGGGGCAGGCACTCTGCCTGCGGCCGGCTCTCAGCCGGCCAAATTTGCGCTTTAAGGGAGGGATGCGTATTGGCCACCATAACCACTGCCCGCCAGACCGCTACCGCCAAATGGCACGGTCTGGAGCCCGACCAACTGATCGACGCCTTCCGCATCATGCAGACCTCCCGCCGTCTGGACGATCGCGAAGTCGCGCTCAAGCGCCAGAATCGCATCTTTTTCCAGATCAGCGGGGCCGGCCATGAAGCGGTGGAAGTAGCGGCGGGCATGTGTCTGCGCGTCGGCCACGATTGGATCTTTCCCTACTATCGCGACCGCGCCCTGTGCCTTACCCTGGGCGTGACGCCCCTCGATATGCTGCTGCAGGCCGTGGGCGCGGCCGACGACCCGGCTTCCGGAGGCCGCCAGATGCCTTCCCACTGGAGCGATCCCCGATTCAACATCGTTTCCTCTTCCTCCTGCACCGGCACGCAATTCCTGCACGCGGTGGGCTGCGCCGAGGCCAATCGCTATCTGGAGCCCGAGGGCAACGCGATCGCCTTGGTCGCCAGCGGCGATGGCGCCACCAGCGAGGGCGAGTTTTGGGAATCCTTGAATGCGGCCTGCCTGAACCGCTTGCCCGTTCTGTTCCTGATCGAAGATAACGGCTACGCCATCTCCGTTCCGGTGGAATACCAGACCGCCGGCGCCAGCATCTCGGCGCTGGTGTCCGGTTTCCCCAGTCTGTTTCAGCAGGAAGTGGATGGTTGCGATTTCCTGGCGTCCTATGCGGCCATGAAAGCGGCTGTCGAGTATTGCCGCCAGGGGCGCGGCCCCGCGCTGGTGCACGCCCACGTGATCCGGCCGTACTCGCATTCGCTCTCCGACGACGAGCGGCACTACAAGACTCCCGCCGAGCGCCAGGCCGAACAGGCGCGCGATCCGCTGGAGCGCTTTCCACAATTCCTGCTGGACGAAGGCGTGCTCGATCAAAATGCGCTGCGCCGCATCGCGCTGGAAGTCGACCGCGAAGTGCACGACGCCGCCCAACAGGCTCTGCACGCCGATCCGGCCTCGCGCGATTCCGCCCTCCGCCACCTGTACTCCGATAAGATCGATCCCACCGCGGACCAGTTCAGCACGCCCGCCCAGTTCCACGGCGAGCCCAAGACCATGGTCGACCTGCTCAACGCCACGCTGCATCAAGAGATGCGCCGCGACCCGCGCGTCATAGCCTTCGGCGAGGATGTGGCCGATTGCAGCCGCGAGCAAAACCTGGCTGTGGTGAAAGGCAAAGGCGGCGTCTTCAAGGTCACCCACGGATTGCAGAGCGAGTTCGGCGCGCGCCGCGCCTTCAACATGCCGCTCGCCGAAGCCGCCATCGTGGGACGCGCCATCGGCATGGCCCTGCGCGGCCTGAAGCCCGTGGCCGAGATTCAGTTCTTCGATTACATCTGGCCCGCCATGATGCAAATCCGCGACGAACTGGCCACCATGCGCTGGCGCTCCAACGGCACGTTCACTTGCCCCTTGGTGCTGCGCGTCCCCATCGGCGGCTATCTCAACGGCGGCGCCATTTACCATAGCCAATCGGGCGAAGTGGCCTTCACCCACCTGCCCGGCCTGCGCGTGGTCATGCCGTCCAACGCCCTGGATGCCTGCGGCCTGCTGCGCACGGCCATTCGTTGCGACGATCCGGTGATGTTTCTGGAGCACAAGCGCCTGTATCGCGAGCCTTACAACCGCTCGCCCGATCCCGGCCCGGACTACACCATCCCCTTCGGCAGCGCCCGCATCGTGAAGCCGGGGCACGATCTGACCATCGTGACCTACGGCGCGCTGGTGCAGAAATCGCAGCAGGCCGCCCTGCTGGTGGAGCGCAAGAACCCGGACATCAGCGTGGAGGTGATCGACCTGCGTTCACTCTCGCCGTTCGATTGGAGCGCCATCCGCACCTCGGTGGAGAAGACCAACCGCGTCATCATCGCCCACGAGGACTGCCTCTCGTTCGGCTACGCCGCCGAGATCGCCGCCCGCATCGCCGACGAGTTATTCGACCGCCTGGATGCCCCCGTCCGCCGCGTCGCCGCGCTGGATACCTGGGTCGCCTATCAGCCGCAAGTGGAAAACGCCATCCTGCCGCAGGTGGACGATCTGGTGGCCGAGATGGAGCGCCTGCTGGCTTATTGAACTACCTTACGTTCTGCAAAACGCTGAGTCTCGTATCACAACAGCTTAGAATCTTCGCAGCATGCGGAGAATTGGAGGGCGGGCAATCATGCCCGCAGCCGGCTTTTAGCCGGCCTTGTTGGCGAATGTCCATTGGTTGCGGCTGCGCTGCTCCGCGGGGCAGACTCTCAGTCTGCGCGGGTCCCCTGGACCCGCTCTTCAACCTCGCAGTATGATCCTACAGAGAGCATGAAATGGCTACCCTCGACGACCCCGTCAGAGACACCGCCCGCAGCGCCGGCAAGCCGGTTCGCTGGGTCCCCGGCGAAGGCTCGGGGAGGGCTGAGACTGGCGCCGCGCCGGCTGCGGTTGCCGTTGGGGCACGGCGCAGCCCCCACGTCGCAGTGAGTATTTGGGATGTGGTCGGCGACCCGCGTTTTCAGCTCGTTTGCATGATGGCCGGTGGACAGCGACTCCAGGCGAGGACTCCATTATCCGCCGTCCAAACCGCGACAGGGAATTCTCAAAACAACTCTCCGTTGCACGCGTTGGAAGACTTCGGAGCGGACTGAGCCGCAGCATCTAACGTAGCTCCCGCCGAAGTTCACTGCCCACACCCACCGCCGCGGCCCACCCAGGACGTTATCATAGGTATTGGACTGACCCCGGCACACGACGCGGCAACGGGGCACCCGTTTGGAACAGGCCAACATGACCATCACTCTGCAGCCCGATCGGGAACGAGCCATCGAGGAGGCCATCCGCGCCGCGGCGTTCCGGTCGGTGAATGAGTTTATCGATGCGGCCATCGCCACTCTCCCGAATAATACGGCCGCGGCCGAACCTGCTCACACACCCGCGCGAAAGTCGCGTTTGTGGGAGTTGCGCGAGCGCCTGGCACTAGGCGAACTCTCCATCAAGGAGCTGATTGAAGAGGGGCGCGAGTGAGCGCCTTCATTAGCGACCTTACAATTATCGTCCCGCCTAACGGATCCTCTATTACGACTGCGGGCACCCTCTCCGGATCGCCTTCGTTCGAACTGAACGCTTTTGGAGGCGGACAAGCCACCAACATCCCGCTTCAAGACGCTCCACAGAGTACGCTTGGCTTCGCCCTCGGCCTCTATGAGACCAACTATATTCTGAATTTCACTCCGCTGCCGCCCCCAGCCCCGAGCGAAAAGGGGGTTCCAAGGTGAAGCGTGAGCGCAGCGGCGCGGACGGTTGGTTTCTTCCGAGCCTGGACGTGCTGATATCCTTGCTCGCCTTGTTCGGACTTCTCCCGGTTGCTGGCGGGCTGCCGGGCATAGCCTCCCAAGGGCAGCCCCTCATCGATGGCTTCTGGTTCACGCTCAATCTCGGCGGGGCATTGGTTTTGCTGGCCGGTGGATTGAAACCGATGCTGCGAAAGGCCCCGCTGCGGACGTTTGCCCTTCTCTATGCTGCGTCAATAGGCATTTTAGGAACGCTGCGCTTGGAGGTGGTCGGTTTCCATTCTCTGGTTCCCGGATGGTTACTCATGACGCTTTGCGTCGGGATCGTTCTCCTTTCTCTTCGTCGTCCCCGGCTCTGGGCGGCGGTAGGCGCCATCTGGTGCGCCCTACTTCTCGGCGCCTGGTCCGTGGAGGGTGTCACAGGCTTCCTGACGGTTGAAACGCGGCAGCTTTCCCTGTTTCTTCCTCTGCAAATCGCGGCCTTTGTCTTCGCTGTGGCGCTCCTTGTGGCCCACCTTCGACGCCGCCACCGTGCGACGGATATAGTGTAACGGAGACAATGCAATGCACACCGGCAAAGAACGGGATGCGGAAACGGGCCTCGACTTCTTCCATGCCCGGTACCTCTCGGGGGCGCAGGGGAGGTTCACAAGCCTGGACGCTTCTTATGCGCTGATGTGGTGTTTCCCCGAATCGCTCAACCGCAAACACGGATGCAGCGCTTCGGCGCCTGGAAGCGCATAACGATAACGCCGTTGTGCCCTCGCTGTGGCATGCCGTGGCAAGTGGAAGTCGCCAATGCCCTGGGCAAGGCTGTGGTCAAGGGCAAGGTGCCCCTCTTTCGCGCCCTTGAAATCTGGGACGAGTTGTTGCTCCTCCCCATCCGCCAGATGGCAATCGGCAGCATTCCGCAACTTCTTCGGCTTGCCGTGCAGCAGGACCTGTCGCTGTACGACACGTGCTATCTGCAAGCGGCACTGGCATCCAGCCTGCCGCTGGCCACGAACGACAAGAAGCTGCGGGAGGCAGCGCAGTCATGTGGGGTCACAACGCTCGTGGCCTGAAGGAAGTCTGGATAGTTCCAGCCCTGAGCCCCTTACCGAAGCTCCACCAGAAGCTCCCGCCCCACCGCCACAGCCGCCTTTCGCAGCGTGCTTAACGTAACTGCATCATACTCGGGATCAAGCAGACGATCCAGCGCCGCACGGCTGGTGCGCATCCTCCGCGCCATCTCCGCCTTGGAAAAGTTTTTCTCCTTCATCGCGGCTTCCACCTGCCGGGCGAGAACGCGTTTGACGGCGGTCGCTGTGACTTGCTCGTACATGCCCTCCTCGCGGAGCCAGCCATCGAATGACGATCCAATGTTCCTCTTGTTCATGCGCCTCCCCCTTTTTTCCGTTTCAGCTCCACGTCGATATCGCGCTGCAGCATCACCCATGCAGATAACAACTGCACTGAACATAACGCTGGAGTGCCGGGCGGCTATGGAACGTATATGCCTTGTTTCCAGCCACTTCCGCGCCATTCACGTTCAGGGCGCCCACGTTCCGCCTGTGCCGCCACCCTGGAGCCGTGGGACCACCTGGGTGAGGAAGGGGCTAGGCGCGCCTGTCCGGCCCAACCCGTAAAACACCAAGCGGTAGCGCTTCAGAGCCGCCGTGGTGCCGTAACGGGCGCGGTGGGGCTGGGCATCCTGCGCGGGGACATGTGGGTAGAGAGATCGGCGAGGGGTTGACGGGGTTGAAGGTGCGGGTCAAAGCAGCCCGCCGTCGAGCATCCGGTACGGACGAAGGATTTCAGGCGGTGGCTGGAGAGCCAGGGGAAGACGCCAGCAGAGTGCACGAGGAAAAGGAAGCAGATTACGCTGGCCAGGCGATCAGGAGTACCAGGCCTACATCGCCAGCAGAATGAGCGGCCTAAGCCCACGGGCACGCAAGCGGGCGGTAACGTGCCAAAACTGAGAGGATTTGTAATGGGAACAGATTGTGCCATTAGTGGCCATGTGTCGGATGGCCTCATTTTTCCCTTTCCGTTTCAGTGAGATAACGGGATACTGATCGAAATGAGAGCGGACGCCCTTTGTGCCGATACTTGCCGCCCCGGAGCTTTTGCAGGGTCGCAATCGGACGTACCAAGACTGTATCTACGATCAGAAAGGACGAGTATATGAAAACGGTAAATATGAAAGCAATAAACATGAAAGCAGCAGTCATGGCATACACGCTGTTGGCCCTTACGGGTACGCTCGCAAGAGCCGACGAGGTTGCAAATTGGAATAACATCATGCTCCAGGCCGGGCATACAGACGTCACCTCGCCGGTAGTGATGTCGCGGGTTGCCGCAATAGTAGCGGGGGCGGTCTACGACGCGGTGAATGGTATCGACCCGCGTTTCACGCCGCTCCACGTCGCGCCCGCAGCCGCACCGGGTGCATCCCGGCGTGCCGCGGCTGTTCTGGCCGCTTATGGCACGCTCGTCAATCTGTATCCCGATCAAAAGCCGCTGTTTGATACGCAGCTCGCTTCCTCGTTGGCATCCATCGCCCAGAGCGAGCACCCCGTTGCGATGGCCCGCGGAATCGCGTGGGGCCAGACCGTCGCCGCGCAAATCTTGGCGTGGAGGAGCACGGATGGCTTCACGCCGGCGCCGCCGCCGTTTATGGGCGGCCTCGCGCCCGGCGAATGGCGCCCTACGCCGCCGGCACTCGCACCCGGCGCTGATCCCCAGTTCGCCTATATGACGCCTTGGGTGATCCAGTCACCATCGCAGTTCCAACCAGCCGCCCCCCCCGACTTGACCAGCGCATGGTATACGTCGGTCTTTGACGAAGTGAAATCCATGGGTAGCGCCACCAGCGTCACTCGAACAGCGGATGAAACACTCTACTCCACGTTTTGGGCCTCGTCCACGCCGGCCTACTTCTTTGACACGACCGCCCTGTCCCTCGCCGCGCAGCACCATCGGACACTTCTGGAGGAAGCCCGTCTGCTGGCCTTGCTGAACGTGGCGATGGCCGACGCGGCCATAGGCGCCTGGGAAGGCAAATATTACTACGTCTTTTGGCGGCCCATAACGGCGATCACCCTGGCTGACACCGACGACAATCCCGAGACCGAGCCTGACCCTGCCTGGATGCCCCTCCTGGTGACGCCTCCGTTTCCGGAGTATCCTGCTGGGCATCCAACACTCAGCAGCGCCGCGGCAACAGTCCTTGCCAGACAATTTGGCTGGCAAACTTCGTTCAACGTTATTTCCGATTCCACTTTTCTCCCGGCCGCCGGCGTGGTCCGGTCATTTACGAGCTTCCCCTCGGCTGTGGCGGAAGTGAGCAATGCGCGGGTGTTCGGCGGTATTCATTTTCGCTCCGCGACGAATGCTGGTGAGGTCCTGGGCACGGCGATTGGGACCTATGTTATCGACAACGCGTTCTTGCCATGTCATGGTCAGACCCGTTGAATGGAGCTTCGCACGGGGATGAACGGTAGTGATTATCTGGAGGGGCCGGTAGGAGAGCCGGCCTCGACGGATTGCTCTTCAATTGGAATCGCTTCTATGGCGGGAGGGCGCTGCGCCGAACCAGGTCCCGAAAGTGCGCGTCGGAGCGCAAGAAATCGAATGCCGGCTCCTCGATAATATCGGGGAACATCGGGTGGCGCTCCTGACAGGTCTTCTCCAGCCAAGCTAGAGCCTGGTCCTTTTGCCTTAGCCCGCTGTAGATGGCTGCTATGCCGAACGCGAGGTAAGGCTCGTCCGCTGCGCGGGCCTTGGTTGTCTCGACGACTTTGTAGGCTTCTGTCCTCTTGCCGGCCAACGCGTAGGCATACCCGACCCACGGCGCGAATAGTTGGGTGTCGCCGCCGGGAAGGGCTGCCGCTTCCTGAAGTTCGGCCAAACCCTCTGGCAACATGCCTTTTTGCAGATACGCCTTGCCAAGCCAGCAGTGCGCGTGAGCAAAGCGCGGCTCCAACGCAATCGTCTTGCGAATCTGCTCGATAGCGTCGTCATATCTTCGCGCCATATATAGGACGAATCCGCGCTGGTCGCTGATCAAAAGCGACGTCGGGTCGAGTGCGCACGCCCGGTCAAGCTCAGCCACAGCCTCCGTATATCGCTGCAAAATGGCCAGGGCCTCGCCACGCCATACGTGCGCGAAGGCGTACCCCGGACCGAGTTCAATGGCGCGGCGAAACTCTCGATCGGCGCCCGGCTCGTCCCACTCATACATCTTTTTGTAATAACCGATCGACGCATGCGCTTCAGCCAGCGTGTCGTCAAGCGCCAACGCCTTCAAGGCTGCGGCATGGCTCTTGGGAAAGGCTTCTCTTGGGGCAATATGGGCGTAGCTGGCCATCGAGTTATAAGCGTCGGCCAATCCCACGTAGGCCAGAGCGTACTTTGGGTCCTTCGCGAGGGCCTGGTTGAAATAACCGTAACAGTTCAAGTACCCTGGTCGATTTTGCTGGACAAATGGTGCGGGATCGGCTACTGTATGGTGGATGAGTGCGCGGCATCGCGATCCGCAGGC
>Ga0224555_1001447_pt1 | contig 32814 bp, 34 predicted proteins | sample 714S23034metaG_FD_180687 | JGI IMG/M metagenome (GOLD analysis project Ga0224555, IMG submission 180687) | Peat soil microbial communities from Stordalen Mire, Sweden - 717 S2 30-34 | ecosystem: Environmental > Terrestrial > Soil > Wetlands > Peat | place: Sweden: Norrbotten County, Stordalen...
CGGCGGTCGCCGGCTTGGTGACGGTGAGATCAGTGCCCACCCCGTAGAGAGAGGAGAGCACCTGCCCCTGGGCGGCCTTGACCCCGGCGGCGTACGACGTGACGGTGATGACGAGGCCCACCCCGAGTGCGAGGCCGATGGCCACGAGGGCGGCGGAGCGCGCGCGGCGCCGGAGTTCGCGTCCGAGATAGCGGAAGTACAACGTGTGCTCCTGTGGTCCAGTCTGCTGTCAGATCCCCAACCCGGGCCGGAGTATAGGCGAGCCTCCTGGGAGACCCCTGGGAATGATCTCGTGAAGCGCTGAGTGTCGCCGTGCCGAGCCGGCGCGACGCGGTGCTGGTGACCCGCGTGGAGGCGCTGTGGTGAACGGTGTCAGGTCGCCGAATGGGGGTGGCGGTCCCGCGTGCGAGGTGCGACCATGGGGCCGGCACGCCGCGGAGCAGGTTGCCGCAGCTCACGTCCCAGGCCGGCGCCCCGCGGCCATCACAGGAGGTGAGTACCGTGGCCCAGTCAATGCTTGCGACGGCGGCGGAGGCGGTCGAGGACCCCTGGCTCAATGCACAGCGGCAGTTCGACGCGGCGGCGGATCTTCTCGGCCTCAAGCCGGGGGTCCGCGCCTTCCTGCGGGAGGCCCAGCGCCAGCTGATCGTCGCCTTCCCGGTGAAGATGGACGACGGGTCGATCCGGATGTTCGAGGGGTACCGCGTCCAGCACAACCTTGCGCGTGGGCCGGCCAAGGGAGGGATCCGGTACCACCCGGGGGTGACCCTGAGCGAGGTCAAGGCGCTGGCCATGTGGATGACCTGGAAGTGCGCCGCGGCCGGCATCCCTTTCGGCGGGGCCAAGGGCGGCGTGGTCGTCGACCCCAAGAAGCTGAGCATGGGCGAGCTGGAGCGGCTCACCCGCCGCTACGCCGCCGAGATCTCGGTGCTGATCGGACCGGATCGCGACATCCCCGCCCCTGACGTCAACACCACCCCCCAGGTGATGGCCTGGATCATGGACACGATGTCGATGAGCGCCGGGCACTCCATCCCCGCGGCGGTGACCGGCAAGCCGATCGCCGTCGGGGGCAGTCAGGGACGCAACGAGGCCACCGGGCGCGGTGTGGCCGTGGTGGCCCTGCGGGCCTGCACCCGCCTGGGGCGGGACCCCCGCCAGTCCACGGTCGCCGTCCAGGGGTTCGGCAACGCCGGGAGCATCGCGGCTCGGCTGATGGAGGCGGACGGTTTCAGCATCCGCGCGGTCTCGGACACCGGCGGTGCCATCTGGAGCGACAAGCCCCTCTCCGTCCTCGAGGTCCTCGAACACAAGCGGACCACCGGATCGGTGGCCGGCTTCCCGGGGACGCGGGCGATCAGCAACGCCGAGCTGCTCGCGGCTCCGGTCGACGTCCTGGTTCCCGCGGCGCTGGAGAATCAGATCACCGGGCGCAACGCGGGAGCGGTCCAGGCGTCGCTCATCCTGGAGGCCGCCAACGGCCCGGTCACCCCCGAGGCCGACGAGATCCTGGCCCGGAAGGGCGTGACCCTCGTCCCGGACATCATCGCCAACGCCGGCGGGGTCACCGTCTCCTACTTCGAATGGGTGCAGGACCTGCAGTCCTTCTTCTGGGAGGAGAAGGAGATCAACGAGCGGCTGGAACACATCATGAACGCGTCCTTCGAGGCCGCCTGGGAGGCGTCGCAGCGCCTCGGTGTCCCGCTCCGGCTGGGCGCCTACACCATCGCGGTGCAGCGGGTCGCCGAGGCCACCTCGGCGCGCGGCATCTACCCGTGACCCGGACCCTTCACAGCACGCGGCGCGGAGGCCACGCCGCCAGCTGACGGGAAGGTGGGAAGCAACGCGCCCTGCGGGTCGACCGGCGTCTGACCCGCAGGGCGCGCTCCACGCCTGCGCGAGGAGCTACGCGGCCGGCGTCGCCTACGGGGTGACCGTGGCTCCGGTGTTGATCACCTCGAACAGCACCTGGCCCGGAGCGATCGGTGCCGGCTGCCCATCGGCGAGGGTCAGCTGGGGTGGGCCGGTGGCTGCCTGGGCCCAATTGATGCTGTAGAGCTGACCGCCCGCCGCGAGCTGACCGCTCCCGCTGGCGCTCGGCCCGATCCCGAAGTCGAGACCCTCCGTGTAGCCACCGCTCGGGTTCTCGTTGTCCGCGGCCACCGGGATGGTCGGGGCCTGCAGGATCACGATGGTGGGCGTTTCCCAGGGGGCGCTGGTGTTGGCATCGTTGAGAACGCCGGTCGCCGGGTATTCGGGGGTCGCCGGTTCGCTCCGCTGGTACTCGCCCGTGGCAGGCTCGTAGGTGAACATCGGCGTCTCCTCGGCCGAGATCGGCACCGTGAAGCTGCTCACCGCGGTGCCGCCGGAGGGAAGCTGCGTGATCGGGGTGCGCGTCCAGAGCTGGTAGCTGACGGTGCTGAGATTGATGCTCTGGTCAAAGGTGGCCAGATGTGATCCGTCCGTGTAGAGGTTGTGGGGGGAGCCGTACCTCGCGGCCGGGGGCGGCGTCGAGGTGCGGAAGAGCGGCGGCTCCGGGTCGTCGTAGTGCTTGCCGCTGGCTGCGCTGGCCTGCGCCAGCACGTAGTTGCTGGCACCCGAGTAGATGAGTGCGCCACCGTAGATCTGGAGCAGCCGCAGGCTGATCAGGCGTGCGCTCCGCACCGGGCCGACCATGTCGGCGCTCGGAGGCTTGGTGAACCAGATGCCCGTGAAGCGGCTGATGCCGCCCTCGGTCTGGTACTCGTAGACGACGTCGGCGCTGCTCAGCCCCGACTGCGGCCGCGCCTGGTAGAGGTTCTCGACCTGGATCAGGAGCGGCTGGCTGAGTGGCGCGGGAGCCGGCGTGGGCGTCGCTGACGCGCTGACAGAGGGCGAGGGGCTCGCCGTCGCGGACGGGCTCTTGGCGGCGTGGGACGCCCCGCCGCAAGCGGCGACCGCCACGAGCACGCCGGCGAGGAGAGCCGAGATCTGGATCTTGAAGGGGGGCATGGCATACCGTGTGATCTGGTGGGATTGAAGCCTTCGACGCGCCGAGGGCAAGAGCGGCTATTGTGCCCCAACCGGCCGCCGGCAGGTTTCCGTGCCCGCGAATGTGTCACCGCAGAATGGCGGCGCCGCGCGCAGCCAAGGTGCGGCCGGCCTCGCCTGCACAGCCCGTCCCGGGAGGTGACCATGGTCCCCGGCTCCCGCACGCCGTGCAAGATCATGGTCGTGGGCGCGGGCGCGGGCGCGGAGGCATGAGAGAGCGCGAGGAGCGGGAAGGTTCACGGAGGAGTCGGCTGATGGCACGGAAGCTGAGTGACGAGGCGAGGTACCGGGCCAACCGCCAGGGCGAGTTCGACTCGGCGGTGGTGTACCGGGCGATGGCGAAGGCTGAGCCCGACGCCCGTCTGGCCTCCGTCTACATCCGTCTCGCCGAGGTCGAGGAGCGCCACCTTGGCTTCTGGGAGGATCAATTGCGGGCATTGGGCCGCGACCCGGGGCCACGGCGGCCATCGTGGCGGGCGCGTGCCATGCGCCTGCTGGCCCACAGGTTCGGGGCGCAGCTCGTGCTGCCGACCGTCGCCACCCTGGAGCGGGCCGACGAGGAGAACTACGACGACCAGACCGAGACCGAGGGCACCGGGATGCCCGACGACGAGCGTTCGCACGCCCGGGTGCTCCGCTACATCACGGGGGGATCGCCAGCCGGGGTGGCCGGGGAGACGCTCGGCAGGCTGGAGGGGCGCCATCGTGCCCCGGGTGGCAACGCGCTGAGGGCAGCCGTGCTCGGGGCCAATGACGGTCTGACCTCCAATCTCGCCCTGGTGATGGGGGTAGCGGGCTCGGGCCTGCCGCCCAAGGCGATCCTGATCGCGGGGATCACCGGGCTGCTGGCCGGGGCGTGCTCGATGGCGATCGGGGAATGGGTGTCGGTGCAGAGCACCCGGGAGCTGTACCAGCGCCAGGTCAAGACCGAGGCCGCCGAGCTCCGCTCCGTCCCCGACGAGGAGCGCGAGGAGCTGACCCTCATCTACGAGGCCAAGGGGCTCTCGGCCACGGAGGCCGCGGAGGTGGCCGGGCGGCTGATGGCCGACACCAAGAACGCCCTGGACACCATGGTGCGCGAGGAGCTGGGGCTGGACCCCTCAGCGCTGGGAGGGTCGCCCAACAGCGCGGCGGGCGCCTCCTTCTTCCTCTTCTCGATCGGCGCCATCCTTCCGCTCATCCCCTTCTTCTTCGCCACCGGGGCGCCGGCGGTCGGGCTCGCCATCGCCTGCGCCGCCCTCGGGCTCTTCCTCGTCGGCTCGCTGATCACCCTGCTGACCGGGCGGAGCGTCCTCTTCTCGGGCGGCCGGCAGCTCCTCTTCGGGATGCTGGCGGCTGGGGTCACCTTTGGCCTGGGGAGGCTGATCGGCGCCGCCGTGGGGGCGTAGAAGGCCTCCAGGTCAGCCGGTCAGAGGTTGCTGTAGGTCGGACCCGGGATCATCAGCGCGTCCTGGACCTCGAAGAGGGCCGAGACCCAGTCGGCGATCGGGACGGCAATATCCTCCGGCATCACCCGCGCACGGGCGGCGTCACCGGTGATGAGGCCATTGGCACGGCGGGTCAGCTCACCCGGGACCACCGACACTCCGGCAAGGTTCAGCAACTCGAACTCGTTGATGACCTGGTCGATGAGCCGGATCCGGTGGCGACGCGCGTAACGGGTTCGGCGCGCGTCATGGTCCTGCGTCCTCAGGTCCTCGACGGTGAGGCTGGTCTGGTCAAACAGAGCCTCTCTCCCCTGCGCAAAGCACGCTCGTGCAGCCGTCCAGCCCGTGCCGCTGGTCCCGCTCACCTTACAGATGGTACCCCTCCGGGGCGGATCCGAAACCTCGCCTGCGGCCGGCAGGGTGCGGAAGCACCCTGCTAACGCGAGCAGACGGGCCACTCTCCCGATTCGCCGTTCGCGAACATGGTGGCGGCGATCTGCGCCTGCTGGGTCGGGTCCCAGATGTCCCCGCCCCCATGGGCGGCGAAGGTCGAGGGAAGGAACTGGAAGAGGCCATCGTACGGTCCGGCCCCGTTGGACGCGTTGGGATTGAGACCGGACTCACACTCGGCGGTGGAGATCAGCCAACTCGGGTCGATCCCTTCCGCCTGCGCAGCCGCGGTGATGATCGCCTCGATGTCGCCCCCGGACGAACTCGTGCCCGTAGATGCCGGAGCGGGCCTCGAGGTCGGAGGCGCGGTCGGGGGTGTGCGCACGATCGTGACGGGAAGGGGCGAGGGGACCGCCTCTGTGACAAACGCCGCGTCGGCGTCATCCACCGCGGTCGCACTGACCGTCGACGCGGCAGTCGCGGCCGGAGGCGATACGGCGGTCGAGACGGCGGTCGAGACGGCGGTCGAGGTGGCAGTCGGTGACGCCGACGCAGCGCTTGCCACGGATGTTGAGGACGACGCCAACGCGGCAGACACCGATCCCAGGTCGCGCGCCAACGCAAAGGAGTCGACCCGGGGCCGGCCGTTCTGCGGCACCGGCTGCAAGGCGGTGAGCCCGATGAGACCCATCACAGCAATGCCCGTGAGGGCGACGCCGCACATACGCAAACGACCGCGAGTAATCAGACGACGCATGAAATGCAATCTCCGGCTGTCGGTGTCTCGTGCCACGCCCGGCTCAATCGCTCGGTCAAGGGCAGGCGACGATGCACCTGGGCTTCAGTTCCACCGCGAACAAGGGACGGTGGGCCGCGAACCGGTGAGAGATCTGGCTCCCACCGTGGCTCTCTTGTGGACCTGGACGATCCGCGACCAGGGCACCCTACCATGTCGCCGCCCAACGGCGCAACCTTCGTGACCTCTCCGATACCAACCCGACCTTCCACCGAATACGAAACCAGCTTTCCGCTGAATACGAGTTCGGCTTTCCGCTGATCACAGCGCCCGGTCTCACTATCGGACGGTTCGTGTCAGTGTTGTCACCGCGTGTGGGGATGGACGCACCAGCGGCCAATCTGCCGGTCCAGCAAGGGGTTTCGGCCTCTCCCGATCAGGTCGGGGCGTCCTCGAGCCGCTGCACGATTCTCCACAGAGGTGTGGCCGGCGCGCACGGCCGCCTCCGCCCGCTCGATGTCGCTCCTGTCGCCCGGTGTCAGATCACGCGGATCCATCAGCGGAAGCAGGGCCGGTCCTCAGCAGGGTGCTGCAGAACCCCCGACGTTCCTGACGCCCCCGTCCTCGGCGATGCGGCGATCGGGGCCAGGGCCCCGCATACTGGCACTCGCGGGGACGGCCCCCGTCCCGCCAGGCGTCGGACCGTGGCGACGGCGTCCATCTGAGGAGACAGCGGGGTGCGGGTTGACCGGAGGCGCGGCGGGACGATCCTCACCTGGCTGACCCTGCTGGCCGTGAGCGGCTGCGCGTCCGCCGCGCCCGCACTCTCCCCGAGCCCCCGGTCCGCGGCCGCACCGGCCGCGGGCAGCCCGACGCCGGCCGGCGGGCCCGCATCCGTGACGGCGGTGCCGTCCACCGCCGCCGCCGCCGCCACCGCCACCGCCACCGGCGGGAGCGATGACTCTCTGGTGGTCGAGCCCGAACAGGGAATGGGCACCGTCTACCAGGCGATCACCAGCGCGCGCCACTCCCTCGACCTGGTGATCTACGAGCTGGAGGACACCACCGCCGTCAACGATCTGATCCAGGCCAAGGACCGTGGCGTCTCCGTCCGCGTGATCCTCGACCAGGCGTACGCCAAGAGCCAGAATGAGAGCGCGTACGCGACGCTCGCCGCGCACGGTGTCGACGTCCACTGGTCGTCGACCCAGGTGGACATCACCCATCAGAAGACGCTGATCGTCGACTCCGATGAGGCCCTCGTCATGACCGGCAACATGACCTCGCAGTACTACGCCTCGACACGGGACTTCATCCTCGCCGACAGCGACGCACGCGACGTGGCGGCGATCGAGGCCGTGTTCGACGCCGACTTCTCGAACACTGCGGTGCAGCCCTCGCCGGGCGACGACCTGGTCTGGAGCCCTGGTTCAGCGGCCGCCCTGGTGGGGCTGATCCAGGGCGCGAAGAAGGAGCTGCTCGTCGAGAACGAGGAGATGTCCGACCAGGAGATCGTCGTCGCGTTGGAGGCGGCGGCGCAGCGCGGCGTCGACGTGCAGGTCTGCATGACCGATTCGTCTTCGTGGAGCAGCGAGTTCTCCGATCTCACCCACGACGGGGTCCGGGTCTACACCTATTCCCCGGACGCGGCCCTGTACATTCACGCCAAGGCCATCGTCGCCGACCCGAGAACCGACTCGATCCGCTGGTTCCTCGGCTCTGAGAACTTCTCGTCGACATCGCTGGACCTGAACCGGGAGCTGGGCGTCGAGTTGAACGATGCGTCGATGGGCAACCGGCTGGCATCAGTCATCGACGGGGACATCGCGGGGGCCAGCCCCTGGTCGGCATCCTGATGACCACCCGCTGCGACGTCAGCGCGGTCCCGCCCCAGGGGGCATACGTCGCCAAACGCTGTCCCGTGCGAGCCCAGAACGACGCCCTCCTGCCCGGCGAGGCGGCGCCGCCCGACCCGTTCGCCGAGCGCCTCATCGCTCGCGGTGTCGCCTTCCAGGCCGAGGTCGTCGCCGAGATCCTCCGGCTGCACCCGGGAGCGGTGGCCGTCGAGGAGGCGGCCGGCGCGACGCGTGCGGCGCAGACCGAGGCCGCATTGGCGCATGGGGCCTCCCCTATCGTCTCCGCCCGGCTGCCGGAGGACGCCGTCGGCCGGCGGGTGGGCACGCCGGACCTGCTGGTCGCGGCCGCCGGCGGCGGATACCACGCCATCGACGTCAAGTGGCATCAGGCGCTGGAGCTCTCCGAGGGACGGGCCACGGAGTTCGAGGGGCTGTGCGCCGGACTCGATGCGCTGACCCTGGAGGCGGCCGCCCCCGACCCCGAGCTCGCGGCGAAGCGTCGCGAGGACGACGTGCTCCAGCTCGCCCATTACCAGCGGATGCTAGAGGCGGCCGGCCTGGCGGCCCGGGGGCCCCGCTACGGAGGAATCCTCGGGATCGAGCGGCGGGTGGTCTGGTACGACCTCGACAGGCCCGCCTGGCGGACCCCCTCCTCCACCGGCAAGACCAAGCTCCGAACGACGATGGAGCGGTACGACTTCGAGTTCGACTTCCGGCTCGACATCCTGGCCGTGGCCGCCCGGCACCGGGTGGATCCGGCGGTGCACCCCCTGGTCGTGCCGGTCCGCTGCACGGAGTGCCCGGACTGCCCGTGGGATGCCCACTGCCGCTCCCTCCTGGAGGCGGGGGCGGGTGACGTCAGCCTGCTCCCCCGGATCGGCTGGACCCAGTGGAAGGTCCACCGGGATCACGGCGTCACGGACCGGGCGGCGCTGGCCGCGCTCGACTGGCGGACGGCGCGTGTGGTGGCCACCGGGATGGACCTGGCCGGCCTGCGAGCCGTGGCGGCCACCCGATGCGCCGCTGCTGGATCTCGCGGCCGCCTGGAGGCGGGGGCGGGACCTGGAGCGGCTCCAGGAGATGGCGATCGCGACGGTGGCGGATCTCCTGGCCCTGGACGAGGCGACGGCCGGGTACTCGGGCTCCGAGCTGGCGTCACTGCCGGAGCAGATCGACCTGGCCCGGGCGGCGCTCGGGGACCAGCCCGTCTACCGGCGCCGGGGGGTGCCGGCCGTGGCGGTGCCCCGCGCCGACATCGAGGTCGACGTCGACATGGAGAACTCGGAGGTGGGCGTCTACCTCTGGGGCAACCTCCTCACCGATCGCACGCACAGCGGAGCGCCGCGCTCCGAGTACGTCCCCTTCGTGACCTGGGAGCAGCTCACCCCGGACGGTGAGGCGGCGAACTCGCTCTCCTTCTGGCGGTGGCTCATGGCGGTGCGTGCCCGGGCTCGCGAGCAGGGTCTGACCTTCCGCGCCTACTGCTACAACGCCGGCGCCGAGAACCAGTACCTCCGGCGCCTGGGGCTCTCCGCGGGCCTGGCCGGCGAGATCGCGGACTTCATCGCGTCCGGCGAATGGGTGGACCTTTTGCGGGTCTGGGACGCCCAGCTCATCACCGGCCGCGGCAGCGGGCTCAAGACCGTGGCGCCGCTGGTGGGGTTCCACTGGCAGGTCGATGCCCCCGGGGGCGCGGACTCGATGGTGCGGTACGATGCCGCGGCGGCCGGGGATGACGGCGCGCGGCAGTGGCTCCTCAACTACAACCGCGGCGACGTGCAGGCAACCCTGGCGCTGCGCGAGTGGATGGCCTCAGCGAGGGTGCCGGGAGTGGAGGATCTGGAGCCGCCGCCCAGCAGGTGAACCCGGATGCGCGGTTCGCAATACCGGCGGAGCTCACCGTCGGAGGGCCGGGCGGCCCGGCGCCACCACGGACGCCGGGCCCACCCTCAGGCGGGAGGGGCCGGCGGAGTTGCGGTCTGTCCCGCGTGGGACTGGCGGTGCCATTCATCCCAGACGCCGTGCATGCGGGAGGCGCGGCCGCCCGGGCCGTCGAATCCGACTCCGTGACCGCACGGGCCGTGGCGGTGGTGCCGCCCCGGACCGGCGATGCCGAGGACGTGGGGAACGATCAACCCACCGATGAAGGTGATGACGATGTAGCCGGCATTGTGGGTCGTCAGTCCCACGGCGATGGCGCCGCCGATGGCGGCGAGGCCCCAGAAGGTGCGAAGCGGGCGGTACATGACAGTCCTCCTGACTGCGGTGACGGGGTGGTCGATGAGGACAGCATCCCCGCCGCGTGTGAACGAGGCGTGAAGCGGCGCCGGAGAAGTGCCGGATCGTAGAGTGGGGACACTGGGGCGGCAGCCCACGCCGGCACCCAGAACGGAGGAGCAGGCGATGCCCGATCCGGTCAGCACCGGCTACGACCACGTCAACGGCGTGGAGATGTACTGGGAGAGTCGCGGCGAGGGCGGCACCCCGCTCATCGTGGTGCACGGTGGCTTCGGCCTCGCCGGCATGTTCGGAGATCTCCTCGACCGCCTGGCGGCGAGCCGCCGCGTGATCGCCATCGAGCTGCAGGGCCACGGACACACCCGCGACATCGATCGCGCCTTCAGCTACGAGGCGTTCGGCGATGACATCGCGGAGCTCACCGACCTGCTCCGGCTTGGCCCCACCGACCTGCTCGGGTACTCCCTGGGCGCGAGCGCCTGCCTGCGGGCCGCCATTCAGCATCCCGACCGCGTCCGCCGATTGGCCCTGGTCTCGATACCGTGCCGCCGGGACGGCTGGTTCCCCGAGGTGCTGCAGGGGATGTCCCAGGTCGGCAGCGCCCAATTGGACCAGATGAAACAATCAGAGATGTATCGCGCCTGGGCTGCCGTGACGCCCGATCCCGACGCCTTCCCGACCCTGATGGACAAGACCGGGGCGCTGCTGCGCAGGCCGTATGACTGGAGCGACGAGGTGCGCGGGCTCGAGATCCCGGTGCAGCTCGTCTACGGAGATGCCGACAGCATCCCGCCGTCGCATGCCGCCGAATTCTTCGCGTTGCTCGGGGGTGGCCTCCAGGACGCGGGCTGGGACGGCGCGCTGCGCACTCACAACCGACTCTGCATCATCCCCGGGCGCACCCACTACACCATCTTCGCGGCGCCCGCGCTGGCCGGGATCGTCGACCACTTCACCCTTTTCTGAGGCGAAAACAGCGCCGATTGGCACGTTTTCATCCATCAGAGCCCGACGCCATCGCGGTTCACTCCAGCGGGGCCGGCCCGGGGAAGTCCACCGGCGGAGCGCCGCCGCTGTTGCTGCCCTTGTTTCGGTCCCCGGCCCAGAGTGAGGGTCACCCGGGTCCGAGCGTGCCGCGGACCTCGGGATCGAATGACCTGTAGGAGGGCGGAAGCCATGCTGGTCGGTTCCGTGACACTCACCCTGGACCCCGGAACGATCCTGCTCTGGGCCTTCATCGGCCTGGTGGCGGGCTTCCTCGCGAGCAAGGTCGTGACCGGCCGCGGCAAGGGCGTCCTCGCCGACATCGTGGTCGGGATCATCGGAGCGCTCGCCGGCGGATTCCTCGCCCAGATGCTCAGCATCAACTTCAGCATCCCCGGCCACACGACCATCACCGAGATCATCATCGCCTTCGTCGGCGCCGTCATCCTCCTGGTCATCGTCCGCCTCCTCACCGGCAACGGGCGCAGGTGGTCGCACTCGCGTTGAGGCCCGTCAGATCGTGACGCCTCCCGTCTCGGGCGCGGACAGTCTCCAGGCTCGCCGCGCCTATCTCCGCAGTGGTCGCTCGCACCGGAGCCACGACCGCCACGTCGTCACCAGATGGATCGTCACCGGAGTGGTCGTCCTCTGGCTCCTGATCGCGGGCGTGGTCCTGGTCGCGGCCGGCTGAGTCCCGAGGTCAGTGCGGATCAGCCGTCGGCGGGTCACCGCTGCGGCCCGCACCCCCCGGTTGCAGGAGCTTGGTCTCGAGTTCGGCGGAGAACGGCCTGTCCCCGCCGACCATCGGAGTGCGAGATCAGCACGTGGCACCCCAGAGGCATCTGACCGCATCTGAGGCGCCACGACGACCAGCCCATGTGCGGGTCGACGGCGACGCCTCAGTAGTAGTGCCGACGACCGCCGACTGCATGCCCGAGCATCCCCAGGACGGCAAGGATGAGGCCGATCACCAGCAGGATGACCCCGAGTGTCCAGAGGATGGGGATGCCTACGACGAACCCGATGATGAGCAGGATGATCCCGAGGGTTATCATGCGGCACCTCGCGCGTGGTCGAACTGATCCAGAAGCAACTCCGGCGCACCCACGCCGTCGTTTGCTGCATGGTGTCACCGAGTCACGCCGTGCGTCGGCCCGCCAGGGTACAGACGGGCCGCCCCGTGTGGTGACGGATGGCGCCGTATCTGCGGCACGGCGTCCCTGTCAGTCGTGTGCCTCTCGGAGAACAGGGTCAATTGGCCGCGGGGCTGTAGACCGGGCGCTGACCTTCCACCCGGCCCGGCCTCCGGCAGTCGAAGCGCATGATCTGCTTCCCAGGATGCCAACCTCCGAGCTTCCCCATTCTTGCGCTGCTGTTCAGCCCGCCCCTCGGATGCCGCCGGTGGTATCTCTGCCGTGAGCCGGGTGCAGGTCGTGGCCGCACGACGCGTTCGACTGGCTGTCGCGGCCGGCCTTGGGACGCTCTCGATCGTAGCAAGCCTCCTTCTCGTGGTCACCGACGGGATCAACGCCGGCATCCATTGGACACACCACGCAGGCATGTCTGCGGCTCCGTTGCTGCTCGTCGCCGGTGCAATCGCGACCATGAGCATCGCTCACCCACCCGCCTGGCGACGTCTCATCATGCGGCTCGTGGCGATCATGGCGTTCGCTGCGTGGGGCCTCTCTCAGCTGTTCGCCGGATCTCCGGCTGCTGGCCTCCTCGATGACGCAGCGATCCTTCTCTTCGTCGTGGACGCCGGATCGGCGGTCATTGGCGACGCACGAACGCACCTGCGAACTGCGCACCCAGCCGGTCCCGAGACCGAGAGGAGCCACCGCCAGCAGGGCTAAGCGATCCTGCGCTGGTAAATGCCCCTGGCGAAGATGTACGCGACGATGAGGATGCCGACACACCAGGCAAGGGCGGTCCAGATGTCGGTGCCGACCGGCCTCTGTGCGAACAGGTCGCGGATCGTGTTGACGATGGACGTCACCGGCTGGTAGTCGGCGAAGGCGCGTACCGGGCCGGGCATGGTGTCGGTGGGCACGAATGCCGAGCTGATGAATGGCAGGAAGAGGATCGGGTAGGCGAACGCGCCCGCGCCGTCCGCGGACTTCGCGGAGAGACCGGCGATCACGGCGATCCACGTCAGCGCCAGGGTGAACAGGATCAGGATGCCGGCGACCGCGAGCCACGCCAGCACTCCCGCCCCCGAGCGGAAGCCCATGAGGAGGGCGACGAGCACGACGATCAGGAGCGCGATCAGATTGGCGACCAGCGAGGTCAGCACGTGCGCCCACAGCACGGACGACCGTGCGATCGGCATGGAATGGAAGCGCTGGAAGATCCCGCTCTGCATATCCAGGAAGAGCCGGAATCCGACGTAGGAAATGCCCGAAGCAATCGTGATGAGCAGGATGCCGGGAAGCAGGTAGGTCACATACGAATGCGACCCCGAGTTGATCGCGCCGCCGAACACGTAGACGAACAGCAGCAGGAGGGCGATGGGCATGAGCGCGGTCGTGATGATGGTATCCGGGCTGCGCGTGATGTGGCGCAGGGATCGTCCCAGCAGGACGGCGGTGTCACCGAAGAAGTGCCTGGTCATCGTGGTTCCTTTACGCGTCCGCGCCGACGCTGCGGTCATTGACGGCGTCGCCGTTCTTGCCGTCGACACCGACAATGGCGAGGAAGACGTCCTCGAGGGTCGGCTGCTTCTCGACATATTCGACCTTGGCGGGCGGGAGCAGCCGCTTGAGCTCGGCGAGGGTGCCGTTCACCATGATCCGACCCCCGTGGAGGATCGCGATCCGGTCGGCGAGCTGCTCGGCCTCGTCCAGATACTGCGTCGTGAGCAGCACCGTCGTGCCGTGCCCGGCGAGCTCCCTGACGGCCTGCCACACCTCGATGCGTCCCTGGGGGTCGAGCCCGGCTGTCGGCTCGTCGAGGAAGATGACCGGCGGATTCCCGATGAGGCTCATCGCGATGTCGAGGCGGCGGCGCATGCCACCCGAATACGTCGACACCCTCCGCGCGGCCGCGTCGGTCAGCGAGAAACGCTTGAGGAGGTCATCCGCGATCATGCCCGGGTCCTTGAGGTGCCGCAACCGGGCGACCAGCGTGAGGTTCTCCCGCCCGCTGAGGATTTCGTCGACAGCCGCGAACTGTCCGGTGAGGCTGATGGCCTCCCGCACGTCCCCGGCCTGCGTGGCGACATCGAAGCCGTTGACGTTGGCGGTCCCCGCGTCGGCCTTGAGCAGCGTGGACAGGATGTTCACCACCGTGGTCTTGCCCGCTCCGTTCGCGCCGAGCAGGGCGAAAATGCTGCCCCGCGCCACGTCGAAGTCCACGCCGCGCAGCACCTCCAGCTTCTTGTACGACTTCTCCAGACCCTTCACGTGGAGCGCAGGCCCCTGGACCTGAGCGGTTGTGGTGGCGGTCATGCCTCGCCTGCCGTGCCCAGGGGGTCCGCCAGCGGCTCGACGCGGCGGACGGTGATGTCGCCGTATCCGGTGTGCGCGCGGATCTCGACCTTCTCCTCGCCGGGTGCGGGGGTCTGAGCTGCGTCCAACTCGTTGTGGACCCTGCCGTGGTGCGCGTCGAGGTCGAGCCACGCGGCGACCCCGGCGCGAACACCCACCTCCAGCTTCCCGCAGGCGCTCTCCGCGACCACCGACCCGCTTGCGACCTCGCAGAGCCGGACATCGCCGTTGGCCGACTTCGCGGTCACGCTCGCATCCGCCCGGTCGACGGAGATCCTTCCGTTGGAAGCGCGGGTCAGCAGGTCGCCGGTCACCTCGCCGATCCAGGTGTCCCCATTCGAGTTCCTGATCTCGCCCGGGCCGGCGATGCTGTCGATCCGGATCGTGCCCGTGCCGGTGCTGATGGTGGCCTCGCCGGCCGCCCCTCCCACGGTGATGTCACCAATGCCCGTTCCGAGCCGCACCGGGCCGGCCTGGTCGAGGTGGATGTCGCCCGCGCCGAACTTGACACGACACTCGCCGAGGCGGCCGCTGCAGCGCACCGCGCCCACCCCCACCCCGGCCTCCAGGCTCGAGCCCGAGGGCAGCTCGATCCGGACGTCGATGCACTCTCGGCCCCCTCCCAGCGGGAGGTACTGCCACGACGCACGGGGGCCCTTGATCGTCAGCCGGCCAGACTGATACTCCACCCGGGTCTGAGCGGCGCCGTTGACGTCGGGCTTCTTGGTGCTGTCACGCGGACGCACCTCGACCTGCGTGTCGGCGCGATCACCGGCGACGATCCGGACGTCACCGAACCCCCGAATCTCCACGTTGACGGAGATGGGTTCGGGCGTGTCGAAGGTGGGCATGGCAGTTTCCTCAATGACCCGGCCGGCGCTTCCGCCGCCGAGGCCGGCTCCAGGATGTCTCCTGGCCCGATGGGCTAACGCACCCAGCCCGTGTAGCGCTGGGCACTCCGCGGAAGACGGACCTGATCTCGATGCGGAGCGTCGCCCCGTTCCACGGCGGCGGCGGCGGCTCGGACGAGCCAGGCATTCACCGAGAGGCCGTCCCGACCCGCGGCGTGCTCGATCCGCGCCTTGAGCTGGTCGGACATGCGGAGATTGATCCGGGACATCGCGCCATCGTCGCCCTCCGGATCAGCGGGCTCCGCCGTCCTGTCGCCAGTCGCCGTCTCGCGTTCGCCGCCGAGCAGACCGCCTGCAGAGCGGTCGGCCGGGCCCGGCGTGACCACGAACTCGGGGTCACGTCCACGCAGGCGCAACTCGACCGAGCCCGGCGCCAGCTCACAGGTGATCTCCTCGGCCGCGGCCGAGAGGGCGTCCTGGAGCGCGAGCCGGATTGCCGCGTCGAGGGGCGCGACCAGCCGCTCAGCCAGCGCCCGCGTTTCGTCACCGCCGGCCTCGGCGGCGGTCAGCAGCTGCCGGTGAATGTCCTCGACGTACAGCCTCAGGTCCATGGTGCCATGGTGGCATCACTTTGGCACCATGTCAAACAGTTCTTGTGCCTCGATGGTGCCATCGGAGCCCAACCGGTGCCCCGCCTGATCTCACGCGGCACGGCTGGGCCCGCAGCTCCCTGCCGCCGAGCGCGGCACCTTACGAGCCGGCGAGCTTGATCACCCCCGTGCCGACGATGGTGGCGCAGCCGCCGACGGTGACCTCCACGACCCGACCCCCCTCCTTCCGCGCCGTCGCGTGCAGCAGGCTGGGGCGCCCCATGGCGAACCCCTGATCTATCTCGATCTCCCAGTCTCCGTCCGAGACGGATGAGCGCTGGGCGAAACTGCCCACCAGGCCGGCACACGCCGATCCGGTGGCCGCGTCCTCCTCGACCCCGACTGCCGGCGCGAAGCCCCGGGCGTGGAGGTGTGCCCCCTCCCCAGGTTCGCCGGCGAACAGATAGAGGTTGCCGGCCCATCCACTGGCGAGTCCAGAGACCCACGCGGACCTGTCCAGCGCGGCGCGGTCCACGGTGGCCGCGTCGCTGACACGGACGAAGCAGAAGCGCAGCCCGATGCCCCCGTACCAGCTCTCGGCAATGTCGGCCACCGTGAGCGAGAGGGCGGCGGCGACCGCCTCGACCCGTGGGGGCTCGGTCGCGACCTCGCAGCGGGGCTCCGAGAGGCGCAGCCGGATGCTCTCCCCGGTGATGTCGACCGCGACGGGGCCGATGCCCTCTTCGAAGACGAATCTCCCGAAGGTCGCGCCTCCGTCCGGTTCGAGGCTGGCGAGAACGGCCGCAGTACCGACGGTGGGGTGCCCGGCGAACGGCACCTCCTCCCCGGGCGTGAAGATCCGGACCCGGCAGGTGTGAGAGGGGTCATCCGGCGGCAGGACAAAGGTGGTCTCCGAGAAGTCGAACTCCCGGGCCAGGTTGCGCATCAGCTCATCGCTCAGCCCCTCAGCCCGCGGGATCACCGCAAGCTGGTTGCCACCGAAGGGCCGATCACTGAAGACGTCGACCAGAACGAAGTCAATCTCCATCATTCAACCTCCCATCGTGCACTGGACCGGCACCCTGGTCAACCGGACCGTCACCTTCGTCCGCCCCTTCCTCGTCCTCTTCCTGACCGGGAGCGAGCACGTCAGGTCGACGAAACCGTGGGCGAGCAGCTTGAGATCGAAATCCGATATCGCCTTTCGATATCAGCTAGAGTCTGGCCGTGCGTGAGTTCCTCCGGGGCGCGATGCAGCTCCACATCCTCCATCACGCAGCCGATCGCGACATCCACGGAGCGTGGATAACGCAGGAGCTGGCTCGCCACGGCTACCGGATCAGCCCGGGGGCGCTCTATCCGACCTTGCACAGGATGGAGGTGGAGGGACTCCTCCGCTCGCGCTCCGAGGTCGTCGATGGGCGCGTCCGGCGCACCTACGTGGCGACCGCCGAGGGCCACCGGATCCTGGAGGCGACCAAGGAGCAGCTGCGTGAGCTGGCCGACGAGGTCCTCGGCGACCGGGCTCCGTGAGCGACGACCACCGCCCCCTGGCGACCGCGACCGACACCAGGGTTCCGCTCCGCACCATCGCCCGCGAGTGGACCCGGCTCGGATGTGTGGGGTTCGGAGGGCCGCCCACCCACATCGCCCTGCTCCGACGGATGTGCGTCGAGGAACGGGGGTGGATCGAGGCCAAGGAGTTCGAGGACGGGATCGCCGCCACCAACCTCCTGCCCGGCCCTGCCTCGACGCAGCTGGCCATCTTCTGCGCCTGGCGGCTCCGGGGGGTGGTCGGCGGGGTGTTGGGCGGGGTCTGCTTCATCGTCCCGGGGCTGGCTCTCATCCTTGCCCTCTCGGCGCTCTTCCTCGCCCGCCGCCCCCCCGACTGGGTGATCGGAGCGGCGGCCGGCGCAGGGGCGGCGGTACCCGCCGTCGCTGTGCACGCCGCATCGGGCCTGGCCCCTGCCAGTTGGAGGCGTATTGGCACGCAGAAGGCCCAGCGTGTCCGTTGGGCCCTCTACGCCCTGGTGGGAGGCGGCGCCGCCGCCACGATCGGCCCCTACCTGGTGGTGGTACTCGTCGCCTGTGGCCTCCTCGAGATCGCGTTCCGCCGCACCACTCCGCTCCGGACCTCGGGCTCGGCGGGAGCGTTCCTCCCCGCCGTCCTCGTCCACGTTGTCGCCATCGGCGGGCTCGGCGCCCTGGCCTGGGTCGCGATCAAGGTCGGCGCCCTCTCGTACGGCGGAGGGTTCGTCATCGTCCCGCTGATGCAGCACGACGCGGTGAGCACATACCACTGGATGACCGGGGCCCAGTTCCTCAACGCCGTCGCCCTCGGCCAGATCACCCCGGGTCCGGTCGTCCAGACGGTGGCGGTCGTCGGGTACGCGGCGGCTGGGGTCGGAGGCGGGCTCCTCGCGGCTCTGATCGCCTTCGCCCCGTCGTTCGCCTTCGTCCTCGCCGGCGGACCGCGCTTCGATCAGATCCGCGCCAACCGGGCGATCGGGTCCTTCCTCACCGGAGCAGGGCCCGCCGTCATCGGAGCCATCGCCGGGTCGGCCATCCCCCTCGGCCTCTCGCTCCAAGAGCCGTGGCAGATCGCGGTGCTCGCCGGAGCCGTCCTCTGGTTGTTCGCCATCCGGCGTGGGGTGGTGAGCGGGCTCCTCATCGCCGGGGTCGTCGGCGTCGGGCTGGCGCTCGCCGGAGTTCCCGTCTAGCACTCAGCAGTCTTGACCCCCTCAGCGCTCCACTCTCATGTCGATGGCTGGCGAAAGTAGTACCCCTGCTCGAGGTCGTCGATGAGTCCGGGCTGCACCGGCTGCCATCCGAGCAGCGCACGGGTCAGGGCGCTCGAGGCCGGGCTGTCGAGCGCGAGGAAGGGGGCCAGCCAGGCGAAGTGCTCGTCCGCGTCCTCGGGAGCGATCGAGACCACCCGCAGGTGCAGATGCCGGCCGATGACATCAGCGATGTCGCGGATCGGCACCCCCTCGTCAGCGACCGCATGCAGTGTCGATCCCGCCGGAGCCCTCTCCAGCGCGAGGCGGAAGAGGTGCGCGGAATCGAGCCGGTGCACGGCGGGCCAGCGGCTGGACCCGTCCCCGATGTAGCCAGAGACGCCCTTGTCGCGGGCGATGCCGACCAGGCTCGCCATGAAGCCGTGATCTCCGTCGCCGTGATTCGTCGGCGAGAGCCGGACGACGGACGAGCGGACGCCGCGCGATGCCAGGCAGAGCACCAGCTCGGCCGTGGCGTGCCTGGTCTGCGGACCGCGGTCCAGAGCGGCCGTCGTCGGGTCCTGGCCATGCCCGTCCCGTTCCGTCCCCAGCCGCCCCGGCGCGAGGCCGAGGGTCCCGGAGGCGAGGACGAACGGTCGATCAGAGCCTGCGAGCACCTCGCCGAAGGTCTCGACGGCGCGGCGGTCCGCATCGGCCGCCTCCTGGAAGCCACCCGAGAAGGCGATGTCGTGCTTGAACGCGAGGTGGATCACACCATCCGACGCGGCAGCCGCGTTCCGCAGGCTCTCGAGATCATCAAGAGTGCCGCGATGCACCTCCGCCCCGGCGGCGGCGAGGGCAGCAGCCGAGACGTCGGAACGAGCCAGCCCCACGACCTGATGGCCCGCGCCGATGAGCTCGGGGACGACGGCGGAGCCGATCCAGCCGGACGCGCCGGTGATGAATACGCGCATGAGAGGACCTCCAGGTGGTTGGCGGCCCCAGCCGCAGGGCTGGAGCCAGGGACCGCGCGATGTCAGTTACTGCCATCACTATAGCATCGATGTCTGCCGCTGTCATCGAGTAGGATCAGGCCATGGGTCGATGGGAGCCAAACGCGCGCGGCCGGCTCGAGCAGGCGGCACTGGAGCTCTACGTCGAGCGCGGGTTTGAACAGACCACGGTGGCGGAGATCGCCCAGCGGGCGGGCCTCACGGAGCGCACCTTCTTCCGGCACTTCGCCGACAAGCGCGAGGTCCTCTTCCAGGGCGCGGCATCACTGCAGGAACTCCTGGTGAACGCGGTAGCCAGCACGCCGGAGTCCTCCGCGCCCATCGACGCGGTCGCCGCCGCCCTCGAAGCCGTCGGCGCCCTGCTCGGAGAGCGCCGCGAAAGCGCCCGCCAACGCCAGACCGTCATTGCCGCCAACCCTGAGCTGCGAGAGCGCGAGCTGATCAAGCTCGCATCGCTTGCCTCGGCGCTCGCCAACGCGTTGCGCGCACGCGGTGTCCGAGACCCGGCGGCGGGTCTGGCCGCCGAAGCAGGGATCGCCGTGTTCAAGGTCGCATTTGAACGCTGGGTCGACGAGAGCAACCAGCGCGACCTGCCGCCACTCATCCGAGAGTCCCTCGACGCGCTGAGAGCGGTGACCGCGGGCAGCTGATGCCTCACGCACAGTCCGCGGCTCGGGCCAACGTCACACGCCTGCTCGCTGTCCTGGGCCTCTCGCTCTCGGTGCTCGTCATCGAGATCGTCGGCGGCCTAGTCTCCCACAGCCTCGCCCTGCTGGCCGACGCCGCGCACGTCTTCACCGATGCCGCCGGGATCAGCCTCACCCTGCTGGCCATCTGGATCGGCTCGCGTCCAGCCAACGCCCGGCGCACCTACGGCTACCTCCGCCTCGAGATCCTTGCGGCGGCGACCAATGCGGTACTGCTGTTCGGGGTGGCAGTGTTCATTCTGTACGAGGCATGGCGCCGTCTCTCCGGGCCGCCCCAGGTCGCCTCCGCACTCATGCTCAGCGTGGCCCTTGCCGGCCTCCTCCTCAACGGCGTCGCGCTGTGGCTGCTGCGCCACGCTCAAGCAAGGAGCCTCAATGCTCGCGCGGCGTACCTCGAAGTCCTGGGCGATCTGGCCGGCTCGGGGGCTGTGATCGCAGCTTCCCTGGTGATCGTGGCAACGGGCTGGGCACGTGCCGATGCGGTCGCTTCAGTGGCCATCGCCGTGCTGATCCTGCCGCGAATCTGGGGCCTTCTCCATGACGCCACCGACGTGCTGCTCGAGGCGACGCCCAAGGGCGTGAGCATGGACGAGGTTCGCGCCCATGTTCTCGACGCCCCGGGGGTGACGGATGTCCACGACCTGCACGCGTGGACCATCACCTCGGGCATGAATGTCGTCTCGGCCCACGTCGTCCTCGAGCCGGGAGCGGATGGCGCCGCTGTGCTCGAATTCCTCTGTGCTTGCCTGGCGGGGCACTTCGACATCGAGCATTCGACGTTTCAGCTGGAGTTCCCCGACCGCCGGAGGCTGGAAGGTGCGGCACATGGTTGAGGCGGCGCCGATCCTGTCCCAGGAGCGCTCAGGCGGCTATCCGTGGGCAGGTCGTCGGGTGGCGTCAAGGCCACCCCGCGGAGCGGCGCCCACGAGAGGCAGAAAGATCTCATCGACGATCTCGCTCAGGAAGTCGTCGGATACGGATCGCCCGGTGATCAGGAACTGGTGGCGCAGGAGGTCACCGGGCAGCGCCGCGATCCGCGGGGTCACCTTCCCGAGGTCGACCTCGCCGCGCTCGGCGGCCCGGCGCAGGATGGTCATCATTACGCCGGGAAGCACCTCCATGAGGTCCGGCGGCATGGTGCGCAGCTCCGCCAGCAACCCATGGAGCGTGTCAGGGCTCATCTTCTCGGAGCTGCGCCGCAGGTGGCGGAGCACGGCCATCACGTCGTCGCGGAGATCACCGGTGTCGGGGATCTGGTCGGCCACCGACGGGGCGCGGTGTCGATACGCCGCCAGGGCAAGCTGTGCCCGGTTGGGCCATCTCCGGTAGAGGACGGCCTTGCTGGTCCCCGCTCGAACCGCCACCCCCTCCATGGTGAGTTTCGAGTAGCCGACGGCTGACAGCTCCTCCCACGCCGCCCGGAGGAGAGCGTCCTCCAGGGTCGCCCCACGGCGCCGGGAGCGCCGCTCACTCTCGGCGCGTGGCAGAGCGGACGGGGGCACGCTTGAGCTGGGCGCCGGAGGGGCGGGCTTGGACACTTGGATACGCATCGTCTCTTAGTATGTTACACTCTCAATAAGAGACATACAGTATCTAATCGTGGAGGATGTCGTGGCCGCCAGCACCCCGTCGGACGACCGCCTCGACCCCGCCCTGCACCGGCTGATCTGGATCCTGGTGCTGGGCGGGATAGCGCCCATCCTCGACACCACCATCGTCAACGTGGCCCTGGCCACCCTGGGTCGCGACCTGCACGCATCGGTCGCCGTCACCCAATGGACCATCACCGGCTACCTCCTGGCCATGGCGATTGCCATGCCGGTCACCGGCTGGGCGACCCAACGCCTGGGGGCGAAGCGCCTCTGGATCCTCTCCCTGGTGCTCTTCGTGGTGGGCTCAGCCCTGTCGGGGGTCGCCTGGAACATGGACAGCCTGATCGTCTTCCGGGTGGTCCAGGGTGCCGCCGCCGGGATCATGATGCCGCTCCTCGTCACCATCCTGGTGCAGGCCGCCGGGCCCGGGCGGCTCGGAAGGATGATGGCCATCGCCAGCCTTCCCGCGGTGATGGTGCCGGCCCTCGGCCCGGTGGTGGGCGGGCTCATCGTCACCAACCTGAGCTGGCGCTGGATCTTCTATGTCAACGTCCCCATCTGCCTCGCGGCGATCGTCCTGGCATGGCGCGCGATGCGGACGATCGTTCCCACAGGGGAGCGCCACCCGTTCGACATCGTGGGATTGCTCACCCTCTCCCCCGGGCTGGCACTGGTCTTCTACGGACTGGCCCAGGTGTCGGGCCCGGCCGGTTTCGCGAACGCGGCCGTCGTCGTGCCGATCGTGCTCGGGGTGGTCTTCCTGGCGGCGTTCGGTGTCCACGCGGCACGGAGACACGACGGGCCGCTCGTCAACATCCGGGTGCTGCGCATCCCCTCCTTCGCCGCCGCGGCCGGTGTGTTCCTCCTGTCCGGCCTGTCGCTCTACGGCCCGCTCCTCCTCCTCGGCCTCTACTACCAGGACGTCCAGGGCAAGAGCGCGCTGATCACCGGGCTCCTGCTCGCCCCGCAGGGCATCGGCTCGCTGCTCCCCCGCACCATCGCCGGCAGGCTCACCGACCGTGTGGGTCCCCGACTCGTGGTCATCCCCGGCCTGGTCCTGACGGTGGTCGGGACCCTGGCCTTCGCGCTGGCCGGCTCCGCACCCTCGGATTGGCTGCTCTCGGCATCCCTGGTCGTCCGGGGGGCCGGCCTGGGGGCCGTGACGATCGCGGTCATGGCCGGTGCTTTCCAGGGAGTCCCGCACCAGGAGGTCCCGGATGCCAGCACGATGATGAGAATCGTCCAGCAGGTGGGCGGGTCCTTCGGCGCTGCGGTCCTGGCGGTCATCCTGGCCAGCCAACTCGCGAGCCACTCCGTCCTCACCGCGGCGTTTCGTGTCGCCGCCTTCGACACCTCCTTCTGGTGGGCGATCGGCTTCACCGTCCTGGCGCTCGCGCCGGCCCTTCTGCTGCCCACCCGCCTCCACCGACAGCGGACGGGGCTCACAGGCGTCCCACCAGAGGCCGTCACGGGCGTCCCCGATCGCGGGAGGCCCGCCACGAGCGGTTAGCGAGTCGAACTCACGACATCCAGGGTTGGGAGACACGCAGGGCTTCGGGCTCGGATGCTGCGACCTCCGCTCCACCGTTCAGTTCCGATGGTGCCCTGCTACCCGATGGTCGGCATGTGCACGATCCGGCGCCTCACGGTGAACCCGGCTTCGAGCGAGGACGGCCTCGTCTTCTTCTTCGACCCCTGCAACAGCAACGCCCAGGCGTTCTACCTCAAGTCGGGCGGGAGTGTTAGCGACAGCAGCACCGGGGGTATCTGGGCTCACTCGGGGGAGATGTACCTCGGGTCCAGCACCGGCATGTCGCTCCCGGGCCCGATCGTCGTGAACACCCTCTACCTGGCGGGCGGCGGCGGGACGCTGGCCACCAACGCGGGGTCGATCCCATTCAACCCGTCCTCGTCGTCCCCCGGGACCCTGGTGAACTAGATCAGCCGGCCGCCGGGGACGGCGTCGATGCCCGGTCGATGGAGGCAAACTCCTCGTCGCTGAGTTCCAGCGTGAGGGCGCGTGAGTTCTCCCGGACGTGATCGGGTTTGGTGGCACCGGGGATCGCGATCACGTGGTCGTCTCGCTTGAGCAGCCAGGCCAGCGCCACCTGATGAGTGGTCGCGTCCCGGGCGGCCGCCACTTCCTGGAGAGTGTCCGCAAGGGCCGTCGGACCGTGGCTCTTGCGGGAGCCCGCGCTGACGGCACCGCCGGCAAGGGGCCGGTAGGCGATCAAGGCCACGCCCATCTGGCGGCAGGCCTCGAGGACACCGTTGGTTTCGGGCGCGCGGTGCAGCAGGCTGTACTGGACCTGGTTGGCCGCGAGCGGTATCCCGTAGCGGGCCAGCACGCCGGCCGCCGTCCGCATTCGCGCCACGTTGCAGTTGCTGATCCCCGCGGCCCGGATCTTCCCGGCCTCGACCGCCTTGGCCATCGCCGTCATCCAAGTGTCCACTCCGCGCAGCGAGTAGGGGAAGTGCAGGTAGTAGAGGTCGAGCGATCCCCGGCCAAGCCGCTCCAGCGTCCTGTCCAGCGCGGAGCCGAACTGGGCGGCGGTAAGCCGGACGGGTAGCGGCGCGAACTTGCTGGCCAGCACCACCGGCCGGCCGTCGTGCCGGGCCGCCACGCCCACGGCCCGCTCCGACCGGCCGAAGCTGTAGATCTCCGCAGTGTCGAAGAAGCCCATCCCCACATCGACCGCCGCCGCCAGGGTCTCGTTCAGGCGGCCCTGGCCCGGCTCACCGGTACTCCATCGGTTGGTGCCAACCCCGAGCGCCGGCACACTCACACCCGATCTGCCCAGCGGCCGCTCGGTCGCAGTCATCGCCTCCCACGCCCTCCGTTTGCCTGCCGGGATCCGTCGGCAAGCCGGGGAAAGAGGGCCTCGGCGTTGCCCCGATCGATCTGAGTGGCACAGGCCATCGTCAAGATCATAGGCACGTGGACGGGGTGCCCGTCACCGCCGAGATCGCCGCCGGAGCAGCGAGGGTTTGGCCGCTTTGCTCCGATCCCTCGCTGAGCGATCGGCTGTGCCCTGCGGTGGGCAAGGTCGTTCGCTAAACTGTTTGTCAAAGATCAGGACAAAGTCGACCAAAGGCAGTGACACTGGCATCGGAACAGGTCCCCAAAGTCATGAAACCGCTTGTTCGATCATGATGAATAGGTGAAAGAATGAACCCGTCCGAACTCATTGACAAATACATCGCAGACCTCACGGACTGGCGCGGGGAGATGCTTGCCAAGCTTCGCAAGACCATTCGTGATGCTGACCCCGAGATAATCGAGGAATGGAAATGGATGGGCAGCCCAGTGTGGTCTCACAATGGACAGATCGCGGTGGCCAACGCTCACAAGGATAAGGTGAAGCTGACCTTCGCTCAAGGCGCAAACCTTCCAGATCCACATAGGTTCTTCAACGCGGGCCTTGAAGGCAACCGATGGCGAGCAATCGATCTCCACGAGGGTGATGAAGTTGACGAGCGCGCTCTGAAGGACATGATCCACGCTGCCGTGGCTTTCAATGGTGCTCGCGGTAATCGGGCTGAGGTACACAAAGAGCAGAAGACGTGAACGATGCCCGCTCGAGAGTCGTTCGGTGAGAGCGCGGAGGTCAACTGGCCGCTTGGCCCGACCACCGTCCATGGCACGGGTAGGGAGGAACTGGGCGGCCTCTCCGACTGAGCTCTCCAGCAGTTTCTGCGTCACACCAGGCGGATTGCCGCATTCCTTCGACCCACCGCTACCTGCTCAGCTGCCCGCCACCACGGCGAAGGGAGGAGCGCCGGCGAGGGCCCGCTCCGGCCATGGCAGCCTTCGCCGGGCGGCCCAGCCCACATCCGTCAGCTGATGGAGGCGTAGCGACGCCCACCCCGATGCTGACACCAGCTGGAGCAGCGTCTCGGGACTCGTCCCCTCTCCGAGGGGCAGGGCCGCCCGCAGCTCAGGCGCGTAGGGGGCGTGGTGCGCTGGGGCGGTTCCTCTGGCTCGGGCCAGCCCCTGGCCAGCCCAGCGCCGGACCCTCTCCACGCCGCTGTTCGGATCTCCCCACAGGCTCTCCACGAGAACCAGCCTGCCGCGGAGCGCCACCTCGTGCCAGCCACGGAGGGCCGTCATCGGCTCCAGGAGCGTCCAGAGCAGATGCCGGGAGATGACGGCATCGAAAGGTCCCGGAGGCACGGATGTGGCCTCGGCCTCCACGATCTCGACGCTGAGATCCGCCTGCTCCGCCTTGGCTCGGAGCTGTCCCAGCATCCCCGATGAGAGGTCGACGGCCGTCACGTGGTGCCCCAGCTCCGCGGCGATGAGGCTGAGGAACCCTGTTCCGGCACCCACATCGAGAACCCTGGCCGGAGCCGCCGGCAACAGCTTCTCGAGGGTGGCCCGCCACGCAGCGCGCTCCAGTGGAGAGACCGGGTAATGGCCGGGATCACGATCATAGGTGGCCGCGTCAGCGTCCCAGAAATGCCGGACTTGCTCGACACGTTCCATGTCCACAGACGACGCTCCTTCGAGTCGTGAGAGGCTCATCCGCAATGGCGGCCTTCTAGCCTTGGCCGGGGAGAGGAACGTGCTCCTCGGGCGAGGGGAAATCCCCCGTCTTCCCGTCGATCCGCTCCCGGATCAGGTCGGCGTGACCGTTGTGCCGGGAGTACTCCTCGATCATGTGGTTGACCATGCAGCGCGCCGACATCTCGAGGTAGTCGGGAGTGCTGAAGGTCACGTCCAGCGAGTCCAGTTCCTTCAGGATGGACCGGGCGATCCGGCACTCCTCCCCCCACCTTGAGAAGGCCTCGGCAACATCGGCGTCCGCGACCGAATCGAAGTCGGCGTCGGGCTGAGCCTCGGTACACCAGATCCGCCCAATCGGCTCTGCAGAAAGGCGCCGGCGGAACCAGCTTCGCTCGACCTCGGCCATGTGGCGGACAAGTCCCAGGAGAGTGAGGCTGGAGGGAGCGACCGAAGGCGTTTTGAGCTGGGCGTCGCTGAGCCCCTGACATTTCCAGGCCAGAGTGGATCGCTGCTCCTCGAGGAAGCCCGTCAGGGTCGTTCGCTCGTCCCCGTTCCACGCCGGGTCAGGAGTTTGCCCAGGCACGGCTCCATCTTAGTCATTGAGGCAGACGAGTGTGGACCGCCGCCGCAGGGGCGGCCCCCCCGCACCATTCCGCAGCATTGAGTACTGTCTTCGCAGGAGGATGAGCGGTGTGATCCATGTCCACGGCATCGGCAGCGGGGTGAACAGGATGCTTTTCGTCCATCGAGGGGTGAGGGCCGGCCGGACGCCGGGGATCTTTCTCCCCCGCCGGCTCGGATCCTGACGGGGGTGGCGCGGCCCGGACCGGTCGCTCTGGTCGGCAGCGGTGAGTACCTGCCGGGGATGCTGGAGGTCGAGGCCGCGCTGATCGCTGGTAGACCGCCCCGGTATGTGCAGCTGCCGACGGCCGCCGGGCGCGAAGGACCCGCCTCCGTCTCGCGGTGGATCGCGCTCGGAGCGCAGCAGGCGGCACGGCTGGGAGTCGAGGCGGTCCCAGTCATGGTGCTCGACCGTGATGCGGCCGAGGACCGGGCCAACGCCGAGCTGGTCGCCGGTGCCGGACTCATCTACCTCTCCGGGGGGAGCCCCGCCCACCTGGCGGACTCGCTCCGGGGAACCCGCGTGTGGGCAGCCATCGTCGACGAGTGGCGCGCCGGAGCCGCCCTGGCGGGATGCAGCGCGGGGGCGATGGCGCTGACCTCCTGGGTGCCGGACCTCAGACGCCTCACTCGCAAGCCACGTTCAGGCCTGGGAGTGGTGCCCAGGCTGCGCGTCATCCCCCATTTCGACCGCATGAGACGCTGGGTTCCCGGCATGTCCCTCTGGGCGGCCGCGCATCTCCCCGCTGGCGTCACCCTGGTGGGCATCGATGAGGACACCGCCATCGTCAGCGAGGACGCCGACCTGTCCCGCTGGATGGTCAGGGGCAGACAGCGGGCGTGGCTGCTCTCCCCGCATGGTCGGCGGCCGTTGGATGCTGGCGAGGAGTTCGCGCTCTGAGCACAGCGAAAGGAACGCGCACGCGTCGCAACGGTCAAGCCTTCAGCCGGTCCGAGGGGGCGCTCAGGAGATCACGGTCACGGGATCGGTCGTGATGTCCGTGTTGTAGTTCTGTATGGCAGTCCAGAGCGCGGTCAGTGAGATGGTCTCCACCTGAGGGCCGTTGTGTCCGGCGACGGAGCCTGCACTCTCCGCGTAGGTGACGGTATCGCCAGCGGGCGTGCCGGCCGTGAAGTTGTATCCGAAGACCGCGATCATGTGCTGCGCTTGATACCCGTCCCATCCTGGAAGGGTGGCGGTCATGACATGCACGAGGACCGGGCTCCCGTGACCCGCCGCGGTGAAGCGTCCCGTCCCCGAGAGATCCGTCTCAAGCTGGGATTCGAATGCCGGCAGTGACGTGACGTGGGTTCCGGTGTACGCGTACTTCGCCGTCCCCGTGATCTGCTCCAGGTATGCGTTGATCGCCTGTACCGCGTTGGCTCCGATGGTCCCGTAGGACTCGACGACGTGCGCCGCGACGCCGATGGCGCCGATCGAGGGAAGCGCGGTGGTCCAGGTCGAGAGGAGGGTCGCGATCGCACCTTCGGCGCAGTAGTTCCGATGTGCATAGTCGTTCGGTTCGAGCTCGATCTCGATGGAGAGCTGCACGGTCGTGCTCGCCGTCGCCGTCGGCGTCGGTGCCGGCGTGGGCGTCGGGGTTGCCGTCGCCCTGACTTGGCGAGTCGCCGCGTTCGACGTCGCCGATGGCGCGGACGTCCGGAGGGATGAGCCCTGGCCGCAGGACGCCAGGAGCAGGAGGAGAAACGGGAGCAGGAGGTGGAGCCGGCTGCGGGGCCGCCGGCTCGCTGACTGCACCCTTGTGCGGCCGCACAGGGGCTCGCGCCGCCGCGGCCTCGGCTGGCTTCGGCACTGGTCCATCCCTCGTATGCTCCCCTCATCGACACCCCCGAGGGCCGTCCCGAATACGAAGATCCGTGCTCGAACAAGGGTCGTGGGAGCGGGAGACGAGACTCGAACTCGCGACATCCAGCTTGGAAGGCAGTAGCTGTATCACGCGCCGGACATGCAGCGTCGTCTGAATCGGACTCCAGCGCTTGCCTGTCAGATTGGCGCCATGAGCAGCACTCGCCTCACACACGACAGATTGACGCGTTCATTGGACCTAACCGGTTCCCAGGGTCCGCGCCCTCCCCTGCCATCGGGACAAGGCACATCCCTCAACCTCACGCTCCACGTTGCCGCTGCGCACCGCCCAATGGACGGCAATGGCAACACGACGGCCAGAGACTTTAGGGATGTGATCTCATGGCACTGTGACCACCGATCGTCCACCCGCCGACATCGAGCTGCCCATCACCACCCCTCGACTCCGTCTCACACCGATGGTCCTGGCTGACGCAGATGATCTCTTCCGCGTGCTCGATGATGCGCGTCTCCACGACTTCACGGGAGGCACACCCTTGACGCGCGATGAACTGAAAGCGCGGATCGCCAAGTGGCAGAGTAGAGCCTCGCCGGACCAGACGCAACTCTGGCTGAACTGGGTCGTGCGGATCGCTGCCACCGGCACCATAATCCGCTACGTGCAGGCCAGCGTCACCGATCAATGCGCCACCATCGCCTACGTTACCCGGACCGCCTACTCTGGCTAGGGAAATGCAACCGAGGCCTCGCTCGCAATGTGCGCGGCGTTGCGTGAGCGCCTTGGCGTCGAGGAATTCGTCGTCCACATTCATCCCCAGCATTCCGTATCAAGGCGGGTTGCACGACGCCTTGGTCTAGCCCCAACCGGAACGTATGACGCGGACGGGGAGGGGCTGTGGAGCTCCACAGCTGCGGCCGCTGGCAGCGATTAGGGTCGTAACGTGGCCAGTTTGGGCTGCAGGGCACTCGGGCATCTCGAACATGGCGGGGTTAGCAGTGCGGTCGCGGGAGCTCGGCGCGGAGGTGCGGGTGTGCGCGCCGCCGGACCGGGCGAACGGGCCGTTGTTCGTGGAACGAGGGTAATGGTCATGAAGGTCTTGGTCACCGGCGGAGAGCCGTCGGCTCCGAGCTGCCCAGGGCAGTCGGCATTGAACTCGACGTGCGCGACGAGTCCTCCGTGGCGAGGGCAATCGACGAGGCGTGGACGCGGCTCGACGCCATCGACATGCTGGGGAACGATGCGGGGGATCGGCATGCGCACCGTCAACCCGCGCTTCCTGACGCACCCACAGGGCTTCTGGGAGGTCCGATCGACGGCTTCCGTGCAGTGATTGAAACCAACCTGACCGGCTACTTTCTGGTGGCGCGCGAGGTCACCCCGCGGATGCTGGCAGCTGACGGCGGTCGCATCGTCAACGGCCTGTGCTCCGGGCCATCGTCGAGAACTGGCAGAGCGACCATGCCGCAGGCTCAGCCGGCCACCGCAGTGCAACGGCGCACGGCCGCCCTCGAGGTATCGCGATGATCGTGCACTATGTGCTGGGTCTCGAGGAGATCGACAAGACCCAGGTCGCGCTCGTTGGCGGCAAGGGCGCGCACCTGGGGGAGCTCTCGCGGATCGAAGGCATTCGCGTGCCGGCTGGCTTTTGCGTGACGACAGACGCCTTCCGGCGGATCATGACGACAGTGCCTTGGATCGACGACCAGGTCGATCGGCTGTCGCGCCTGGATCCGGACGACCGGGAGGCGATTCGCACGCTTAGCGCGGAGATCCGCCGGACCCTCGAAGGGATCGCCATCCCTGACGATCTGGCGGCGGCGATCACCCGCTCGGTCGCCCGGCTCGGCGAGCAAGCTGCCCACGCCGTCCGATCCAGCGCGACGGCGGAGGACTTGCCGACGGCCTCCTTCGCGGGCCAGCAGGACACGTACCTGAACGTTATAGGGTCGGCTGCCATCCTCCAGCACGTCAGCCGGTGCTGGGCCTCCCTGTTCACCGAGCGGGCCGTGACCTACCGCCTGCGGAACGGCTTCGACCACCGGAAGGCCCACATGGCCGTGGTCGTGCAGCAGATGGTCTTTCCCCAGGCGGCCGGCATCCTCTTCACGGCCGACCCCGTCACGTCAAACCGGAAGGTCGCTTACGTGGAGGCCAGCCTCGGCCTCGGCGAGGCCCTGGTCGCCGGCCTGGTGAACGCGGACGTCTACAAGGTGCGGGACGGTGAAGTCGTTGCCAAGGCAGTCGCCACCAAGCAGCTCACCATCCACGCCTCGCCGGCAGGCGGAACGCAGGAACCGGCGATCGAGCCAGAGCGTCAGGAGCAGCCAGCGCTGACCGATGCGCAGATCGTGCAGCTCGCGCAGCTGGGTCGGCGGATCGAAGCGCACTTCGGCCACCCCCAGGACATCGAATGGTGCCTGGTCGACGATGGGTTCCAGATCGTCCAGAGCCGGCCGATCACCACGCTGTTCCCCATCCCCGCGGCCGGCGACCGAGAGAACCACGTCTACGTCTCCGTCGGGCATCAGCAGATGATGACCGACGCCATGAAGCCCCTGGGGCTCTCCCTGTGGCAGCTGACGACGCTGCGGCCCATGTCCGAGGCCGGTGGGAGACTGTTCGTCGACGTCGCTCAGGCGCTGGGTTCGCCAACGAGTCGCGCGGGCCTTCTGGAGGTTTTGGGGAGATCCGATCCGCTGATCGGGGACGCGCTGCAGACCATCCTCGAACGCGGCGACTTCATCCCGACGCTCGCGGACGAGGGTCCAGGCGTGACCCTGGGTGGCGGCGCGCCAGCCCCGATCGAAACCGATCCGGCCATCGTCACCGAGCTGATCGAGCGCACCGAGGCCTCCATCGCCACGTTGGAGGGCGACATCCGGACGAAGTCCGGATCCGCGCTGCTCGACTTCATCCTGGCCGACGTCCAGGAGCTGAAGCGGATCCTGTTCGATCCACAGAGCCTCCAGGTGATCAGGGCGGCGATGGAGGCCACCTGGTGGCTCAACGAGCAGGTGCAGGCGTGGCTGGGCGAGAAGGACGCGGCCGACACGCTCACGCAGTCCGTGCCCAACAACGTCACGTCGGAGATGGGGCTGGCGCTCCTGGACGTCGCGGACGTGATCCGCCCGCATCCGGACGTCGTGGCCTTCCTGCAGCACGTCGAGGACGAGAGCTTCCTGGACGAGCTGCCCACGCTCGAAGGTGGGCTCGCAGCCCGAGATGCCATCCAGGCCTACCTCGACAAGTACGGCATGCGCTGCGTCGGCGAGATCGACATCACGAGGCCACGTTGGAGCGAACGCCCCACCATGCTCGTGCCCATGCTCCTCGGCAACATCAAGAACTTCGAGCCGGGCGCTGGCGAGCGGCGCTTCGAGCATGGGCAACTGGAGGCGTGGAAGAAGGAACAGGAAGTGCTGGCGCGCTTGCTGGCCTTGCCAGACGGAGAGCGCAAGGCCGATGAAACCAAGCGGATGATCGACCGCGTCCGTACCTTCAGCGGGTACCGGGAGTATCCGAAGTACGGCATGGTCAGCCGCTACTTCATCTACAAGCGGGCTCTCCTGGAAGAGGCCGAGCGGCTCGTGCAGGCCCACGTGCTTCGTGAGAAGGAAGACATCTTCTACCTCACGTTCCAGGAGCTCCACGACGTCGTGCGCACGCACCAGGTGGATGACCATCTCATCCGCCAACGCAAGGACGCGTTCAGGTCGTATCAAGCGCTCACGCCGCCCCGGGTGCTCACGTCGGATGGCGAGGTCGTCGCCGGAACGTACCCACGCGTCGATGTCCCAGCCGGGGCGCTGGTCGGCTTACCCGTTTCCGCCGGGACCATCGAGGGGCGGGCTCGCGTCATCCTGGACATGGCCGAGGCCGATCTCGAAGCGGGCGACATCCTGGTCACCGCCTACACGGACCCCAGCTGGACGCCTGTGTTCGTCGCGATCAAGGGCCTCGTGACGGAGGTGGGGGGCCTCATGACCCATGGCGCGGTGATCGCACGGGAGTACGGCTTGCCGGCCGTCGTGGGGGTGGAGAATGCCACCCGGCTGATCCGGGATGGGGAGCGGATCCGCGTGCACGGAACGGACGGGTACATCGAGATCCTGCCCTAGGAAACTGCTGAGCAAGTCCGCCCCAAACGGATGCTCGATGTGAGTCAATGGTGGGGTGCAAGGTTCCAGCGACCCCAACCGACAACTCCTCGACGCCGTCGCCCTCTGCGGTCATCTGATCGC
>Ga0224555_1001448_pt1 | contig 32802 bp, 23 predicted proteins | sample 714S23034metaG_FD_180687 | JGI IMG/M metagenome (GOLD analysis project Ga0224555, IMG submission 180687) | Peat soil microbial communities from Stordalen Mire, Sweden - 717 S2 30-34 | ecosystem: Environmental > Terrestrial > Soil > Wetlands > Peat | place: Sweden: Norrbotten County, Stordalen...
CACTGCGTCGCAGGCAGGCGATACAAACTTCAGCGCGGCGACCTCGGTCACTCGTCCCTTCACCGCGCAGTAGGCACTTTTCAAGAGGAAATGGATCATGCAAATCACGTCATCTCCGATGTCCACACGGCTTGCAACCCAGGCGTTGATCTTTGCCGGAACAGCGATCGTCGCGTCGGCGCTCCTCGCTGGCTGTGGTATGAAAGGTGGCTCAGCGGTCAATTCCAGCGGCAGCAGCGCCATTCCGCTCGTCCGATTTCAAGGCAAAGTATTCGGCGGCCAACAACCCGTCTATGGCGCGACGATTCAGCTCTACACGGTTGGTACCGCGGGCACGGCGTCGGCTGCGGCACCGCTCATCGCCAGCACGGTCACCACGAATTCCAGCGGCCAGTTTGCAATCACAGATACCTTTTCCTGTACCTTGGCCACTCAGGTCTACATCGTAGCCACCGGCGGCGACTCAGGTTCAGGAACAAACCCGGCCCTGTCGCTGATGGCCGCGCTCGGCCCATGCAGTTCGCTCACCTCATCGTCGTTCATCAACATCAACGAACTCACCACGGTCGCTTCTGTCTACGCGCTCTCTTCCTACATGACCGACTACGCCCACATCGGTGCAACCGGCAGCAATCCAAGCGGCCTGGTAAACGCGTTCAAGACGGCGAATCTTCTGGTAGATTCCGGCCTCGGCGCATCCCCCACTCCACCCGCAGGGATGACTCTGCCCACGACGCGCTTGAATACGCTGGCGGATATCCTGGCCGCGTGTGTCAACACTGCCGGAGCCTCATCCAGCGGTTGCATAACGCTCCTGAGCGCAACTGGCGCGTCGGAGACCATCGGAGCTGGACTCGCGATCGCGAAGAACCCCGGCAGCGCGAACCTTACCGCGCTCTGTAGCCTTGCGGCCCCTGCGTCGCCATTTGTTCCCATGCTCACCGCCCAGCCCAACGATTTCACGCTCGCCGTGAACTACACTGGTGCCGAACTCGCGAGCCCCTACGGCATCGCAATCGACGCCAGCGGCAATGCCTGGGTGACGAACGAGGCTGGCTTCTCTGTCGTGAAGGCACCCAGTCCTACCCAGACCTTTGCCACCACTAGCTACAGCGCCGGCGGCCTGCTCGCCCCGCGCGGCATCTCCATCGACCGCAGTGGCAATGCCTGGATCGCAAACACCGGCGGCAGCAATGTCGTCGAACTAACAAGCAGCGGATCGCCTGCTTCGGGTTCTCCATTCAGCAGCGGCGGCATATCCGCGCCTATCGCCATCGCCAACGATTCGTCTGGCAATGCGTGGGTCGCCAACTTCAACGGCAACTCCATCACTGAACTCAACAGCGCGGGCACAGCTATCGGATCGAGCCCCATCACCGGCTCGGGTGCCCTCAACGCTCCAACCTCCATCGCACTCGATGCAAGCGGAAGAGTCGCTGTCGCCAACGCGGGAACCGGCCAACTCTGCCTCTTCAACAACGCAGCAGCTCTTCAAAGCTGCGTAAGTGACGGAACACTCTTCGCCCCAACCGCAGTGGCAGTCAGTTCTGACGGCACCGTCTCGCTCGCCGGTTCGACGACCGGCTCAAGCGTCGCCGGGGCCTTCACCATCGCGACAACTACCGGCACGGTGATTACAGGGAGCCCGTTCTCCGGTGGTGGCCTTACGCTGCCGACTGCCGCATCCTTTGATGGCAACGGCAATTCCTGGTTCGCGAACCATGGATCGTTGTCGGAATTCTCGGGAGGAGTCCCAGTCTCGCCAAGTGCAGGCTTAGGTTCGCTCAGCTCTCCAGCAGGAGTTGCAGTCGACGCAAGTGGCAACGTCTGGACGGCGAACTCCGGAGACAATTCGGTTTCCATCTTCATCGGGCTGGGAACTGCGGTCACTACGCCACTCGCCGCGACAGTCGGCCCCTGAGGTTGTCTGTTTCATAACCCACACCTACCTGATGAGAAATCAGGACCTCGGCTAACCACACAATCCTACGTTCAAACATTTGCGGTGTCAGTTCTTTCGCCGATGTCCGACGGTTTGGTGGAACTTCAGCCTTATGCGTAAATAAGCGGTGGAACTTCAGGCTTATGGGGTATTAAAACTCAGCTATGGGGTGTTCTATCCCGTATGTCATTGAAGAATATAGTCGGCAACTTCAGCCTTATGCGTAAGCCCACAAGGTTTTGTGGGTTTACGCATAAGGTGAAACTGATACCGCCATAAGGTGAAACTGGACACACCATAACGTGAAACTGAATGTCCAACCCCCGGACCACTTTGGTCCGGGGATCGGTTCGCTGCGGCACGAATGCGCGGGTTCGCCCTAACGGACATCAGGCAACGTCTACGTCGCATCCCAGCATTCACTGGTAGCGCTCTCGTCCATCAAGGATCGGGGTTTGCAGCAGAATTACTAAAAGTATGTCTACATCGTTCCAAAACTAGATAAACCATTCCGACCGTGCGCCCAGCAGTGCATGGCAGACGACCATTGGAGCCATTGCATCTGGCTTCGGTTCGGAACCGACGTGACGGATGATACGGAGTGCAGAATTCTGCGCATTACGGCGTGCTTGACAAGCCCGCATGGCTGAGGTTTGATGTTGGAACGCCGCAACGAAAACCAGCGAGGTTTTCCCGGGATGGATTGTTGTTGCGATCTCTTCCGGCTACGACGGCCAGGTTGTTCTGCAAGGAAAGACCCTTAATTCCAGGTTGCGGTGCCATGGCGGCCACTTTTGAACCGAAGCACAACGGTCCGAAGTGAACGCGGATGAGGCCCTGCGTCAAAGCTTCGATGTGACGTTGTTTTTCCTGCATGAGTGACCGATAGCGGCGCTGGACGGCGCTCCCGATCCACATGCATCGAGCAGTGCGCATTGTCTGCAGAGTCTCCTGTGCATTGCCTCGCAGCGAATTGATTGTCCCGCGGGCGGGATTGGTTTGTGCGTGCCGCACACGATTCCCTCCTGACATTTTATGGATGGAGCCTGGCATGGAGCGAAGCGAAACGAGCTATGAGATACGCGGCACGGTAAGCGGACGCAAGGGCGAGCTGCTGCGGGGCGCACGCGTGGCGGTGTGGTGGCAGCACATCCGCGAACGGCGTGAGCTTGTGGCTGGAGAGACGTCCGACGATGGCGGCTACCGTCTGATCTTTGAGCTGCCGCGCAATGCGCCAGAGCCGATGGTGGTGGTGGAGGCGAGGTCGGAGGAGCTGGAGGCGCCGCTGGTTTCCGGGCTGACGAAGGTGCAGGCCGGCATGGTGGTAGACCTGAGCGCGAGCGAGCCGGACCAGTCGGAGTGGGCGGTCCTGATGCGTTCGATTGCGCCGCTGCTGGATGGGCTGGGGCTGAGCGATCTGGTGGAGGACAGCACGCACCAGGACATCACGTTTCTGGCGACGGAGCTAGGCAAGAGCACGGAGATTCTGATGCGTGTGGCGGTTTCCGCGCGCCTGGAGACGGCGTACAAGATTCCAGCCGCGGTGTTCTATGCGTTCCTGCGCCAGCAGGTGCCGGCGGCGCTGCCGAGCCCGCTGTATGACGCAAGCCACAACTTCACCCTGATATCGCCGCTGGTGCAGAGCATTGCCTCGCAGATCTTCGGGTTGTCTGCCGCGGTGCAGACGCGGACGATTACATCGGCGATTGCGCTGGACCTGATTGGGACGCAGTACACGCAGCAGATTGCGGGGATCGTAAGCCAGCTGCAGGCGCTGCACACGACGGACCTGCTGCAGCAGCCCTATCTGGTAGGCAGTGCGACGCTGGGCGAGTTGCTGACCTCCGCGGCACTCCCCGCCGCGAAGCAGCAGGCGTTTGCGCAGGCGCTGGCGAGCAGCACGCAGTCGATGCGGAATTTCTGGCGCACGCTGGGCAACGGGCAGAACGGCTTTACCGAGGCGGAGGCTTCGGCGATCGAGCGGACGTTGTCGATTGGGGCGTTCGTGAAGAACTATGTGCCCCTGGTGCAGAACCTGTTCCAGGGTTTTAGCGGGGGCACGTACAAGACGTTGCCGGACCTGGCGCGGCTGAGCCTGGCGGACTGGGAGCGGATTGTAACGCAGACGGGCGCGCCGCCGAACATTGATGCGGCGGGCACGTCGACCCCGGCGCAGGTGTTTGCGGCGGTGATCTATGCGCGGGTGACGCGTGCGTATCCGACGGCGGCGCTTTCCAGCCGCATTGCCGCGGGGACGTTTGTGCCAGCGGCGCAGCAGAAGCCGCTGACACAGTTCTTCCAGAACAACCCGGAGCTGGAGTTGATGAAGGACAACATTCCGGTGTACCTGGCGGCGCAGGGAGCGAACGCGTTTACGGGGATCGATGCGCAGGACCAGGCGGTGGTGATTGCGAATGCGCGGAGTTTCCAGCGGGTGCTGCGGATTTCGCCGAACACCGATATTGCGCAGAGCCTGCTGGGCGCGGGGCTGAGCTCGTCGACTGCGATTGCGGCGCTGGGGCAGCAGCAGTTGTTTTTGAAGGCGACGGCGGCGGGTTTGACGAAACCGGAGGCGAACCAAGTGTACCGGGTGGCGGCGCAGCGGTATGCGAGTGTGGTGTCGCTGTACATGCAGCTGAACCGCGACGCGATGGGGGTGATGCCGCAGGGGATGAACCAGGGGCCGGTGTTGAACAACGCGATGCAGGAGGCGGTGCGGGTGGATCCGTCGCTGACGACGCTGTTCGGTTCGCAGGACTACTGCGCGGTGGACGATTGTACAACGGTGCTGAGCCCGGCGGCGTACCTGTGCGATCTGCTGTTGTGGCTGCGGAACCATCCGCAGGGAGGGCAGACGGCGCTGGATGTGCTGGATGCGCGGAGGCCGGATATCCGGCACCTGCTGTTGAATTGTCCGAACTCGGACACTGAGCTGCCGTATATCGACCTGGTGATTGAGTTGCTGGCGGACAAAGTGAGTCCGCCGCCGGCGACGCAGCTCGCGGCGGCGATCGATGGAAGCCAGCTTTCGATTACAGTGGCGAGCGCCGCGGGCTTTCCGGCGGTGAACTTCACGGTGGTGATCGGGCCGGAGTCGCTGCTGGTGACGGCGATGAGCGGCGTGGGGAACACGACCTGGACGGTGGTGCGCGCGCAGGATGGAACGACTGGGACTCCGGCAGCCGCCGCGGCGGCGGTGATTCTGACCACGGCGATGAATCCGCCGTGGAAGCAGACGTCGGCGGACCTGAGCAGCGCGCAGCTAAGCGCGGCTCCAGCATTCTTCAACCAGGGCGCGTTTGTGACGCTGTTCAGCGCGAGCTATCCGCGCACGCTGCCGTACAGTGCGGGGCTGGATGAGCTGCGCGCGTATCTGCTGCAGTGGAACCTGCCGCTGTGGCAATTGCGACAGGCGCTGTTGCCGATCACCGGGGCAACGGTGGCGCAGCAGGCGGCGGTTGCAGCGGAGCGGCTGGGCATGAATACGCAGGCAGAGAGCCTGGTGACGACTGCAGGATTTGTAACTCCGGCGGTTGCATGGAATACGGGGAGCCCGGCGACCGACCTGGTTGCGGTGACGGCGTTTCTGCAAGCCGCGTCGATACCCTACGAATCTCTGCTGGAACTGTTGGAAGTAGCTTGGGTGCAGGGCGGGTTGAATGTGGGGATCTCGGGGATCAGCGACACCTGCATGATCAGTGGGCAGACGCTGACGCCGTCGCCGCTGGATGCGGGATTTCTGGATCGCGCGAACCGATTTCTGCGGCTTTGGACGAGCACGGGCTACAGGATGTGGGAACTGGACCTGCTGCTGACCGCGCCCAGCGTGGGCAATGGCACGCTGGACCAGAGTGCTCTAGCGGGGCTGCAGGCATTCTGGCAGTTGCAACAGAAGACTGGCGCGAGCGTGAATGCGCAGCTGGCGTACTACCAGGGCATTGATATCGCGAGCCATCGCGATTCCGGCGGGAGCACGACGCCGCTGTATACGCAGATCTTTCTGGATCCGACGACGACGTGGATTGCGCCCGATCCGGACCTGGTAAGCCTGTCGACGGGCGGGGCGATCGGCGACCCGGTGCTGAGCCATCATGTGAAGGCGATCCAGCCTGCGATCGGGGTTTCCGCTGCGGACCTGGCGACGCTGATTGCGTTGACGGACAACCAGCTGACCCTGGCAAACCTGAGCCTTATCTACCGGGTGAATGCTTTGGCCGCGGCGGCCAAACTGACGATTACGAACCTGCTGAACCTGGCTGTGCTGCTGCGTCCGACGGCGGCGGCTCCGTCGACCACACTGGCGGCGGGGATAACGGCAGCGCAGAGCACGATCCAAATCGCGAATGCGACGCCGTTCCGGCCGCCGACATTTTATGCCGCGATTGGAGCCGAGGTCCTGCTGGTGACGGCGATGACCGGCCCGGGGAACGCGACGTGGACGGTGGTACGCGGGCAGCTGGGAACCACGCCGGCCGCGGCTGCGGCCGGTGCCGCGGTCACGTCAGATGCGGCGAGCCCGGTGGCGGCGCTGGCGGCGCTGTTTCAGTCGCCCAGCGCTACGCTGACGTTTCTTTCGCAGGCGGCGACGGTGCTGCAGCAGACAGGGCTGAGCGTGGATGGGATCACGTATCTGCTGAACCCGCCGTCAACGATTACGGGAGGATGGGCGACGACGTCGCAAATTGCGCCGACGGCGATTGCGGCGACGCTGAGCGCGGTGCAGGCGGCGGTGCTGAGCCTGCTGTCTGCGAGCACCACGCTGGTGACCGGGATTGGCGCGGGGGACACGACGATTACGGTGGCGGCGGACGCAGGATTTCCGGCCCCGAATTTCTATGTGTACATCGGGTCAGAGATCCTGCTGGTAACTGCGGCGGGCGGCGCGGGGAATGCGACCTGGACGGTGGTGCGCGGGCAGCAGGGCACGACGGCGGTTGCGGCGGTGATGGGAGCGGCGGTGACGCCGACGTTTGGCGATCTAACCGGCGCAGTGATCTCCGCGGTGGCGGCGAATGCGCACAGCGTGGGTGTGGCGCCGCTGGCGGCGGATGTGACGGCGCTGATTCTCGAGACTCTGCAACTGCCGGGCAGCGGACAGCCTTTGGTGGCGATTCTGATGGATCCGTCGCTCCTGGCGGCGACGGGGACGATCACGATTGGGGGCACACCGACGGCGGGCGACGCGCTGCAGGTGGTGCTGAACAATGGAATTGCGCCGGCGGTGACGGTGTCGTATGTGTTGACGGCGACGGACAGCGGCAGCGTGAACCAGACGGCGTCGGACTTTGCGGCAGCGATCAACGCTTCGGCGGCGGTGACGGGGACGAAGGCGTTTCTGGCGCCATGCACGGTTGCGGGCTCGGTGATTGCGTTGATACCGCTGGCGCCGGGTGCTGCGGGGAGCAGCATCACGTCCACGAATACGGCGACGCCGGGAGGGGTCGGGCATATTTCGATTTCGCCTGCGACGACGGAGACGGTCGGCTTGCCGGCGTTCAAGAACCAGTTCACGGCGATCCAGTATTTCGACAAGGTAGCTATGCTGGTGCGCGGACTGAAGCTGGTGGCCACGGATCTCTCTTGGCTGCTGGCGAACTCCGGCAACGCGGCGGTGGGCGGGCTGGACTTTATGCAGTTCCCGGTAACCTCGGGGCAGCCGGCGCTCTCGCTGACGAACCTGCTGACGACCTTGCTGGCGATCAAACTGGCGCGGCTGTGGACCTCAGCGGCGGCCTCATCGTCGGTGCATACGCTGTACGACGTGATTGGCGGCGTGCTCAGCGGAGGGCTGGTGGATGCGCCGTCGGCGCAAACAGCGCTGGCGACGATTACGGGCTGGCCGCTGGCGGACATCGAATCGTTTTCGGCGGCGCTGGGGCTGGTGTATCCGGCGAGCTACGAGGCGCCGGCGACATACGATGCGATGCGCGTGCTGGAAGCGATGTCGACGGCGGTGGATGCCTCGGGTCCGGTAGTGTCCGCAGCGGAGACTGCGCTGGCGGCAGCGATTGCGACGACGGCGCAGAACAGCATTACGGTGGTGAGCGCGGTTGGTTTTCCAACCCCAAATTTCTATATCAACATCGGGCTTGAGATTCTTCTGGTGACGGGATTCAGCGGGGCGGACAACACGACGTGGGCGGTGACGCGGGCGCAGCTGGGAACGATGGCCGCGACGCCGGCAGCGGGCACGGCGGTGACGCTGACCTACGGCGCGCAGATTGTGAGCTGGGGAAGTGTGCCGGCTGATGAGGTGAGCGCGGAGAGCCTCGCGGCGAGTGCGTTGGGGATTCTGAAAGCGCAGACGCCGAGCCAGGATGCGTGGCTGGCGCTGGCACCGACGCTGATGAATCCGCTGCGCGAGAACCGGTCGGCGGCACTGCAGGCGTACCTGATGGCACAGCGCGATGGCGCGGGCAACCCGGTGTATCCGGATGCGGATGGGCTGCCGACGGCGGACGGGCTGTTCAACTACTTTCTGATCGACAACCAGATGACGTCGTGCCAGGTGACGTCGCGGATTGTGCAGGCGTACATCGCGGTGCAGGTGTTTGTGGAGCGGTGCCTGATGAACCTGGAGTCGCCGCAGGTGGTGGTGGACCTGACGAAGGACGATACGTGGAACCAGTGGGAGTGGATGAGTCGGTATCGAGTGTGGGAGGCGAACCGCGAGGTGTTCCTGTATCCGGAGAACTGGCTGATTGAGTCCGAGCGGCCGAACCGTACGGAGATCTACCAGAAGTTTGAGCAGGAGGTACGCGGCGGCGAGGCCACGACGGACTACCTGGAAACCGTGGTACTGAACTATATCGACCGGATGGACGGGTTGGCGCACTTACTGGTGACGGGAACGTGCGAGGATCCGGCGACCGGGACGATTTACGTGGTGGCGCGAACGCTGACCGATCCGCCGCTGTATTATCTGCGCTCGTACGTGAATGGAGCGTGGGGCGGGTGGGAGCAGATTCCGTTGAGCATCAAGGCGCACCAGGTGATTCCAGCGCTGTACCGGGGGCGGATCTGCCTGTTCTGGATGGATGTGAAGGTGTCGAACGAACCGCAGCAGTCGCTGCCGTCGGCGGAGCAGTCGGCGACACCGCCGAGCCAGACGGTGGACCGGTATGTGTCGCTGGCGGTCAATTTCAGCATTTACCGCAATGGAAGCTGGGCCCCGTCGCAGGCCGCGAAGGGGAAGTTGTTCGACAAGCCGTTTTACGATCCTGCGGTCCTGAGCGATGCGAACTCGATTGAAGCGTTCTACACGCTGAAGGTGCAGACGCCGGCGCCGACTCCAGGATATGGCGCGAACCTGTTTGTGGATGTGTTCCGGTTGGGAGATTTCGAGGCGTGGGGCTTCGGATGGCTGAACTCACAGTCGACTGTGGATCTGATTGTGGAAGAGAACGACACTGTGGCCACACACCTGGGCCGGGCGGTGTTTGACGGGCGTTTCAGCGACCTGGAGCTGCGCGATCTGCAGGTGCCGGCGGGCAGCTATGCGGGAAATCCCCTGCAGCTGCTGCCAGTGGGCTACAACTTGTCGGTGTCGCTGCTGTCGCATGCGCAGTCGACATACGGACCGGATGCGCAACCGCTGCTGCCGCTGCCCGACAACCAGGCCGATCCAGACCTGGTGGGGGATTCGGGCCTGATGCCGATGGCGGGAGCGCTGGCGACTGGACCTGCGAATCCTGCGCACGGATCGAGCCAAACGATGGTTCTGGAGTTTACTTCCACGGGTGCGCTGGAGCAGGGAGTGGGGCCGATTCTGAATGCGGCTGCGATTCCGCTGCGGGTGGTGGGACCGGATAGCGACCTGAATTTCGACCCGACATCGTATTTCTTCTTTCAGGACAATCGGCGCTCGTACTTCGTGGAGAGCCAAAAGTATTACTGGACGGGAAGCTTCTGGGCGCCGGTGGTGCCGTCGGATCCGAGCAGCGCGCCATTCAAGCTGGAGTATGTGTTTCACCCGTTCTATCACCCGTTTACGCGGCTGTTCTGGAATCAGCTTTCGGCCGGCGAATTCGACCTACTCTACGACCCGGCGCTGCAGCAGGCTCCGGACAGCGTGGATCCGACGTATTCCGATGTGTTCAGTTTCCAGAGCGGGTATCAGCCGGTTGTGATGCGGGTGAGCTGGGATCATGCGGATGCGTCGACGATGCTGGCGGCGGCGATCACGGCGGCGCAGACGACGATTACGGTTACGACGAATGTCTGGGTGCCGTCGCCGACGTTTTACGTTTCGATCGGCAGCGAGGTCCTGAAGGTAACGTCAGCGGGCGGCACCATCCGGACGGAGTGGACGGTGGTGCGCGGACAACTGGGCACGGTGGCTGCGGCGGCCGCGGCAGGCACGGCGGTGACACCGACCTACGCGAGTCAGGACCGGCAGTTCCTGGACTTCAGCCCCAGCGCGCCATTTTCGGTGTACAACTGGGAGCTCTTCTACCACATTCCGCTGTACATTGCGCAGCTGCTGAGCCAGAACCAGCAATTCGAGGATGCGCAGTCGTGGTATCACTACATCTTCAATCCGACGCTGCCGGGTGGTGAGCCGGTGCCACAGCGCTTCTGGATTCCGAAGCCGCTGCGCAACCTGACGAGTGCCGACATTCTGGCGCAGCAGATCAACAACCTGCTGCTGGCGGTGAACCAGGGCAACGCGACGGCGGTGCAGCAGATCGAGACGTGGCGTAACGATCCGTTCAATCCCTTTGTGCTGGCCGATCAGAGGCCAGTGGCGTACATGAAGTCGACGGTGATGTCATACCTGGACAACCTGATTGCGTGGGGGGACAACCTGTTCTCGACGGAGTCGCGGGAGGCGCTGGCGGAAGCGACGCTGCTGTATGTGATTGCATCGGAGGTGCTGGGGCCGGCGCCGCAGGCGGTAACGCCGCCGGAGCGGGCGGACCAGTCCTTCGACGAACTGGAACCGGCGCTGGACGCGTTTGCCAACGCGATGGTGGAGATCGAGAACGTGATTGGCAGTTCGGGCAGCGGGGGTGGCAGCGGTTCGGGCAGCGGCGGTGGGATTCCCAACGCGCAGACGTTCTACTTCAAGATTCCGCCGAACCAGACGTTGCTGAGCTACTGGAGCACGGTGGCGGACCGGCTGTACAAGCTGCGCCACTGCCAGAACCTTGCGGGAGCGCCGCTGCAGCTGGCGTTGTTCGATGCGCCGATCGATCCGGGGCTGCTGATCGCGGCGCAATCTGCGGGGGTGGATCTGTCGAGCGTACTGAGCGACATGTCTGCGCCGCTGCCGAATTACCGGTTTACAGCGCTGTATCCGCAGGCGGTGGACTTTGTGAATGCAGTGCGTGCGTATGGGGCGGCACTGCAGGCGGCGCTGGAGAAGAGCGATGCAGGCGCACTTGCCCTGCTACAGCAGACGACGCAGCAGCAGTTGCTGACCGATGGGAACGACGTTCTGGAATGGCAGGTCGAGCAGGCGGCAAACAACGTCGAGGCTTTGCAGCAGGCGCTGGCGCTGGTGCAGAGCCGGCACGACTACAACGCCGGGCAGTCTTTTATGAACGACCAGGAAAACGCCGCGAATGACATCAGCATTGCGCTGAACGTGACTGGATATATTGCCGCGCTGGCGGAGTTTATCGCCGTTCCGATCTACGACATTCCCACGTTCTGCGTGGGCGCTTCGGGCTTTGGCGCGACGCCCGTGGCGACCGCGTCGCTGGGCGGCAAGGATGCGGCCAGCGGCATCGCTATGTTTGCGGCCGGAACCAAGACGCTGATGACAGCGCTGGACAACACCGCAAAAATTCTGACCCAGCAGGGCAACTTTCATCACCGCCAAGATACGTGGAACCAAAATGCGGCGGAGGCGCAGATCCAGATTAGCCAGACGCAGTACCAGATTGCCGCGGCGAACCTGGCGCTGCAGGTGGCGCAGCAGAACCAGGTGTTGCACCAGGAGCAGATCGACAACATCCAGAAGCAGCTTGATTTCTTGAACAGCAAGTTCACCAATGACGCGTTGTACACATGGATGGTGAGCTCGCTTTCGGAAACGTATTTCCTGAGCTACCAACTGGCGTACCAAATGTGCAAGCAGGTGGAGCGTTGCTACCAGTTTGAGCTGGGGCTGCGCAGCACTTCGTTTATCCAGTTCGGATACTGGGACAGCCTGTACAAGGGGCTGCTGGCGGGCGAGACGCTGAACCACGATCTGCGGCGGATGCAGTCCTCGTACCTGCAACAGAACTCCCGCCGGTTTGAGATTAGCCGGTATGTTTCGCTGGGTATTCTGGATCCGACGGCGTTCCAGAAACTGCTGCTGACGGGTGCTTGCGATTTCACGCTGCCGGAGTCGTTGTTCGACTTGGATTATCCGGGGCATTACAACCGACGGCTGACGCGGGTGAGCATGACGGTGGTGTATCCGAGCCCGGGCAAGTTCGACAACGTGAAGGCGACGCTGACAATGGTGTCCAACCAGGTGCGCGTGTCGACCGACACGACGGCGGGGTATGAGGAGAACCCTGTGGGTTCGGATTCGCGGTTCGTATACAACTATGCCTCGGTGCCACAGAAGATTGTGCTGGGCAGCGCGCAGGACGATCCGGGACTGTTCATTACCGCGATTGCGAGCAATATAGTGGACCAGCGCTATCTGCCGTTCGAGAATGCCGGCGTTGTGAGCAGTTGGCATCTGGAGATGCCGCAGATCAACAATGAGGTGGATTTGTCGACGGTGGGCGATGTGTGGCTGCACCTGTATTACACGGCGCTCGATGGAGGCGGAGGGTTGCAGACGACAGTGGAAGCGTACAACGCGGCGAACCTTCCGACGACGGGGGTGAAGCTGTTCAGCGCGCAGAACGACTTTGCGGCGGCGTCGGCGACACTGGCGAATCCTTATCCGATGTCGCCGTGGCAGGCATTTGTGACCAAGCCATTCGCGGTGTTTACGACGCTGGCGTGGCCGATCAACGCCACGCAGACGTCGATTACGGTAGGGAGCAACGCGAACTTCCCGGGAGTGCCGTTCCTGGTGAATATTGACGAGGAGATTCTGCAGGTGACGGCGGTGGGCGGGACCTCGAACACGACGTGGACGGTGACGCGGGGCCAGCAGGGCTCGGCGGCGGCGGCGCACGCGGAGGATGCGGTGTATCTGCTGCCGGCGGCGGCGGGGAGCCAACTGCTGACGCTGGCGATATCGCCGTCGAAGTTCCCGGCGTGGACGCGGGGCAAGACGCTGACGGTGACGTCGATTACGGTGCTGGCGATTGCGTGGCCGCCCACGCCATTCACGCTGGTGCCGCAGACTCCGCTGCCGACGGCGCCGATCAACATGCTGCCGGTGGCGGGAGTGACGGAGCCGGCGGTGTATAGCTCCGGCGTGATTGCGTTGCCCCCGGGCACGGGGCTGGGTACGTGGAGCTTTGAACTGCAGCTAACGGGCGCGACGAACTTCAGCGGGCTGACGAAGAACTCGCTGGGAGATGTACTACTCCTCGTGAATTACCAGGTGACCTAATGCCTCAGGACGATCTACCGCCGCTGGTAAAGCGCAGCCTGCAGCGATTTATCCGTGCGTTTGCTCCAGAACGGATTCTGCTGTTCGGCTCGTATGCGAAGGGCAAGAACACGGCGCGGAGCGATGTGGACATGCTGATTGTGGCGGACCTGCCGGGCAAGCCGGAGAGCCACAACCGGCGGGCGCGGCAACTGTCCTCGGATTGCTTTCCGCGGATCGATGTGGTGTTTGCGACGCCGCAGGAGGTGTTGCGAGCGGACGCGGCGCGGTCGCCGTTCCTGCTGTCGATCCTGGGCACGGGCGTGGAGGTGTACCGCCGCGGCGAGGACGCGGAGCTGTGATTAGACCTGGCGTAGATGCGGGATGCGGGTGATGGCTGCCTTATCGCGAGCGTCGATCTGGACGGTTGCGCCGGTGTGGGAGAACCGGTATTGCCGGCCGGAGACGGGGCCGACGGCAACGACGGAGGTTGGGCCGGTATAGCGAAGCGAGGCGGCACGGAGGCTGACCAGAGGCTTGGCGATGCTGCTGGACGAGGCCAAAGACCTGGCCGGGAGTGAAGCGGTGGATCCCTTGACTGACTGGCAGGTGCAGGACATGGGCGGCTCCCAACTTGAGGTGTCGAGCGCATCGCGACATGAAAGGCGATGCGGTTGCATAGAGATAGCACATCTGGGGCGTGGGAATCCATCAAAATCAAACGCGCGGGCGGATTGGCATATTGATTTCATGTCATCGAACGAGTTTGTGAGCAGGTTTCATTCTTCCGATCATTGCAAGGCAGGAATAAAGCCCGGGCCTTCGGGGCGCAGTGGGCACGGACGCAGGAATCCTGATCAGAGTCTGCCAGAGCCGACTTTCGTCGGCTAGAATTCCAGATACCGCAATCAACGCGAGGTGATCCGTGAACACCAAAGCACTGAAGACTTTTGCATGGATTGGAGCTGGGATTGGAACGGCGGCGTTGCTGGTGAAGGTTCTTCGTCGCCCTGAGGTCAAACTCGCGCTCGGGGATCTCTTCGATGCGGCCTGCACCAAGGTGGACAACCGGCTAGGCTGGAGCACGCTGCCGACGGTTGGCGGGTTGGTCGAGTTGGTGGGCATTCGCAACACGCTACGGGCGAAGAATCTTTACGACACGGGCGTGCCCCAGGTTACCGAGGACAACCCGCTGCCTCCGCACCCGAACGTGGAGGTATGGCGCACAGCAGACGGCACCTCGAATGATCTCAAGTGCCCGCTCATGGGCAGCGCGGGCACGCGGTTTGGCCGCAATGCTCCGCTCCCGATGACATGGCAGGAGCCCATGCCCGCGGTGATGACACCCAGCCCCAGGGTGGTAAGCCGAGAGTTGATGACACGCGACAGCTTCACCCCAGCCACGACCCTCAACCTGCTTGCCGCAAGCTGGCTGCAGTTTCAGATCCGGGACTGGTTCAGTCACGGGCAGTCGGTGAAAGACGATCCATGGATGATTCCGCTGGCCGAGAACGACACGTGGCCCCAGCCGGACATGAAGGTGCTTCGGGTGATGCCCGACCCTACCCGCACCGCCGCCGACGATGGGAAACCGGCGACACACGTCAACACCGAAACGCACTGGTGGGATGGGTCGCAGTTGTACGGAAGCACCGTGGCCTTCAGGAACAATGCGAGGTCAGGCATCGACGGAAAGATCAAGCTGGGCAAGGATCATCTCGTCCACCCAGACGCACAGGCCCTGGTTCAGCTACAGAGTGCTTCGCTGGCGGGATGGTGGGTTGGGCTGGAGATGCTCTTCACATTGTTCACGCTGGAACACAATGCGATCTGCGATGCGCTGAAGGCGGCTTATCCCGAGTGGAACGACGACGACCTGTTCGAACATGCGAGGTTGGTCAATGCAGCGCTGATTGCCAAGATTCATACGGTGGAGTGGACCACCGCAATCCTTGGCCACCCGGCGTTGCAGATCGGAATGCGTGCGAACTGGTGGGGGCTGGCCGGCGAGCACATCAAGAACCTGTTTGGAAGGCTCAGTGGAAGCGAATTGTTAAGCGGCATTCCGGGGTCAGCCACCGACCACTTCGGCGTTCCGTATACCCTTACCGAAGAGTTTGTGGCGGTGTATCGCATGCACCCGCTGATTCCGGATGACATCACATTCTGGTCGGCGCAGGATGGCCGTCAATTGCAACAGATCGGGTTCCAGGGGATCGCTGGGGACAATGCGCAGAACATCTGCAACGCGATCACAATAACCGATCTGTTTTATTCATTCGGGCAGATGCATCCAGGAGCGGTGACTCTGCACAACTATCCGAGAGCGCTGCAACAGTTCACGCGTCCCGATGGTGTCCTGATCGATTTGGCTGCGCATGACATTATGCGTTGCCGCGAACTGGGCGTGCCACGCTATACCAAGTTCCGCGAGATGCTTCATCTGCGGCCGGTGCGGACGTTCGAGGAGCTTACGGACAATCCCACATGGCGCGAGGAGATCCGTCGCGTATACGACGGCGATATCGACCGGGTCGACCTCATCGTCGGGCTATTCGCCGAGACTCCGCCGAAGGGATTCGGCTTCAGTGACACGGCCTTCCGCATTTTTGTGCTGATGGCATCGCGACGATTGAATAGCGACCGGTTCTTCACTACCGACTTTACGGAAGAGGTGTATAGCAAGGCGGGGATGGACTGGATTCGCGATAACACGATGAGTACGGTTCTGTTGAGGCACTTTCCCGGTCTGGAGTCGAGTTTGCAGGGTGTGCGAAATGCATTTGCGCCATGGGCAACTGTTAGCAATACCGCAGCGGCGCAGTCCAGTTGATCCCTGGAGAAGGATTTGGGCTGCGTGCCTATCGACCTTTGCCGGAGATCACTTCACGTTCAATTCCACGGCGCTGGAAGGCGCCATCGGGATGGCGTACCTCTTGCTGAGCCTGTCCGGCACGGCTCAAAAGGGCCTGACAGCCCAACCCTCTCCGAAAGAGTCAAGGGTTGGACGTGACGGAGACACCGGGAAGTAACGACATGATCGTGTCAATCGATCATGGACTATGGGATAATTCGCTGACCGCTCTCCCGCGTTGTCCGAAAAGCAGCGTTCGTTCGCCGATTTGAAGTTAGAAGTCTTGGGCCTGTTTGCCATTCCTGCCTTACTTCGAGAGGTCCCATGAGCAACATCAACGGGAAGGTATACGCGCTCAACGTTATCACTCCCATGAAGACGTGGAAGACCTGGATCCTGCGCACCGTGTTCTTTGTGCTGGGGCACGTCAAGCCACTGCAGAGCGATCTGATCAATCTTTCCTTTATCGAGTTTGCCCGGTGGGTGATCATTCCACGCAGAGCGTTCCCATGCCTCGGCAAAGGACAGCGGCCGGAAGAGCTGAAGTACGACTATCTGCTCTTCTTCAGCAACTTCAACGGCACGTGGAACCAGTACATTGACGCCTTCTCCGCCGTGCTCAGCCGCGGGCTTAATCTGATCTGGCGATGGAGTGAGAAGTTCCCCGGCTCTGTCCCGGTCACTCCCTTCAAGGAATACATCGCGCGTGTCCAGTTCGATACGGATTACTACTACACCGCGTACCCTCACGCCACCGCCAACGATCTGAAGTCGGCGCATGTTGTGCAGAGTTCGTTTGACGCCCTCACCGCTGTTGCCGCCCAGTCCACTCCAAAACAGTTTGCCGACGCCTATCTTCGGTTCGTGCTGCAGGTCCAGGCTCATCTCGGGGAGACCGGCGAAGCTCCGGCGGTCGGGTAAGAACTCCATGCCTAATCAAAATGGCAGTGTCTACGGACTTACTATCCTCTCGCCGATCATCGACGACGCGAACGCAACACCGTCGCACGATCTGCAGATCCGTGCCTACCTGGCAAAACTTTCCACCCGCGAGGACAGTCCGTTTGCGATTTCTCCGGGCACGCATCTCGCTCGGTTGGTGGTCATGGACGATGTCATTTACGTGGGCATGCCGTCCTGCGAGGAGCATCTCAAGTCCAAGTATCTCGTCTTCGAGTCGAACTGTGACGGCGATCTCGGCAGTTATCTCGCAGGCCTGGCAGACAGCATTCCCAGCCACCTCGATGCTATCTGGAGTCATTGCGTGGGGTACCCGAAGCAGGGCGCGGCGGATCGCCAGGCCTTCATCGCATACATGAAATCCTGCCAACTTGAAACCACCTTCTACTTTGCCGCAGTCAACGATAAGTCAGTTCCAGGCACGCTACGTGCGCTGCAGACCCAGACCGCCGTAGCCGACTTTATCGCAGCACACCAGGGAGCGGACCCTGCCATGCTACAGCGCGATTTCCTTGACTTAGCGGCCACGCTCAAGTCTCAACCGGCGCCGCGCCCAGGATCGATGGGCCCGCATCGCGCGATCAAAACAGGCGGCCACAATGAGTAAACTCAACGCCACCGACATCCAGGGCTTCGTTCTGCGCGGGTACAACCTGCCCGTGGCCCGCTATCTCTTCCTGCGTCTGGAAGACCCGAAGCGTGCGTGCGATCTAATTCGCCGGCTGCTCAGTCAGATCACGACAGGCCAACGCTGGGACGGAGGCAAACCGCCGAGCACCCTCAATATAGGATTTACGTTCCGTGGTCTCCAGCGTCTTGAACTGCCGCTGGCCACGCTGATTACGTTCCCCGTTGAATTCCAGCAAGGCATGCGGCAGCGTGCGGAGCTTCTGGGCGATACGGGAGTTAATGCGCCTGACCACTGGGATTCCCTGTGGCACGAAGATCATGTTCATGTCTGGCTAGGCATCAATGGCCAGACCGTCGAGGCGCTCGACGTGTGCCAAGCCGCTGTTCAATCCGCTTTGGACGAGACGGGCGGCGCAACCCTGCTCGGGACCCAGAATGCCGCAGCCGAGGTCGTCAACGGCAAGCCGACGACAAGCGAGCACTTTGGCTTCACCGACGGCTTCGGCAATCCTGAGTACCTCGGCGTCGAGCGCAGCTCGCAGCCAGGGCAGGGAAAGCTCCTCGACGACGGGAAGACTTGGGCGCCGCTTGCAACAGGCGAACTCCTCCTCGGCTATGCGGACGAGGCGGGCGAACTCCCTGTCGCTCCCGTGCCGCACCTGCTCGCGGCCAATGGGACGTTCATGGTCTATCGCAAGCTGCATCAGAATCTGGCCACGTTCCGCACATGGCTCGATCGCCAATCAATGCTGTATGGCGGTGGCAAGGAGAAACTCGCCGCGAAACTCATCGGGCGCTGGCGCGACGGGACCCCCATAGAACTCTCCCCTGACAAACCGGATGCCTCCATTGCTCAGGATCCGAATCGCAGCACCAACTTTACCTACGGAGCCGATGCCGCTGGCACGCATTGCCCCATGGGCGCGCATATTCGACGTGTCCACCCGCGCGACGCATTTGGCTTCAACGGGCGGCTCATCAATCGGCGTCGCATCACTCGTCGCGGCCTACCCTATGGACCCTTCGCGGCGGAAGGCCAGCCGGCTGCAGACACGGACGACCGCGGCGTGATCTTCATGGTGCTTAATGCCAGCCTCTCCCGCCAGTTTGAGTTCGTGCAGCAGCAGTGGGTCCAGTACGGCAACGATTCGCGCCTCGGGAACGACAAAGACGTCCTGATGGGCAACCACGGAGGCCATGGGCGTTTCGTCGTGCAGGGCGACGCCTCGCCGTCCAACCCGCCTTTCGTGTGCAGCCATCTTCCGGACTTCGTCGAACTGCGCGGAGGCGACTACTTCTTCCTGCCCAGCATCACCGCCCTCGGCATGATGGCACTGGGCCTCGTCGATCCCCGCTAGATAGACATAGAGGTGCGCCTTTGACCCATCCACCAATGGACAACGATCCGCAACCCACCGAGTCGCGCGCGAAGCGCGAATGGGGTCTCTTCATGGGTGGAATCGGCTCCATCTCCGCCATAATCGGGCTCTGCGTTACGATCGGTGGCGGAGTCACCTGGTACATGACCCACCGCAACCAGCACGCCGAGTCGAACGCGAAGATGGCCCTCGCCCAGGCCCAGGCCAAACAGAACGAATATCAAGCCTCCGTCCAGACCTACGCCGACATCCTCAAGACCGACCCGCTCTATCGCGCCGCGCTTGACCAGCAGTTGGACCAGACCATGCTCTGGACCGAAAACTTCAGCGTCCTCGTCCCCGAGGGCCAGGACGCGTCCGCTGCTGCCTCTCCGCTGCTGGACGAGATCTTGCTCATCCTAGACGCTGGCCTCACCCGCTCCACGGGAACGCGGGCTGCGGACATTCAGGCCCACATCGGATGGGCGCACTGGCTCAACCACCACATCGCCGCAAGAGAATTCGGTCCCAGCGCCGAGCAGAACCTCCGTGCCGCGTTGGTAACGGATCCATCCAACGTCTACGCCCACGCAATGCTGGGAAACTGGCTGACCATGAACGGTGGAAGTCTCGCCGAAGCGGCCCAACACTTCAACAGCGCCGTTGCAACCGGGAAGGCTCGTGCCTTCGTCAGAAGCCTACAACTGGCCGGCCTCGAGAATGTCGATGAGCCGGGCGCCAGGGCGGCCCTGATGAAAGCCCTGAACGAGATGCGCAAAAACAACGAGCCTCTCGACCCAGAGGAGAAGCACCGAATCCTGGGCTTCTGCTGCGATCCCGAGGTAACCGACCACACAGAACTCACCGAATCGCTCTCCGCGGTCTCCGCAGAGGACGCATGGCAGACTTATCTGTGGCTCGACGACCAGCAGGGCACAGGGGAGGATGCAAAGCACCAACAAATCATCCACGACTTCATCGCAGCCAATATCGCAGAGATATCAGGCAATAAGCAGAAGTCGCTAAGCGAGTATCGGGCTTTGCAAGACGAACTCAAAAATCAGGGAAGTACCTTGAGGGATTCGGTGGACCAGGCCATTGCGAGACTATCGCACGGCTAGCGCGGCGACAAGGCCTCGAATTCCTAATTGCGATGACACGGAGGCTAATCATGAGCAAGAAGATCATCCTATGCGCTGATGGCACGTGGAACACTCCGCATGGTCCGGCAGCCCAGCCCAACGATACCAACGTTCGCAAGATTTACGAACTGATCCTGGACGATCCATCCCAATTGAAGTACTACGATAGTGGCGTTGGGACAGATGGCACCCCCTTCGAGCATTTCTTCGGCGGAAGCATGGGTTCCGGACTGTTCCAGAAGATTCAGGATGGCTATGAGTTTCTTTCCTACGTTTGGGACCCAGGCGATGAGATTTATATTCTTGGTTTCAGTCGGGGTGCCTACACCGCCCGAAGTCTGGGTGGAATGATCGCGACTTTCGGCGTGCCCAACAGGAACCTGGATAACCAAACGGTTAAGCGCATCTTCGATGCCTATCGAACTACCGACCACACGCAACGTTTGGCGGCTAAGAACAGCCTGAACGCGGACTACGGCCTGGCCGATGTCACAATTCGAATGGTCGGAGTGTGGGATACCGTTGGCGCGCTTGGCATACCGGGACACCTGTTTGACGATTTCGACCAGGAAAAATACGGATTCCTCGACACCACGCTGAATCCGTGTATTGACAAGGCATTTCATGCCGTTGCCATCGACGAGCGGCGAGCCTCCTTTCTCCCCACGCTGTGGTCGAATCCGGATGGAACTCCGAGAGCCAACGACGATAAAGTGCAGCAGGTATGGTTCCCGGGCGTGCATTGCGACGTGGGAGGAAGTTACGCCGAGACTCAGCTCTCCAACATTACCCTGCGGTGGATGATCGACAACGCCAAGGCGCAAGGCCTGCTCTTCGATGATGCGGCAGTCGATGCCTGCCTCAGCCCCAAGCCGTTCGATCCAAATGGCCCCGCCCATGACGAGTGGAAGATCATTCCGTGGGGTCTGCCGAAACATCGGACGATCCCGGCGAACGCTGTCCTCTCCAATACGGTCAAGATCCGGATGAACGGGCAGCCTACATATATACCCGAAAACCTACTGAACAAGTCCACGGATAGCTATGCCATGGCGACTGTCATACCCGAGTCGGAACTCTAGCAGGAGGCGATGATGTCTTGTAAAGTCGCGATTCTAGGTGGTGGCGTTGGCGGTCTTAGCGCCGCACATGAGTTGATCGAGCGCGGATTTGCGGTCTCCGTGTTTGAGCGCAGCAACGTCCTCGGAGGCAAGGCGCGGAGCATTTATGTTCCCAACTCCGGTACCGGAGGACGTATCGACTTGCCCGGTGAGCATGGCTTCCGATTCTTTCCCGCGTTTTATAAGCATCTGCCAGACACCATGATGCGCATCCCGTTCGCGGGCAATGTAAGTGTATTCAACAACCTCGTTCATACTACCCGCATCGAGGTGGCACAGGCCGGAAAGCAGCCGCTTATGCTTACCGGCAGGCTACCGCAAGATATGGGGGATTGGCTGCTTGCCTTCAAGGACCTTTTCGGAGGCATCGGAGTTCCCGATAACGAGGTGCTCTTCTTCGCTGACCGCCTGCTCACCCTCCTCACCAGTTGTCCCGAACGCCGTGTGTCGGAGTATGAGCAGATACCGTGGTGGACCTTTATCGACGCTGCTAACCACTCGAACAGCTATCAGACGCTGCTGGCAAAGGGGCTTACGCGGTCTCTTGTCGCAGTCAGAGCACAGGAGGGCAGCACACGCACAGCCGGGTATATCCTTCTGCAACTGATCTTCGGCATCTTGACTTGGGGAGGGTTCGACCGCCTGCTCAGCGGTCCGACCAGCGAAGTGTGGCTGTCGCCGTGGACACAATATCTATCCCAGAAGGGCGTCCAGTTTCAGTCAGACACAACTGTCAAGGCTTTCAAGACGGACGCCACTGGCATCGCTGGCGTCACCATCGAGCAAGGCGGCCAGCAGAGCGATATCGTGGCGGACTATTACATTGCGGCGCTTCCGGTCGAGGTGATGTCAGGCCTCGTCACCGACCAGATGAAGGCGCTGGCACCGTCGCTTGCGAACCTCGGCAGCCTGCGTACGGCGTGGATGAATGGTATCCAATTCTTTCTCAAGCAGGATGTTCCGCTCGACCACGGTCATACCCTCTATGCAGACTCGCCCTGGGCGCTCACTTCCGTCTCACAAAGACAGTTCTGGCAGCAGGCAAACCTGGCGAACTATGGGGACGGACAGGTTGGCGGGCTCCTCTCTGCGGACATCTCCGATTGGGAGACTCCAGGCATCCTCTACGGCAAACCAGCGATGCAATGTAGCGCGGAGGAGGTTAAGGACGAAGCCTGGGCACAGATCAAGGCCCACTTGAATGTTGGCGGAGCTGAGCCCATCCAAGACGCGAACCTTTTGAGCTGGTTCCTCGATCCCGACATCCAGTTCCCGAACCCCACTGCAGCAACCAACCTGGAGCCGCTGCTGATCAATACGGCGAACTCTCTGCAATATCGTCCGAACGCAGACACCGAGATCCCTAACCTGTTGCTTGCTTCCGACTACGTGCGCACATATACCGATCTCGCCTGTATGGAAGCGGCGAACGAGGCAGCCCGCCGCGCAGTAAACACGATCCTTACGAAGACTGGCTCAACTGCGACACCGGCTTCCGTGTGGCCGATGCGGGAACCCGATTGCTTCAAGCCTCTGATCGACTACGATCGACTGCGATTTAACATGGGCATGCCGCACACAGGTCTTGGACCGATCTGACGCGTGGGCTATGACGTGGAGACCTGCGGCGTCTTGCCACGGGTCAAGTTGAAGCTTATTCGGCTCGATTTCTGCTGCATGGTTAAAGCGTACGTCTCCGGCGGCCTCGTGTTGGTGTCCTGCCGTACATGTATCAACGTACTACGCCATGCTTCGAGGGCTCAGACAAAGGAGAGGATAGCCCTCCCCAAGACGCCAGTGATTTGGTCCTGCGCGTCCAGAGCAGCCTGCCGGATAGCGCCAGAAAGGTCCCGCATATGGCTGGCGAAATACCAGGCTAGGTCTCGGGCTTGGCAGATATCCCAGAAGGCGAGCAGGCGACCTACCTTGCCGGTGTCCTCAGCGAGTACGCCGAGGGTATCGGTGGCCATCATTTGGAGTGCGGAAGGCATCACGGAATTGAGCAGCGTGTTTACCAGCTGATAGTCGACATGCTGCGGACTAGTGGGACTTGGAACGACGCCGGTCTGTTCATCGACCGCCAGCAAGGCGAGGGCGAGGTCGTGGTTGATATGAGCGTTCATGCCAGCAAGGGCGAACTGGATGCGATCCACACCAGTACGGTACCGCGCTTCGAACATTGCGGTCCATGAAGAAGGCACACCGGGGTCGCCACTGAGGAACCCGGCCAGAGATCGGAAGTAGAATCCGGCGAAGACGACATCGAGATTGATGAGCCAGGAGGGGTCCTTCCAGTAGGCAACTGGTTGCAGATCAACTTGTTGGGTGACGGAGAGGTAGAGGCGATTGAACCACTTGAGGCCGTCGTCGTTGGGAATGCAGTCGTCGATCTGCTGCATCAACTCGATGACTTGCTCGATGGCTCTTGGCGCAGGAGCGCTGACAAGGTTGTGGAGCGCTTGGTCGGCGACGGCAACTGGCATCGGACGGATCTCCGAGGATGGGTATGTGGCAGGATATCAGCTGAAACAGATCCAGCGCAGCTATGAACGCGAGGCAGTTGTCTTCGATCCGCTGCACTACTTGGTGCTACTTGAACAGAAGACTCGGGCCGTCGATCAGGCGGCTCCCCTGGTGGGCTGGCAACCGCCGGAATGCTTCGCACAACTGCGACGATTACTGGATGCTCGGCTCAGGAAACACGGCAGCCGCGTGTACAGATGTTGCAGCCGCTGCAGAGCTTCTCCATCGCGGAACTGACGTGCGCCTTGGAACAAGCTTTCCAACTGAGTGCGATCGGCAATTCCTTAAGACGTCTTGAGCATTCCTATGGGCGCAGCCGGTTCCTTCAAGTCAAACCGTTGTTGGCCGCAGTAGTTCAACGCTGCGGTCAAGAGTTCCTCTACCCCGTTCGGCCTGCCGTTTTTCAAAATTTCACCCATGACGTAGGACCCGAAGTGACGATAGCTTTCGAACTGTGCCTCATTGAAAAGCTGGTTCGCCGTTGCCTCATGGGGAAACGCATCGTGTGCGGCCGCATATGCGGCGATGTCGCGAGGCTCATCGCCCAGCAATCGCGGTTTGATGTAGATGAGATAGCCGGAGGGCGCTTCGGCTGAATCGACGCAGGAATACTCAATCTTGCCGATGGCGCAGTATTGTTGGGAAGAGGCTGTGCGGTGTGATAGGGCGCCGGCCTCAATGTTTGTGAAGGTAATGGGAATCCCAAGGTCGATGTTGATCTTGCGAATGGCATTCCCTAGATCTTCGAACTGGAACAGGCGGTCGGCACCAGCGTCGACGAGGACGATACAGTGGCAACGCCGGAGAACCATCTCGTATAGACCTAAGTTTTCAAAATGGCCACCGTCGGATAGTTGGATCCACTTCCGGCGGTCGTCAGTTTTGCCTAGCGCTTCGGCGACGACGGAAGCTAGCGCGAAGGTTGGCCCAGTTTTGCCGAGATAGAGCTGAGCGCGGGTGAGACTTAGACCTTTACTCAGGGCCCATCTGGGATTTGGAAGCCACCAGCCCAGGCGGGCATTGAACAGCGTCATGAGAAACGTGACCAGCGGGGAGGAGTTGTAGCCCATGTTGGGATTGAAAGCAGCACCGCTGATCGCCATGGCGGTGCCTAGCGTGACTCCGTGTAGACCGCCATAGACTCTGCTGGGTACGTAGCCGAGACGCCAACTGCCGCACTGGTACGGGGTGAAGGTGAAGGATTCCGCCTTGCGCTGCTGCCATGCCAGCTTGCCGCCATCAACCAAATTGAGCGCGGCATTTACAACGTGGATGGGTGCATCGGAAGCCGTTTGGAGGTCGGCCTGCGGAAAGTTGTCGGTGCTGTCGAAGTTGGTAAAGCGATCAGCGTTCCGGCTAAAGTTAGAAGCTCCTAGAAATGCCCGCACCAGCCGCATCCGATACATACCATGCAACGAAAAGGTGTTGACGTTGATGCATGCGTTGGCCAGGGCGGCGACCAGGATGGCCAGCACGCCAAGGATCGGCACAGCAACGTCGTAGGCGCTCGTGAAGAAGTGGATGTCGCCGGCCTGCAGGTGCCGACTGTAGAAGTTATAGAGGTTAGCAACAAAGCCAAAGGAACTAATGAAAGTGAGCGTGATTTGATTGAGCGTGCCCACGAGAAGAAAGATGCAGATGAGCGCGGCAAAGGAGAGCACCGGCGCAATGACCTGATGACGCGCCAGGAAGCGTCCGGAGCCGGTGAGTTGGGATTCGTCGATTTTCTTGAGACCCGCAGCGGTCGCAGCGCTGGTGCCCGCGGCAGCAGCACCTCCCCGAAAATCGCAGTGCCGCCGCCCCACAAAAGAAAGCTGTTCCCAAGTGTGATCGCGATCAACTCGGAGTACCAACCCACAACCTCGGCGCATACCCAAGCCAGCAGAACGATGGACAGCACGCCGCCGGCACGCGCCCACCATTCGCGCTCTTCTTCGGATTCGACGATGCTCAGCAATCCGGACAGCACGGCAGACCCGAGCATCAGCAGGGAAAGGATGATCGGCAGGCCGAGAACATTGAACGAAGGGTTAGGATAGTTGCTGAGACTGCCGTCTCCTGAGAGCAACGGGATCACGTGAACCGCGAAGAGGTCCACGGTCAGCGCCATCGCTGCTCCGACAAGGACAGGCGCGCAGAAGGACCAGAGGACACGTCCCCAGAGCAGGCGGCGTCCGACACGAAACGGATCGACCAGCGATCGCCGGGCGGAGTAGAAGCGGCTTACAGACATGGGAATCGAAGCAAGCGTGAATCCGGAAATCAGGCCGAGTACGCGGGCCCCGCTGACGTATCCGTAGCCTCGAGCGCCGGAGCCGAGAGGATCGTCCATCCATCCCGCCAGCCTGGACTCGAGGATCAGCCAAGCGGCGGTAATGATGACCCAGAAGAAGAGCGTTTCACTACGGAAGATCGCCGATTGACCATTTAGAGTGCGGGGAGTTTGCCAGTCACGATAGGCGGTGATGCAACCGGCGACGGCGATCAGGAGCATTGCAGCCCACATCAGGGAATACTCAGCGTACGGAGGGAGGTTGATGATCCACGCAGCGATGGAGCTGCTTGCCATCGCGAGCACGCGGGGTACGAGGATCAACACCATAAGGCAGGGAAGAAAGATCAGCCAATTCAGAAACAAATTCCGCACGACAATCGTTGCGAGCGTCGCAGTATCGACAGTGAACCCATAGTGCGGCGCCAGGAAGCTGGTGTAGTCGCGGAGGTAGCTGATGGGGTCGGGTTCCGGATCGCCGGCGGTCTTGCCGGCACTCCCGAGTTCTTCAACCGCCGTACTAAAGCTGCTGCGGCGGGCCCATCCCATCAGCCATGAGCCCGTATATCCGCCGCCGGACACGGTGGAGAGATAGTGAAGCTTGTGAAGGAAGCCATTTTCTGCCGAACCCGCGAGGCTGAAACGAGCCAGTCCCTGGAGTATTCCTAACGAAAAGCTCGCACTGCGCATGCCTCCGCCGGAGAAGCAGACAGCGGAGCTACCGCAGAGATGCAGGAGACGCTTGAGTGGGATGTCGGCCGTCTGGCACTCGATGGCCGCGTCGTCGACGGCTTTGTGAGCGTCGTCGATTACCTGCTTGCGCTGTTCGGGAGAGTCGCAACGTCTGCGGCATGCGTCGCGAAGGTGAGTGCGCCTTTCTTCAAGTTCGGCGTAGGCTTCCGCAACTCGCTGAAGCGCACTTTCCAGAAGGTGTTCGGCATCGATGGAAACTATCGGCTCGACGCCGGTTGGAGGGGTGGCCCACTTTTGCAGGAGAGCAACGAACTCGGGACCGCGCCGCGCACGCTGCTCCTCGAAGATGACACGATAGGGAAGCGCGTGAGGCCAGGCTTCCATTACGCTGCGTGGAGAGGCTGAAGAGAAGGTCAGCATATTCACCTCGACTGAAAGCAAGACGCGCATAGGTGCGCCCGCCAGGGGACGTGTTTTACCAGACCTTGGAGATAAGAGGGGGCCCTGATGCCGCCGGATCGGATGCCGCGGGTTCAATCATGCAAATCTGCGCAACCAGGTGAGTCAGTAGCCTATGGCGACGACACGAGACAGCCAGCGCCAATGCTCCGGCGCGGCTTCATTCGAACACCATGGGGTGAGTATACCGCTGGGGCCCGCCACCAAGTAGTCTTCCAAGACAGAACTGAGGCTCGAATGCATAGGAAGCGTCACCGGCGCCCTCGATGACGGCCCGGCTCTCAGGAGAGCCGGAGAGCGGACCCCGGCGGTTGCTTCGCTAGAACAGCGAGGGGCGAGACGAGCCGCCCAGAAGACTGGGGCTCACGGAACCTGTTGTGTGCGTGCCCTCCGCTCCGCCCCAAGTGAAGAGAAGGTCGACGACCGGTAATCCACCAGCATGTATAGTCATGCCGATGGTGAATGTGTGGCGGAGGTGATCGATGCTGACGTCATCGCGGCGCAGGCCAATCTTGCCTTCGTCGACGGAGAAGATGGCGCCGATGGGCAGCTTGCCGAGCGAGTGTTCCAGAGTGCCCTGAAAGAGCAGCAGGTCTGGACCGCGGAAACGATAGTCCGGATAGCTGGCCAGCATAGGAGTGCTATTTATGTCGGAGCCGCCGATGGTGGGTGAAAGGTAGAACGGCACGTTGCTGCCGCGATCGGCGAACGACTCGGAGAGAAAGGCCCGCAGCGTGATTGATCCTTCGAGCTTCGCCGTGGTGGAGATGACAGGACACGGGCGCGCCGGGTTTTGCGGCGTGCCAGCGTGCTTCACGGAGATATTGCTGCCGGAGCCGGTGCAGTCGTCGGGGCCGTCGTACTGCAGCGCCGGGGCTCGGACGGACGTGTAGAGCGCGGCGGCTTTCGCAGGCAGCAACTTGTACAGCGGAATCTCGTGGCTGAAGTCGCCGTTCCAGCGGCGAAAGGAGTACGCGCTGTCCGCGGGCGCGACAAACTGCTGGAACTGGAGCAGGTAGTTGATGCGGATGTGGTCGTTGAAGAGCGCCGGAGTCATGCGCAGACCCTCGGAGGGTTCGAGGTAACCCGTCTGGCGCGTCAGGCCCGGCGCGGTGGTCTCGTTGAACAACGCTCCGATGGTGGGCAGTGAGCCTTCCATCCCGGGACGGATGGATGGGAAGCGGCCGTTGAGTTCGAGGACAACCGCGAGCTTCGCAGGGGCAAGTGCTCCGGCAACGGGCAGGGTCGCGTTCATGCCGGTAATGTTCTCACTGAAGCCGTACGTGGTGTGCGCAACCGGCGTGGTGTAGGGCCCGAGGCCAAAGTAGTCGACGCGATTCAGCGAGATGGATTGCGAGTAGAAGTTGAGCAACGGCGCGCTGGTGAAGAGCGGCGTAGTTTTCGGCTTGGCGCCGCTGGTGCTCGGGAACTGCATGACGATGGGCCCGCCGGGAAGACGGTAGGCCTTCATGTAGGCACCGGCGCGCCAGGAGCCGTTTGTGGTGGCGAGCGCGTCGATGTCCCAGTTGTCGCGCCACTCGGAGGCGAAGTCCTTATGCTCCACGAAGGCGAGGCCGGCGCCGAAGCCGTTCTGTGGGGAGAGGCTGCCCACGGCGATGTGCATCGGTTGGCCCATCACCAGCGTCTGGCCGCAATCCGTCAGGTTGCCGAAGCTGAACTTGGTGCAGGCCTTCAGCGCCGTGCCTTCCACGCGGAAATCGCGGTGGAGACGGCTCTCGTTCTGTCCCCTTGCGGATGCAGCGATGGCCAGCAGAACGAGGAGTGCGCGCGCCTTCATGGCTTCTTCCCCTTCGGTGTGCGTGGAGATGGCTTCGGCTTCGAGGTCGCAGACTTCGTAGCCGGGCCTTTCCCCTTCGAGGCGATCTTTCCGTTACTCGCACTGGCTGCGAGGTCGAGACCCTGCGCCGGTTGTGCCGTACTGGCGGCCGGGGGTGCGGACGGCACCAGCATTGGCCCAGCGGACGGCGACGCAGCTTGCGGAGCGGCAGCAGCCTGGGCGCGCAGCAGCCGGGTCATAGGAGCGATATAGCGTGCGGCGTCGTCTTCCGTGACGATGGGATGCTGCGGGATTCCCTGGCGCAGGTTCGCTGGGAGCTTGGACTCGATGTGCTTCAGGTGATTTACCTGCGCGCGGATGAGATCTGAGACGCGGCGGTTCTTGTTGAATGCCTCTTTGGGCGGGCCGGGCACGTGAATCGGATCCATTGGTGAACTCCTCTTGGCAGCGGGCGCAATCACGAGAATGTGGGGCAGTCGCTGTCCGCGCGCTGGGTGGGCAGGTTGAGGTATTGAAGAAATGTGTTGGCAACCTTCTCTCGCGGCGAACGGTTGTCGTACTGGCCGATGAGGTACTCCGTAACCGTGCCAGGAATGGAAGCGTGTTCGAAGACGTCGTTGATGACCGAGCCGCGCTGGACCCACGGAGAGATGAGGATGGCAGGCACGCGTACGCCGAGGCGGTCGAAGTAGAACGCATCGGGCGTACCTGTGGCGCTGGGCTGGGCGACGAATCCGTCGGGCGTGCAGGATGGCGGCGGGACGTGATCGAAGGTGCCGCCGTGCTCGTCGTAGACGACCAGGATGGCAGTGTTGGGCCAGAGGTTCGGGTTGTTGCGGATGGCGTTGTAGACGGTCGCGATGTACTGCTCGCCTGCACGCACGTCGTGGTCGGGATGCTGATCGCAGGCGATCAGTTCGCCGGAACCGTCGGGCGCGTCGTGATCGGTGTAGTTGGGCTCGATGAAGCTGTATTGGGGAAGCTGATTGTTCTTGCAGGCGTCGAGGAAGTCCTGGAATGTGCCGAAGAGCGAGGGCTGGTTCTGCAGCAGGTTCACAACCTCAAGCGAGGAACTGGCTTCGTCGTAGTAATAGAGGCGCGTGGTGTTCCCGGCGGCGACCAGGCGCTCGTAGACGCTGAGGTACTGCTTGTTCCAGTAGAAGACGTCCATGCTGACCTGGCCGAACGAGGTGCCCCAGTGCGCGAAGGCGCGGTTGCAGAGCGTCGGCCCTGGGATCGACGAGAACCATCGGTTGAACACGGCGAACTCGGTGGCCAGCCCGGTGAGGCAGGGCAGCATCTGCGGCGTGAAGTAGTTCATGATCAGGTGGGAGTGGCCGAGGTTGGCCTCCTGGTTGAAGTAGCTTTTCGCGAAGCCCTGCATGTTGGGGGTGCGGTTGGGATTCTGCGCGGTGGTAACGCCTCCGAAGATCTGGAGATCGGCGGCGGGAAAGTGATGGTCGGGGTCGGGATCAAGCTGGCTCTGGTACTCAGCAGTCGGCGACACCGTCACCGGCACGTCGGTGGAGTCCGGATTGGTCTCGCTGCCAACTAGGCCGTCGATGGCGGGATTCGTGGCGCGCAGGGCTCCGAGCATGTGGTCGAAGGCGCGGTTCTCCATCATCAGGACAACGATGTGTTTGAGGTTTTGGATTCCAGGCAGAGTTCTGTCCAGCATGGCTAGCGCCTCTGAAAGGTGGATTGTGTTTTGTGTGTTGTAAGCGAATCGATGTTCGGTACAGAACACACAAGCTAAGTCGTAGACCTGGATGAGTGAAACCAATTCTAATCGGAATGCAAGCGGAGCGCCCTGATGGGATTTTGGCGAGGCACGGGCCTGCAAGGTGATTACTTCTTGCGCTTCCTTTTCGGCTTGGCTAAGGTAGCGCCTTCATTGACGCTGCGGATTGTCCAGAAGTCCGACGCAAGCTTTGGCGACAGAAGGTACGCGTAGGGAATCTTGAAGTAACCTTCTAGACCCCAATCGGTTCCCCACGAGTTGCGAACCAGGAACTCACGCGTGGCGTCGTCGTAGCCAACCGCCATGACGGCATGTCCTCCGACTGTCTTCTCCTTGGACCCCGGCATGGAGACGATCCCGGTCTTTGCAACGGTCGCGCCCTCAAATGACGCATAGACGGTAAAACCGAAGACAAAGGGGTACCCCGAGGCGAGGCATCCCTGCATTGTATTGAGGTCCTGAATGAGGCGCTGGTAGAGCGTGATCAAATCGGCTTTGGCATCAGAATAAGCTTTGGCGGGCGGCTTTTGATCGAATGCCGCTATCTTGTAGGGCCAGTCTGTCTCCGGCGGAACGCCCTGGGTCGCAACACTCTTGATACCATCTCGAATTTGCGCGCCGGAATCGCTGGCGACAGTGCCTTCAATGACGCGTTCGTTGTAATAGATAAAGAGTCTGGAGGGGACGAATCTTTTCTTCTGATCGAACTCGATGGCTGCGGCGATTGCATTCGCGGTGCAACTCCCGAGTTGGCCCTGATCATAAACGGGAGGACATTTCTTGGACAGATCGACCGAGCTAGGAAGATTCTGCTGGTAGGGGGTGGGCGCCGCGTAGAGAAAATCACGCTGGTCGGGAAGGTCGGGGGTCCAGCCATACTTCTTGATGGTGCGAGTCGGGGCAGCCTTGTTCTGGGGCATGGTTGTCACTCCTTGCTTGAGCAGATTTGGTGTCGCTTGCCGAACGAACGTTTAATGCGACCGACTTCCCGTACTTACTGCCGATTCAACCGCGCGGAAGCTGCTAGCGGCCTTCTCCCACGGCGAGCGCTCAGACGGCCCAGCCGACTAGACGTACAGACTCTACCATACCTACTTCACGGTGCGGAGGATTTTGCAGTGGCTTTCGTGGCATCGCAGAGTTGCCGGTAGAAGATTTGTAAGTGCGCGCCGGCATGCGGCGGGCCAAGCTCGAAGGCCGACACATCGGACGGAAAGCCCTGGTCCTCGACCGCGCCGCCATCCGTCGCGACCGCCAGCAAGGCCACAGCCTGGGACAGTTGGCGAAGGCCCACCTGGTCAGCCGCACTACCATCCATCGGGTGCTCGGCGAGCAAATCCAGGCTGTTACAAAAGGGCTGGAAAAACGCGCCGCGTAAACCACACAGAATCAAAGCCGGATCTCACCGACCCGGCTGTTCCACAACGTGTGGGTTGTGGGAAGAAAAGTGACGGATTTTTACTTGGATTGCCTGCGGTTTGGTGCTAGCCTCCCCATTAAGGCAGACATTAAGGCACACAAGACCGGCGCACGTTATCTATCGCTTGCGCTCGGGACCCCGGCGGGGATGTCTAGCGTCGGTTCGTTGCCTGAAATCGTACTGTTTCAAGGAGATTTCCTTCGTGTCCATCTTGAGGTGCATTTTCGATTTTGCCAATCCCCGTCGGCTTTTTGCGTTCTCTTTCGTGGCACTGGCGGGTGTCTGCTCCAGCGCAGTTGCGCAGACTGTTCCTCCGCAACTCCTGCCCTATACGGTGAAGCTGATCGCTGGCGGAGGTACGGTTGCAATTGCGGCCGGCGCGACCTGTCCGGTCTCCG
>Ga0224555_1001450_pt1 | contig 32763 bp, 17 predicted proteins | sample 714S23034metaG_FD_180687 | JGI IMG/M metagenome (GOLD analysis project Ga0224555, IMG submission 180687) | Peat soil microbial communities from Stordalen Mire, Sweden - 717 S2 30-34 | ecosystem: Environmental > Terrestrial > Soil > Wetlands > Peat | place: Sweden: Norrbotten County, Stordalen...
AGGAATGGGAAGCGGGGCAGGTACACGCTTGAGTTCAAGCAAGAGGCGGCGCGGCTTGTTGAGTCGGGCCAGAGTCAGGCGGCAGCAGCTCGCAGTCTGGGAGTGGTCGAGCAGACGTTGGGCAACTTGATGTTTCTAAATTAGATATACGATAAAATGCAGCTCGATGCATTTGGGTGCAAAGTGGCCTAAATGGGACTTAAAATCCGTAGGCCGCAAGGCCGTGGGGGTTCAAGTCTCCCTCCGGGCACCAATAAAATCAATTCCTTAGCGCCTAAGCCCTCCAGTATTCTCCGCCTCTGCTTGGCCGCGATTCGGTCTAAAAAACCTAGCGATTCGAGACAAAAAGCCTCCTCTTCCACGGGCAGCTTACGAGGAGTTTTTTGGTACAAATTGCCCCCGTGTGAGCAGAATTGTGCGTGATAGCCGGAATTTTCCTCAGAAATAGTTCACATAATCCACAAAAGTGTGTATTCTGTGGTCAGTGGATGGCCAAGGAACCGCGCCGCCGCGCCTGGCCCTTTCAGATTACGGCCATGAAGTGAGAAGAGGAGAAAGAATGATTCACAAGATCCGCTTGTTTACCCCCGGACCGACGCCGCTCCTTCCGGCGGCTCAGTTTGCCATGGCTGCGGCCGATATGCACCACCGTACACCGGAGTTTCGCGCGCTCTATCAAAAAGTTCTGGCGCAGTTGAAGGTTTTTATTGGCACGCAAAACGATGTGCTGCTGCTCGCGAGCTCAGGGACAGGGGCGATGGAGGCTTCGGTTTCCAATCTCACTTCGCCCGGCGACCAGGTTCTGGTGCTGACAGCGGGCAAGTTTGGCGAGCGGTGGGTGGAGTTGGCCAAAGCTTTTGGCTGCGTCGCAGAGGTGGTGAAGGCGCCTTACGGGGAGACCTTCGATTTGGCCGCAGTGCGCAAGGCGCTGAAGCCGGAACACCGCGCCGTTTTCATCCAGGCGACGGAGACCTCGACGGGAGCGCGGCACAATGTGGAGGCGATTGCGAAGCTGCTGAAAGAGGCTGGCAGCAAGGCGCTATTGGTGGTGGACGGGATTACCGGGCTGGGCACCACACACTTCGACGTGGACGGTTGGGGAATCGACGTGCTGATCGGCGGCTCGCAGAAGGCGGTGATGATCCCGCCGGGACTGGCTTATCTGAGCGTGAGTGAGAAGGCGTGGGCGGCGATGGAGGGGGCGAAGAATCCTCGCTTCTACTTCGACCTGCGCAAGGAGCGTAAGAACGCCGTGAAAGGCGAGAGCGCATATACACCGGCGGTGGCATTGATTGCCGGGTTGGGCGCGGCTCTGGATTACATTGCCGGGCAGGCCGGTGGCGACCTGGAAAAAGGTCGCATCGCGCTGATCGATAACGCGCAGGTGAACGCCGCGGCGACGCGGGCGGGCCTGGTGGCGCTGGGGTTTACGCTCTTTGCGCCCACGGCTCCGGCGGCGGCGGCGACGGCCGTGGCAATGCCCGAGGGAATGAACTCGGGCGAGGTGGTCAAGGCGCTCAAAGCCCGCTTTGCGCTGGTGACGGCAAACGGCCAGGGAGAGATGCAGGGCAAGATCTTCCGCGTGGCGCATCTGGGATTTTTCGACTACCTGGATACGGTGGCGTTTCTGGGAGCGATGGAACACATTGCGAAAGATACGCTGGGGCTGCCGGTCGAGTACGGCCAAGCAGTGGCGGCAGCGCAGAAGGTTTTTGCAGAGGCGGTGAAATTGTAGGTGAGCCGGCTGGAAGGAAAGCGGAGTTAGCGGTGTTCGTGGAGCTAGTTCCGCTGCTCTGGCTAACACCGCTAACTTCGCTCAAAGTTTCGCTGATAACCGGAAGGAACAAATGTCCGAACTGAGTTTTGGGGAGAAGCTGCTGATCGCGCGCAAGCAGCTTGACCTTTATCAATACGAGATGGCCGAGCGGCTGGGCGTTCATGCCAACTCACTGACCAAGTACGAACGGGGCGAGGGCAAGCCGCACGCGGCGGTGGTGCGGATCTTCGAGATTTTGTGCGAGCAGCACAACATCCGCTTCGACGAGTATGAAGCCGCGCGCAAGAGCAAGGGAGGCACGATGAAGATCATTCTCGCAGAGAAGGTTTCTCCGGCAACGCTGGCCGTGTTTGCGGCCGAGCCGGGGTGGGAAGTTCTGACGCACGACCAACTGCCGGACGGACTGCCGGCTGCTCTCTTCGATGCCGACGCGCTGGTGGTGCGCTCTGCGGTGCAGGTGGACGACGCTCTGATGGAGCGCGCGCCGAAGCTGCGGGTGATTGGCCGCGCCGGGGTGGGCGTGGACAACATCGATGCCGGAGCGGCCACGCGGCGAGGCATTGTGGTGATGAATACGCCGGGGGCGAATGCGGTGGCCGTGGCCGAGTTGACCATTGGGCTGATGCTGGGGCTGGCGCGCAAGGTGCCCGCAGCCAATGCGTCGATGCACGCCGGCAAGTGGGAGAAAAAGATTCTGCAAGGGGCGGAGCTGCGCGGCAAGACGCTGGGCATTCTGGGGCTGGGACGAATTGGACTGGAGGTTGCCGGGAGGGCGCGCGGCTTTGGGCTGGAGATTGTCGGCTGCGATCCGTTTGTCTCGGCTGCCGTGGCGCGCGAAAGCGGCATCCGGCTTGTGACGCAAGAAGAACTGTTCGCCAGCGCGGATTACATCACGCTGCACGTGGGGCTGACGCCGCAGACATCGGGAGTAATCAATGCCAAAACGCTGGCGGCGATGAAGAAGGGTGTGCGGATTATCAACTGCGCGCGCGGTGAGCTGATCGATGACGCGGCGCTGGTTGCCGCGCTGAAGTCGGGCCATGTGGCCGGCGCGGCTCTGGATGTCTTTGCCGAAGAGCCGCTAAAGAACTCGCCCTACACGGAGCTGGAAAACGTGATTCTGACGCCGCACATCGCCGGCTCGACGGCCGAGGCTCAAGAGGCAGTGGGAATCCAGATTGCGCGCCAAGTGCGCGATTACCTCAAACTTGGCGTGGTGCAAAATGCCGTGAATCTTCCATCGCTGAGCCATGAGGAGTACGTTGCGCTGGCGCCGTACATCGACCTTGCTGGAAGGCTGGGCGGGTTCCTGGCGCAGGCAGGGCTCAGCGGCGGAAAGTCCGGCATTGATGCCATCCATCTGATTTATGGCGGCACACTGGCCGAGGCCAGGACCGAGCTGATACGCAACGCGGCCATCGCGGGGCTGCTGGCTGGCTCGGAGAACGTGAACCGCATCAACGCTGCGGCTGTGGCCGAGGAGCGGGGAATTCGCATCCACGAGGAGAAGCAGGAGAGCCATCGCGGGGGCGCGGCCAGCGTGTTGACGATTGCCTTGCACACGGCTGCGGGAACCAGCCGCGCCAGCGCCACGGTGATTCACGGCGAGCAGCCGCGGCTGCTGGAATTTGACGGCATCGACATTGAGACGCCGCTCGAAGGCAACCTGTTGGTCTGCCGCAATCTGGATGTGCCGGGCGTGATTGGCCGGATCGGCACCATACTTGGCGAGCAGGGCGTGAACATCGGCAATTTCGCTCTGGGCCGCGAGCGGTTGGGACCGAAGCCGGTGAAAGCGCTCTCCGTGGTGCAGGTGGACGCGCCGGTTTCCGATGCGGTGCTGGAGGCGCTCTCGACCATTGAAGCGCTGCTCGATGCGCGGCTGGTTGAGCTGCCGGAGGCGGGGTACTGATTGGCTGTTGAAAGTAATTCGCATCAGCAAAAAGAAAAACTACCGCTTGAGGGCGGTGGTTTTTTAATTGCGCGACTGATTAAATGGCGACTGAGTTTACGCCCTGCCCAGGTAGGCGCCTTCTTGTGTCTAGGCGGATTTTTTCCCCTTCGTTGATGAAGAAGGGAAGATGCGCCAATTCAGGCGTCTCTCGGCAGCTTTCTTATTGTCGCAAGCTTAAGTTAATGGCGGAGAGGGAGGGATTCTCTAGAAAACAGTATTAATGCCAATAAATAAGCCATTTTATGTCCGTTGTCATGCTTTTGTCATGCTAGAATGACCTCAGGAGTGGCGAAAGCATGACAAGCATGATAACGAAGGGGCGTTCCGTCATAGTAATGTTGCGCGTGAAGGTGGATGGCAAGTGGCGGCGACTGCCGGCCGCCTACGGCGGTAACGGACGCATTCGGCCGGGGTATGCGCAGATAGGGAATCAACAGGTAAAGTTCGCCGCTCCCGCCTATGAGCTTCGCTTTTACGAGGACCGTCAGGCGAAATACAAACCCTTCAAGAGCGGTCCGGCGGATGCGGACGCCGAGCGTAGGAAGCTGGAAAGCAGCCCAAGCAAGACCGCAGCGAAGAGCGCCGCCGAAAGCGCTGGCGGGACATTCGTCGACAAAGAGGACAGACTGACACTAGCCAAGACCGCCGCCGCCTACATACGGGACGCGCAGCAGCGCGGGGCAATGGAAGCAGCGGAACAGGCTCGGCTGGTCACTGAGGAGTTTCGGAGGCTGCTCAACCGGAAGACCTATGTTGACGAGATTACGCGAGACGATATTTACCGGTTCCACGCCGCGCTTCGAAAGCGCGGTTGCTCTGACCGGACGGTAGCCAACAAGCACGCTCGTATGTCCTCCTGGCTGAAGTTCGCGGGAATCGACCGCGGGTTGGAAAAGAATGACCCGGCGCGAATCATACCGCCCGTCCCGAAGTACGAAGAGACTCTGCCGACGATCTACACCAGCGATGACATCAGCACGGTCCTAGCTGAAGCCGGACCGAACATGAAGATGACAATCCTGCTTGCCCTCAAGTGCGGCCTGCGCGATCAAGAACTCATGCACCTTGAGTTTTCCGACATCAACATTCGCGACAAGACGCTCAGGGTTCAGGGAAAGCCGCGGTGGAAATTCCACGTCAAGACTCATGAGCAGAGAATCGTTCCTGTTCCGGACGACGTACTTGATGCACTGATGGAATGGAAACAGCAGCACGGCGCCAAGACGCTCATCCTCGGAACCAAAAACGGGAATCCGAACAGCAAGCTCCTTCTTGCGCTCAAGGTACTGGTCCGGCAGGCGAAACTGAATTGTGGGCGCTGCCAAGGGTGCAAATCTAAACGCCGTGAGTGCAAGGAATGGACGCTGCACCGGTTCCGGAGGACGTATATAACCACGCTGCTGCGCAATGGAATCGACCTCAGAACGGTTCAGGCTTATGCAGGACACAAGGATATCGCGAGTACTATGCGCTACCTGAGACCAGAAAGCGCCAGGGAAGCGCAAGGCAAATTGAACGCCGTAGTTTGGTAGCACAACGGAACTGCATTTCGCCATGGAACCCGAGTCCGCGCTCTTCGAATTGTCGCTCCCCGCAGGTCATCTGCCAGCCATTGAAATCCCATAGGTAGATCACCGCATCCGCTGCGCCAGCGGCTTACTTCAAACGTCCCTATCGAAACTGCCCGGCAAGATGTCTCGGGACCACCTATCCGTGTCGCGCCGGGGCAGGCCCGATAGGGATCTAACGTTTTCGGGGATTAATCCTGCTGGCCGAACTGACAACATTCGATTTTGTGGTGTCGCGAGAGGGGCATTTTACCCCAGACATGCTGAAGTTTCCGTCACGATGCGTCACAATGAAGAGAGCGGAGGGCAAGAAGAGAATTAGACAGAGAGCACATTCAAACAAGAGCTCAATCCTGCTGAGCAGGATGGCGTTTGCTGTCTTCTGCTCATGTGCGCTGACGCATTCGAGCGAACTGGAGCAGGCGAAGCCTGTAACCAGCCAGGAGGTTGCAACTACGGCGTCGCGGCAGGACTGCGCGCCTGGCCGCGGAGAGCCGGCGCCGATCCGCTTTGAGGACATCGTTGCGCAATCGGGCATCAACTTTAAGCTAGAAAACGGCGTCTCTCCGCAGCGGTATTCGATTGAGACGATGCTGGGCGGCGTGGCCGTCTTCGACTACAACAACGACGGGCTACTTGACATTTTCCTGACGAACGGCGCTGCGATTCCATCGCTTCAGAAGACAGGGCCGCAGTACTGGAACCGACTCTATCGGAACAACGGCGACGGCACCTTCACCGATGTGACTGTACAGGCCGGGGTTCAGGGCGTCGGCTATTCGATGGGCGTGGCGGCCGGCGACTATGACAACGACGGTTTTGTTGACCTATACGTGACAGGCGTCAATCGCAACCAGTTGCTGCACAACAACGGCGACGGCACATTTACTGACGTAACGGAGAAGGCGGGCGTGAGCGGAAGGATCCCAGGCTATGGAAAGCCCTGGGCAGTGGCGGCTGGATGGTTCGACGCAAACCACACCGGACGGCTCGATCTGATGGTCATCAACTACCTTGATTACGACATTGCGACCGCGAAGCTGTGCTCGATCGGCGAGGCGCGAACCTATTGCGCGCCTGGTAACTTCAAGGGCACGCCAAATATTCTGTACAAGAACAACGGCAACGGGACCTTTACCGATGTCTCCGCGGCTTCGCACGTCGGTCAGTACATAGGCAAGGGAATGGGCCTGGCCTTTGGGGATTTTGATGGCGATGGCTACACGGATGTTTTTGTTTCGAACGACACGTCGCCAAATTTCCTTCTGCGCAACAACGGCGATGGAACATTCAAGGATGTGGCGCTTGAGCAAGGCGTGGCATACACCTCGAACGGAAGCATGGTCGCTGGAATGGGCGCCGAGTTTCGCGACCTGAATGACGATGGGCTGCCGGACATCTTTCACACCGCGATGTTCGGCGACACCTTCCCCCTGTACAAGAACACGGGGACACAGTTCGACGACGTGACCGATATGGCGGGGGTTACAGCGCTGAGCCGTCGATTGACGGCCTGGGGCACGGGAGCTTTCGATTTCGACAATGATGGGCGGAAGGACTTGTTCGTGGCCGGCGGCGCGATCCTGGACAACGAGCTTGAAGTGTTGCATCGGCCCGCGCTGTTGCCGAACGGCGTGTGGCGCAACATGGGCAACTTCAAGTTCTGCGATGCAAGTGCGGGGGCTGGCGATGCAATCCTGGCGGCGAAGATGCATCGGGGTGCGGCATTCGGTTCATTGAACAACAACGGCAAGATTGATGTGGCGGTCAACGTTTTACACGAAAAGCCGCAAATACTCATGAACCGCGGCGGAAACGGGAATCATTGGATCATCTTGAACCTGTTAGGCACCAAAGACAACCGCGACGGGCTGGGTACTAAGGTGAAGATTACGACGGCGGAAGGCACACAGTATAACGTAGCCACGACCGCTGTGGGCTACAGCTCATCGAGCGACAAACGCGTACACTTCGGGCTGGGCAAAGCTGAGACGATTGACAGGATCGAACTCGAGTGGCCTACCGGCGTGAAGCAGGTGCTGACAAACGTGAAAGCGGACCAGGTACTAACCGTGACGGAAAGCGCGGGCGGGGCAGCTTCGGAACGAACAAGTCTGGATCGACCAAGCCGCCCCCTAGTGCGCCGACGGCTCAAACGGTTCCTCAACCTTGAGGATCTGGTCCACAGCGGGGTAGTCGATGCGCTGCACGATTCCGCTTGGCCAGCGGATTTCCACATGGTCCAGCTTGGCATCGGCACCGAGACCGAAGTGCGCGCGGCGATCGCTGGACGACATGAAACCGACGCTGGTTGTAACATGATTGTAGAGGTTCCTTCCGGAGCCGGTAGTCACTTTGATCTTTGCTCCAATGCCGTCGCGATTGCTCTTGCGGCCCCGCAGGTCGAACATGATCCAATGGTTCTTGACCAGCGCGTTGTTTATCAAAATACGAGGCTTCTCGCCAAGCGAGGTCACAACCAGGTCCATGAAGCCGTCATTGTTCAAGTCGACAAAGGCGGAACCGCGCTGGTATCCTACAAAAGAGAAGTCCGGTCCCATCTTCCCGGTAACGTCCACGAGAGTCTTGCCGCCGGCGTTCTCAAACATTGTGTCATGTTGCTTGGATGTGGCACTCAAATCGTCTACGTCGCCATTCGCGGAGTAGATATCTTTCCAGCCGTCATTGTTGTAGTCCACAAACCCGATGCTCCAGCCGGAGAGATTTCTGCTCAAGGATCCGAGCTTCGTGGGCCAGGTCACATCGCTGAAAGACTTACCGTTCTCGTTCTTGAGAATTCCGAAGACTTGTCCCGCAAGATCGTTATAGATAATATCCACCCATCCATCGTTGTTGAAGTCCTTTGCGTCCGAGCCCATGCCAGATATAGCATAACCTCGATCATTGTAAGCCACGCCATACTCAAGGCCGCTTTCTTTGAATGTTCCGTTTCCCTGGTTGATGAAAAGAAAATTAGGTTCTGTGTCGTTGGCGATGAAGATATCCATGAGGTCGTCCCCGGTGAAATCCGCTATCGATATGCCCATTCCTTTACCCAGGGCCTTACCGATGCCGCTGGCTTCGGTTACATCTTCGAAGCGGCCATACCCGAGATTGCGATATAGCCTCGATTCAACGCTTTTATACACGGTTGGACTACAGTACTCCTCCCGCTTCGCGTCCATGAAGCATTGTTTGTCTGTTTGTGGGGTCCAAGTAGTGTAATTTGTGACGATAAGGTCAAGCAATCCGTCGTTGTCGTAGTCGAACCAAGCCGCCCCAACACTTAAGATGTTGTCAGGTTTGTGATCGAGTCCCGAGCCGATTGTCACATCAGTGAATGTACCGTTTCCATTATTGTGGTAAAGTGCATTTCTTCCCGCATTGCAAACAAAGATATCCTCGTTGCCGTCGTTGTCGTAGTCGGCCACCGCAACTCCGAAACTGTATCCGAGGTCCGCACCGCCAAGTCCGGCCTTGGCGGTCACATCTTCAAATGTTCCGTCGCCCCTATTGCGCAAAAGGCAGTTGTAATAAGCGCACGAGGTCTTCTCAAGCTCAGGAAGCTGCGCTCCATTGGTAAAGAACAGGTCCATCCGGCCGTCGTTGTCGTAGTCGATGGCTGCCACTCCACCGCACATGGGAATGGGAAAATACTTCCTTCCAGCGTACCCATTGTTGGTCCTGTAAGAGAACGATGAATGCTTGGAGACATCAGTAAACCAATACAACGCAGTCTCGGGCGGATTGTGGTCTAGAACCGGTCCATTGTTGCGAATACCAGTGTTTTCGGTTGCCGGTGAATCGAGTGCTTCCCGGAGCGGCAATGGTGTTGCAGTCGACGGAAATGCCCGGCGGATGGCTGGATCGGAAAAGAAGGCAGCAGAAAACGCCAACATTCTTCGACGTGTCACAACTGTCATTTCAATGCAACTCCGGTGCAATCTGCGCGCGATTAAAGTTTACTGTACCAAGCTAGGCTCAATCCGTTACTACACTTAGCCAGCCCCATCCTGGAGACGACCGGCGACAGCTTCCGACTCTAGTCCAGCCGGCGAACCCGGAACTCTCCCCGAAGGCGCCTTCGGGGAGAAGTTCCTCTTCCGAGAAACTCTGCCTGATCGTCAGCTCTACCGGTTCCCTTTCACTTCGCTTTTGACAGGTCGGAGTGCTGATTGAGAAAGAGGCCCAAATTGCTACGCAGAACAATGTTCGGAGCCAGTCTTGTCGCGGAGTGCGGCCGGACCCCCTCTTGGATAAAGCGAATGAGGGTTTCAAGTGCCAACTTGCCCTGGGTGAAGGGGCGCTGGTAGAGCGTTGCAAGGATACCGCCGGACTCGATCATCGCCGCAAGTTCGGGGAACAGGTCGGTAGTCACGACGCGGATGTCATCCAGCAGGTGACGTTCCTCGAGCGCCTGCAAGACGGGCATGCTGTTCGCAGTGCCAATGTATATACCCAATGGGAGTGGCTCGCGCGCCAGCATATCGAGGGTGGCGTTATAGGCGTCTTCCCGGGAATCGTGCGACTCGATCACAGGGAGCAGGGTCAGATGTGGCGCGAGGGTAGCCAAAGTTGCTGCGAAACCACGCAGTTTTTCAGCGTGGTCCTGGGTTTTTAGATCGCCTGTCATCGCCAAGACGGCGCCTTCCCTTTGAATGCATCTGGACAGCAGTTCTGCTGCGATTCCTCCGCTCACCGAGGCATCTGCGCAGATTGAGGTGAGTCGTTGGCAACGTGGGGCATCACTTGCTACGCAGACTACTGCAGTGCCCTGATGGGCAAAGCGTTCCAATATGGGGCTGATCTTGGCCGGGTTGCCTGGCACGAGAATGATGCCGTCATATTGTCCAGAAACGTCCGCTTCCAGTAGTTCCACATCGTCCTCTCCAATGCGGGGATACTCCCTGAAATCGAGATCAATTGTGGTGCCAAGAGCCGCAGTTGCCGCAGCTCGCACACCTGCCCGCAGTAAATCGAAAAACGACTCAATTTGAACAGGAAGGTGCACTGCAATCTTCAGACGGCGGTTCAATTTGAGATTTCTTGCGGCTACGTTCGGCTTGTAGTTCAGCGTTTCAGCCATTTTCAGAACCTTGGCACAGGTCTTCGGGCTGACTCCACGCCTGGAGTGCAGGGCACGATCAACCGTCCCTATCGAAATACCAAGGGACCTTGCGATTTCTTTGATACCTGCGAAGTTGGATACTCTGTCATTCATTGGAGTCTCAGATTGTAGTCGATGGAGCAGAACTTTCCTTCACAGGTGTTGCCTGTCCGGCCTTCGTGCTGCTCCGTTCGGGGGGACGACATCGACAGGAACAATGTTAAATCGATTAGCTGCGAACAAACAATGTGCAAATGCACTATCTTCACATTTGCTCTTGACGGAAACCGAGCAGCCGAGTGTTCCTTTCCTTAATCGGCCCCTGCGACAGGTCTTCGTTGCTGGGCGGAAAGAAAGGCCCACTTGCACAGGTAGCCAGATGACATCGGAACCAAGGTTTTGAAAGTACCTTGGGATGAGCATGGAAGGAACCAGCCTACTGACCATGCGGTGTCCTATGTACACGAGGTGTAAATCTCAACCAGGCTTTCAGGGATGGCGCGAGCGAATGACGTGACAATGTCTGGTCCGGAATCCGTGAGCGACTCAGAGTGCCCCCGAGCCGATGCGGCACCGGGCACATTCCTCGCCGGATCACTCAGTCTTGACACGGTGGCGTTATCTGCCTAAAGTGGTTGCAGCGGTAACGTTAACTATTTGTTGTGACGGGCAAGCGCATCCGAGGTTGTTGCCGTCTTTGGGCCGGCCATGGAAGCAGCGCGGGTCACACTTTCAGGGGGAAGTCCATGTCCGAGCAAGAGAATTCGGTTGCAGGTGCGGAAGCAGCATGCACCATAGAGGGTCTCTCAAAATTACAGCTACCTCCAGCACCGGTTACTGAGACGGGCGTCGTGAAAGTCTGGGAAGAGCCGGTGGTGATGCGGTCCTATATGCCCGCCGCGCCAGATCTGAATCCGCTCTTTCTTGAAAAGCGCGTTTACCAGGGAAGCAGCGGGCGCGTCTATCCCTTGCCGGTGATCGACCGGGTGGATACCGAGCCGCAGAACCATAGCTGGAAAGCCGTTCACCTGGAGAATGAATTCATTCGTCTGATGGTGCTTCCTGAAATAGGCGGACGCATTCATGTAGGCTACGACAAAATCGGCGATTACGACTTCTTCTACCGGCAGAATGTGATCAAGCCGGCTCTGGTTGGGCTTGCCGGGCCATGGATCTCAGGCGGCGTAGAGTTCAATTGGCCGCAGCACCACCGGTCAGCAACCTTCATGCCCGTCGAGGTGTCGATCGAGCGCGATTCGGATGGTTCCGTCACCGTCTGGTGCAGCGACCATGACCCCATGTCGCGGCTCAAGGGAATGCACGGCGTCTGCCTGCGCCCGGGGAAAGCGTACCTCGAATTGCGGGTGCGCCTGTATAACCGGACGACGGATACGCAGACATTTCTCTGGTGGGCAAACGTCGCGACGCGCGTTCACGAAAAATACCAATCCTTTTTCCCGAAGGATGTGCGCCTTGTCGCGGACCATGCAAAGCGGGCTGTGACCGAGTTTCCGCTGAGCCGGGGAACGTACTACGGTGTCGACTATGGACAGCGCGCGGCATGCGGCGTTCCGGAACAGGAGAAGCCCTCGCACTTTGTGCCGGATGGATCCTATGCGCCAAACGATCTGAGTTGGTATGCGAACATTCCCGTGCCGACCAGTTACATGGTCGTCGGCACGAAGGGAGACTTCGCTGGCGGGTACGATCACGCTTTGCAGGCTGGAGTTGTGCATGTGTCGAACCACCATATCGCTCCCGGCAGAAAACAGTGGACCTGGGGAAACCATGAGTTCGGATATTCCTGGGGGCGCAGCCTGACGGACGCCGACGGGCCGTATATTGAGTTAATGGCCGGAGCCTACACCGATAACCAGCCGGATTTCTCGTTCCTTGCACCGGGAGAAACCAAGACTTTCAGCCAGTTCTGGTACCCGACTCGCAAAATTGGCGTGCCCGACTTTGCCAATATCGATGCGGCCGTGCGCTTGGAGAGGCAGGGTAGTTGCGTACAGCTTCACCTCCAGGTGACTCACGCCATGCCGGGCAGCTCAATTCTGCTCAAGTCAAAAGGGCAGGAGATTGAGGTGCATCGCGACGACCTGGCGCCGGAGTCTCCCGTTTGCATCGAGTTTTCGGTTCCCGAAGCAATTCAGGATATTGAGGTTGTTCTGGAGTGCGCGGGCAAAACCATTCTGCGCTATGCCCCGGCTGAAATCGTTCCCGTCGGCCAGCCTGACGCTGCAACCGAACCCTCTTTGCCGGTTGAGGTTGCGTCCAATGACGAGCTTTATCTGATTGGTTTGCACCTGGAGCAGTACCGTCACGCGACGCGCAGTCCCGAGCCTTACTGGCGCGAGGCAATTCGTCGCGATCCGGAGGATAGCCGCGCCAATTGCGCGCTGGGCCGGTGGCATCTGCGGCGGGGAGAATTCGGAGCGGCGGAGCAGTTGCTTCGCACTTCGATTGGCCGGCTCACACAGCGTAATCCGAATCCGTACGATGGAGAACCCTACTATAACCTCGGTCTCGTGCTGCTGATGCAGCGGCGGACGGCGGCAGCCTACGATGCGTTCTACAAGTCCACATGGAACGCGGCGTGGTGCGGCCCAGCCTATCATCGGATCGCGGAGATCGACTGCGCAAACCATGAATGGACGCGCGCTCTCGAGGACATCGAGCGCTCCTTGCTGGCTGGTGCAGACAACCTGAATGCGCGGAATCTGCAAACGGTAATTTTGAAGAAACTGGGGCGCGAAGACGAGTCGGCGCGCCTGTTGACGGCGACGCGCGAGCTCGATCCGCTCGATATCTGGAGCCGGTACCTGGAAACCGGCGAGGCGCCTGAAGACGGCCAGCAGCGGCTCGATCTCGGCTTTGACCTGATGCGCGCCGGGCTGCTCGATGATGCTTTTCGAGTTCTCTCACCGCCCTGCGAGAGCGCGACGGACGGAAGCCGGGCCATCCTGCTGTATGCGCTTGGCTCGGTCTGCGCGCGGCTCGGCCGCGAAGAGGAGAGCGCGACGGCTTATAGCCGGGCTGCGGCCGTGGATCCAGCGTATGTGTTTCCCAGCCGCCTGGAAGAGATGGTGCTGCTCGAAGAGGCGATCGCGGTAAACCCGCAGGATGCCCACGGGCGATTCTATCTGGGCAACCTTTTATATGACCGGCGCCGGCACGACGAAGCAATCGTGTCGTGGGAGCGCGCTGCGGCCCTGGATCCTGAATTCCCGACCACGTGGCGCAACCTCGGCTTTGCCTACTATAACATCCGGCACGACGAGCAGAAGGCGCGCTACGCATTCGAACGCGCCAGAGCGCTTTCGCCGCAGGACGCACGCATCCTTTATGAGCAGGACCAGTTGCTGAAGCGCACCGGAGAGTTGTCGGAGCGCAGGCTTGCCGCGCTGGAGAGCGTTCGCCCATTGGTTGAGACCCGCGACGATTTGATAGTGGAACTGGCGACGCTTTACAACCAGATGGACCGGCCCAAGGATGCCTTGAACCTATTGCTCTCGCGCAAGTTTCAGCCCTGGGAGGGCGGCGAGGGGTTGGTGCTGGCGCAGTACGTCTGGGCACATTCCCTGCTGGGACAGGCGGCCCTGGATGAGAGCCGTCCCGCAGCCGCCGTTGAGCACTTCAAGGCTGCCTTGAATCCGCAGCACAGCCTGGGCGAGGTGGAGCATCTGCTCGCGAGCCATAGCGTCATCGACTACTGGATGGGCGTGGCGTACGACGCCCTCGGGAACAAGGACGATGCGGTGGCCTTGTGGAAACGGGCGGCGGCCCAGCAAGGGGACTTTCAACAGATGCAGGTCCACGCAATCTCCGATACAACATTCTGGTGCGCCATGGCGCTCAGGAAAATGGGGAAGACGGAGGAGGCTGCTGCGCTGTTCAAGGAGATCTACGACTACTCGGCGCAATTGCGGCAGCAGGAGCCGAAGATCGACTATTTCGCAACCTCGTTGCCCACAATGCTCCTGTTCGATGAAGATCTGAAGCAGCGTCAGGATATTCAGGCCAGCTTTTTGCAGGCCCAAGCTCTCGTCGGCATGGGAGAGACGGAACGCGCCCTTGCGCTTTTGCAGAAAGTACAGCAACTTGATCGCAATCACACCGAGGCCGCGGACCTCATTGCCAGTCTCACTGAAAGAGTAGGGCAACGTGCACGGAGCGTGTAACACGGGCCTCGAAGCTGACCGCCCGGTTGAGGCAGAGAGCAGCAACTACGTCTGGGGCATCGCAACTGTCGCTGCCATGGGTGGCCTGCTCTTCGGATACGACTGGGTCGTGATCGGCGGAGCGCGGCAGTTTTATGAGTCCTATTTCGGCCTGGCCTCGGAGCAGCTGGTGGGGTGGGCAAACAGTTGTGCCCTGGTGGGATGCTTTGCCGGTTCGCTTGCCGCGGGATTCCTGGGGGACCGCTTTGGCCGCAGACGCATCCTGCTTGCGTCCGCCATCCTGTTTGCCATTTCTTCCGTGCTGACAGGATGGGCCAGCGTGTTTTCGTCCTTCATCTTCTGGCGCATCCTGGGCGGCACAGCCATTGGTCTCAGTTCGAATATCTCTCCGCTCTATATTGCTGAGATCAGTCCCGCTGCCATCCGGGGAAGACTGGTCAGCTTGAATCAGTTCGCGATTGTGGCCGGCATTCTGCTGGCGCAGGTCGTCAATTGGAGAATTGCGCGGCCCATTCCCGAGGGCATTTCCTCTTTGCTCTTTTTGCAATCGTGGAATGTTCAATACGGATGGCGCTGGATGTTCACGGCGGTCGCCGTTCCCGCGATCGTCTTTACGCTCACCTCCATCTTCATTCCGGAGAGCCCGCGCTGGCTGATGGCGAAGGGGGAAGTGGCTATCGCGCGCCACATTCTCAGCCGGATTGGCGGCGCGGTCTATGCGGAAAGAGAGACGCGAGGCATTGCGATTGCGCTGGCGCGCGAGGCGGGGAATCGTCGCAGGTGGAGCGATCTTCTGCGCCCCGGTGTGCGCAAAGTCCTAGTGGTGGCCGTCGCATTGGCTTTCCTTCAGCAATGGACCGGCATCAATATTCTCTTCAACTACGCGGCTGAGATCTATCGCAGCGCAGGCTACGGCGCCAACGATATTTTCCTGAATATCGTCATTACCGGGACAATCAATCTTGTGTTCACGGTGCTGGCCATGGCGATTGTGGACAGAATCGGCCGACGGTTCATGATGATCCTGGGCTGCGCAGGCATCGGCGTGTCGCACCTGCTCTCGGGGTTCGCCTACCGGGCGGGCTGGCACGGAGCTCCCATCCTTGCTCTCACGCTCTGCGCCATCGCGTGCTATGCCATGACACTGGCGCCGGTCACCTGGGTTCTGATCGCTGAGATCTTTCCCAATCGAATTCGGTCGATGGGGGTTTCGGTGGCCGTCAGCGGGCTGTGGATTGCGTCCTTCCTGCTCACATATACCTTTCCGCTGCTCAACAGGGCGCTGGGGAGCTCGGGGATCTTCTTTGCCTATGGAGCAATCTGCCTGCTGGGAGGATTGTTCGTGCTGTCGAGCGTGACGGAAACCAAAGGGCAGTCGCTCGAAGAGATCGAGAGTGGCGTTTTGGAGCGAGCCTTAAGAAAGCGCTGAGCAAACCAGAATCATCATCCGCCCGCCTGTTCTGAGAGGGCGCAGCCTGTAAAGCCGCGCCTCCCGGTGTACCTCATCTTTCGGTGCTTTATCTTCGAGGGAATATTTCTTATGGCAACCTGATCAGAACTTCGTCAGCTCCTACTCGGGAATAAAGGATTCATCTTCATGCAGAATAAGGCGCTGCTTCCTGCTGGGCGCGTTCTGCATGTCTTCTGAAGATGGATTGGCCTGCAATGCTCCCTGGAGTTCTGCATGTGGTTGATCCGGCACTGATTGAGTCGCAACAAAGCAGGGGTGAGAAATAGAGCAACCGCAGGTCGCCTTGGGCTCGGCCCAAGTCAGGCTTTCGGCTCCGCTCCCCACCCCAGCGACGAGGTGGGTGCCCTCTTGGCATCGCTTGGGAGCTGGCCGTATCAAGGCTCGGCCGGTTTCATTGCGGCGCGTTTCACGGTAAACGCAGCTGCCTGAAAATCGCCGCGGAGTTCCAAATCGACTCCGTGCTCCATCCAGTAGGCTCCGCTTGCTTCGGCGGGAGTGTCTGCTGCCAAATGTCCGTCGAGCGCCGCGATGCGGTAGGTGGTTCCGGCATCCAGGCCGCGCAGGTAAACGCGCGGGAAAGGATACAGTTCACGGCTCGAATGCAAAAAGCCGAAGACAACCGCTTCGTGCCCATCGCGCGCCACCGACTCGGTGACCGACTGTTCACTTTCATGCTCGGGCGAGATGATCCTGTAGAGCGCGCCGCGCTGCACTGTCTCGCGAATGGCTTTGTACTGGGAAATCATCTTGCTGGCCGTTGCGAGTTCCTGCGGCGTCCACTTGCTCAGGTTTGCACCGATACCGAGCGAACCCTGCATCGAGGAGAGGAAGCGATACTCCAGCGAAAGCGTGCGCTGGTTTACCCACGTGGGAGAATCGGTGACCCAGGACATCATGACTCCCGGAGCATAGGCGTAGGTGAATCCGTTTTGGATCAGCAGGCGGTCATATGCATCGGTATTATCCGACGGCCAGACTTCGTCGGTGAGGTGCATCACGCCGAGGTCGACACGGCTACCGCCACCGGAGCAACTTTCAATCTCAACTGCCGGATGCTTGGAGCGCAACTCTGCGAGGATCGTGTAGTAATTGCGAATGAAATCGACATAGACTTTCTTCTGATCTTCCGCCGCAACTTCGGGCCAGCCAGGCTCCGACCAGTTGCGGTTGTAGTCCCATTTGAGAAAGGCTATATCGTTTTCCGTCAGCAGTTTGTCGAGAAAAGCGGAGACATATGCGCGGACGTCGCTGCGCGCCAGGTTCAGCACCAACTGATTACGGCCCTCAGTGCGCGGACGACCAGGGAAGTTGAGTACCCAGTCGGGATGCTTGCGATAGAGATCACTGTCCGGATTGACCATCTCCGGCTCAACCCATAAACCGAAATCCATGCCGAGCGCGTGCACCTTGTCAATTAGCGGCTTAAGGCCATGCGGAAACTTTTGTGGATTGACATACCAGTCGCCCAGGCCGGCGCTGTCGCTGTTGCGCTGGCCGAACCATCCGTCGTCCATCACAAAGCGCTCCGCGCCAATGCTGGCAGCCTTTTCGGCAAGTTCCATCTGCCCGGCTTCATTGACGCGAAACTCCGTCGCCTCCCAGGAGTTGTAAAGCACCGGCCGCAACTTGGGCTCCGGTGCATGAGGAAGCAGTGAGCCGATCTCAAACCGGTGCAGCAGACGGGATGCGCCGCCGATGCCCTCGTTCGAGTAGCCCGCGTAAAAATAAGGCGTTTGAAAGTGTTCGCCCTTCTGTAGCCTGTATGCAAAATCAAAGCTGTTCGGGCCACCGTTGACGCGCACCTGACGCAGCATATCCTGCTCGATGGAAATCTGCCACGAACCGCTCCAGGCCAATGCTCCGAACCACACGCCACCGTGCTCCGGATCGCCATCTTCCTGGTGATCAATTGCGAACCACGGGTTGTTCTGCGCGCCTGTGGTGCCGCGCCTACTCTCAAGTACCGTCTTGCCTGGATTTACGGGTTGCTCCTGCACATTCCATTCGCCGGCCCATCGTCCTGTCAGGTAGCGGAGCCGATAATCCGTGCCGCGCGCCAAATTCCACGTCGCGGCGGACACCTGTTCAACGGTGAACGGGGCATCGGTCCGGTTTTCCACCTCCGCCGAGCGACGCAGGATGCCCGTCTCTCCATCGGCCTCATACTGTAGCGTTACATAAACCCCGCGCGCGATGTCCTTCATCCTGATGGCCAGTTGGTTGCCATGGATTGCATGCGAGACGTACTTGAGCGTCAGGTCGCGCGTGCTGTCCGGGAAGGTGATCTTCAAGCTGGGCTCGACGGCCAGTCCTCCACCCCATCCGACGAACTCTTCGGGAGTTGTGGTGATTGGAGGATCAAAGGATGCCATACCGGGCATGGCTTTCGCTTCCGGGAAGTGGTCGCTCTCCGGCAGGCGCGATCCCCAATAGAGAGTCTGCGCCTGACCTTGTTCATTTATACCCAGCACGTAGCTTGTATTCGCGGCGTCGATACGAAAGATGCGCGTGTCTGCATCATAAGCAATATGCGGATCTCGGTTTTGCGCCGCGGCTACTTGAACGCCAAAGACGCAACAGAGAAGAATCGTGATTGCCGCGCATCCAGGCAGGTCGTGCCGGAGCGCAGGCACACATTTCCAGAGCATTGAAACGGGGGTGTACGAAAGCGCCCTTTTCATAGATGTTCGAAGCTCCTTAACTTCACGGTATAGTCTGATTCGCCGGTTTATGCCGCCCTCGGTGATCACCTTAAAACCGGCCATACGTTATCAGTTCAAAACCGGCCATAGAGACTGGCCGAAGACATGATTGTTTTTACCTTGCCGTAGCGTCTCTGGGCAAGGCGCAGTTTGAGTCGTTGAAGTTTTGCTTGATATTCAAGGTTTGTGGATGCGTGTTCTGGTTGTAGTCGCTCCGCAGGGGTCGCGCCTTGCGGAGCGATCCAGGGCCGATGACGCGGGGCTGGCTCCTCCACCCCACGGACGAAGACCTGTCCGTGGGGACCCCGATCCGAAGGAATCGGTAATCGAGACCCTCTGCGGTTTGCCCGATGGGCTGGCTGGCGGAGGGTTTTGTGTCTTTATCAGTATTCCTAAGGTGAGGCTCCGTCGGGAGAGGCCTCTGGATCACGAGTCGCGCCGCCGCCAGGTGTTCTTTGCCCGGCATCCTTATCGCCTTGGCTTTTACTTTTGTCCTTGTCATTTGCCTTCTCCTAGATTGCTGGTTTTGGTGCGCCAACTGCGCGGGCCGCACTTGGGCACGTGTCCGTGATGCAGCAGGCGGTCCAGCATGGCGGAGACGGCAGCGCTGTAGCCCAGCAGCTTGCCCCAGTCTTCTACTGGCCGATTCGATGTGAGCAGCGTGCTGGCGCGTTCGTGCCGTCGCATGATGATCTCCAGCAACTCCTCGGCAGCGGTCAGCGGAAGCGTGCGCATGCCAAGATCATCGATGATCAGCAACGGCACGGTGCTGAGCAGTTCCATGTGCTGCTTGCGTTTGCCGTCCAGCGTGGCATCGGCCAACTCTTCCGACAATGCGTGTGCTTCGCGATAGAGCACGCGATATGCTTCACTGGCTCCGGTCGTGCGCTTGGCGCCCTGCTCCGGCAACGTCACTTCCGACAAAAAGCCGGTGATCACTTCTATGGCCGCTTTTGCTGGAGGCCTGCGCCCCCAACCGCCGGGAGTACGCAGTGCTATTCCGGCTAACCGCAGATAATCGCCAGCCGTCTCGCGACAGCAAGCGGCTCTGGCAAGGCCGAGGAGCAGCAAGCGGTCTACGACAACCGGCGGCGGGTGAAAGGCGACTACGGCAAGAGGCTGCTGAAGTCGCGGTGAACTAGGGGAACGCAGCTTCGCCCACTGCTACGAGGCGGGCAGAATGCGGCGCTGCCACCTGCGCGGACGCGAGAATATCCTCAAGCGGCAGTTGGCTCATGTCAGCGCCTTCAACCTGAGCCTGGTCATGCGCCAACTGCCGGGCGCGGGCACGCCACGGGAGCTGAAGAACAAGGCAACCAGGCTTGTTGTGCGGATTCTTCGGTTTCTCGCCGGCCAGAATCGGCCAAAGAGCGTGGCAGAACCCCAAACATATCCGGTCCTTGCCTCGCCCGGAACATACCGCGAAACCGGGACACGATGCCGAATGATCTGGAATTCAGTTACTTGCACCACTGGCTGCTGAGGTGCAAACTTTGATGACTACGATTGCGCAATGCCGCTCAGTGCGACGCCAGGACGATTGCGAGACGCCGTGCTCGCGGCAGAATATCTTTAACGCCATCAATAGCTTGATCGTGACTCTCGTTAACGAAACGCATACGTGAACTACCATAAGAATAATTAAGCAGAAAATATCCTTGACAACGGTAACGTAAACGTTATAGCGTGAACGGTGTTGTTTAAGGTACTCAATTCAGAGTGGGGAAAATGCGAGTGAAAAACCTCAGCTGGGTCCACTAGAGTCCGCATAGCGGCTCGGTCGTGCCGCCAGCAGGCAGGGGGTGCTCAAAAGACGCTTTCACAAACACAGACCGATAGGACAGCAATTCGTCGGATCGCAAAGCTAATGTCTATCTACTGCGCGTTGATCCAGGAAATCGAACAGAAAGCATTTGATAGGCAAAACCGATGTTCGTCGAGTTTTTGGAACGAGTTCCATATGGGACGTTCGCTTGACGATTGACAAGTGCAGAGTGCTGGCGGGGCAGTTGTTAGCAGAGTCGCACGAGCAGCTACCGGATCCCCAGGAACGCAAAATCCGAGGGAACTGGAAGTGTGCAATGGAACTCAATGTCTGACCAAACTCTGTTGGCGGAAGCACAAAAGAAGTAGTCGACCGTCGTGCGTTAATTCAACCACTAAGAGTGAAGGACGAGGGGTCGGCAATTGGGAGGTTAACGCAGAAGCGGTGGCCGCTACCTGCTGATATTGAGATCTGCGCAGAAGTCAACATCAAATCACAGTGTCTGGAGAGGCTATGGGTTAACGGCGCATGCTTGCCCCTCAGGAATAGCATGCTTCACTTGTAGTAAAGACAGGAGAATCAGGATGGCTAGTGAAACTTGCACGCAAATGAACAGATCGTCAAAAGGATCGACGATAGGTAATAACTGGCGAGTTATAAAGTGCCTAAATATGGCGCTACTTGGGATTACGTTGTTAGCCTGCGCCGGGGTGAGCCGTGCACAAGATACCAATGCATCGCTCAGTGGGACGGTGCTGGACCCCAGCGGCGCCATCGTGCCAGGCGCGAGCTTGACCCTCACGAATGAAGCAACGGCATTCCAACTTAAGTCTCAACCGAATGAGACTGGCGACTACACCTTCCGTAATTTGACGCCGGGCAAGTACGACCTGAATGTAACTGCAGCCAAATTCGGGTCGCTCCTCCAGAAGGGCATTGAACTGTCGCTTAACCAGACGGCGCGACTGGATATTCACCTGAATGTTGGCGAGAGTGCTGAAACTGTCACCGTGACCGCTGATGCGTCACTGATCAACTATGAAAATCCCACTCTTGAAGGTGGCATCAGCCCAGAGACTCTGCAGGACCTGCCGCTGTCACTCTCAGGCTCTCCTCGTGCCGCCACTGGCCTCGTCATCCTGCTACCGGGTGTATCCACTGGTAGTAGCGGAAACCCATATAATTCCCGTATCGACGGCGGCCTCGTTATCGGCGACGAGGCTGTGCTGGATGGCGCAACCATGACGGAAGGCTACATGAATCAGAGCGGTATGACTTCTCTCTACGGGGACTTTAAGATGTCACCGGATATGGTGAGCGAAGTCCACGTGCTCACTGCCAACTACGGGGCGCAATACGGATCAAGCACCTCGGGGCAGATCATTGTCCAGAGCAAGGGCGGTAGCGAAAAGTTCCACGGCGCTGCATTCGAATACAACCGAAATGACGCGCTGAATGCGATTCAGTATGGCGGTACGACCAGGGCTCCCGATAAGGAGAACAACTACGGCGCCAATATTGGCGGTCCGGTGGATCTTCCTTGGTTGCACGGTGCCAATTCACCAAGGAAGGCGTACTTCTACTTCGATTGGGAGGCTTTTCAGGACCACGGGGCAGCGGTTTCGCCGGTTTTGTCCATTGCCTCGTTGAACGACCGCCAAGGAAACTTCAGTAACCTTAAGGATGCGAGCGGAAACCTGATTCCGCTCTACTATCCTATTGTCACTGACCCGACCAATCCCCTCTACCCGTATTCCGGTCAACTGATTCCAAACAACATCATCGATCCGACAATCTTTGCGAAAATTGAAGATCCGATTGCCAAGGCCTGGGTTGCAGCCATGCCGACGCCGACAAATAGCGGGGAGTTGAACAATTATCTGGCTCCCATTGGCAACCAGAACGCATCGCTCGAAAACATATACATGACCCGCGAGGACTTCAGCTTCAGAGACAGTGATCACTTCTACTTCAGTTTTTGGAGACAGTATACCAGTCCGACTACCTCCAGCTATCTGCCAAAAGCAATCTCCACGGCGGAGCCTTCTAATCCGTTAAATGAACCCGTCTCCCGTCTTAACTGGGAACACACTTTTTCGCCCGTTATGACGAACCACGCGAGCTTGGGCTATTTCAACTACAATCAAGGCTACTATTCGCTGAACGCTGGGTCAGAACTTCCCAGCGTCGCCGGTGCGGCCAACAGTGATCTACCAGAAATAGCGTTTAGTCAGTACTCGCAGTTGGGGGACAGCCAAGGTCCGCGTGGCAACAGTTTGACCACCCGTCAGACATGGGCTCTCAACGATGTGCTTACACGCCTGAAAGGCAAACACACCTTAACGGCCGGCTACGAGTGGCGCAATGCAGGCGGTAACATCCACAGCTCCGTAAATCAGGGCGGCACGTTTACCTTCAGCCAGAGCACCACCGGCTTAACCGGCACAAACTCAGGCGACGATATGCTCTCGTTCCTACTTGGCGCGCCATCGCATGCGAGCGTGAATTTCTACAACGTCAAGAGCGACTATCCGCGTCAGTTCGGCTCCGCCGCTCACTTTAGCGATGCGTGGCGCGTCACTCCTAAAATGATTTTAACTTACGGTCTTCGCTGGGATTACATTGCGCCTTCCGAAGAGAAGGGCAATCACTTTTCCTTCTTTGATCCGCTAGGTCCCAACCCAAGCGCGATCACTGCAGCCGGTTCGCACCTTCCAGGCCGATTGGCCTTTGCAGGCAACGGCTATGGCAGTGCCAGCTATGGAGCCAAGTATCCGGAAAAACTCGATCTCTATAACTTCGCACCGCGCGTTGGTGTCGCCTACTCACCAGATGCGAATACGGTTGTTCGGGCTGGCTACGGCGTCTATTATGGGCAAGCATTTTATCCTGGCTGGGGTGGCGGCATGAGCCTCGACGGGTTTAACGAGAACGCCCAGGTCTCGCAGGTATTAGTCGGAACCGCCGAACAGCCGCAGATGTATCTTAGTCACACAGGCTTTCCGACCCCCACATCGACATCGAATATCAGTGCCAGCGCCGATAACGGGCTCTCACCACTTTACCGTCCCATTGACGCCAACCATCGTCCATATTCATCGCAATGGAACCTTACTATCGAAAGGCAGTTGCCAAACAGCTTTTTCGCGAGCGTATCATATGTCGGCACAAAGGGTACACATCTGCCGTCAGAAAAGAGCCCGATCAACATAGTCAACCCATATACCGGGACCTTCCAGGCGCTCGCTTCAACACCTCTGGTTGGAGTTAATGGCAAAGTAGTGGCGGACACAGTGCTGAAGGCCAACTACAATGCGACAGTCGCAGCCAATGACTATGACGGCCCGACCGTTTTTGCGCAGAACGGCGTCAGTTCTCCTTACATCAACTGGGCTGGACAGCTCAATGCGACGGGTGATTGCAGTCCGACTCTAGCGCAAGCATTGGTGCCGTTTCCGCAGTACTGCGGTACGCTTCCGGGAGAAAACGAGGGGCATGGCAACTCGCTTTACAATTCCTTCCAGGGCCGAATCGAACGCCACTTCAAGAATGGCTTCTATCTCCTGGGTTCTCTAACGATTGCCAAGATGTACACCGATGCGACCGAATCAGTTCAATCGGGTGTAGACAGCTCGGGCGGCCAAAACATGTACTCGCCATTCAATATCAAACCGCTGCGAACCTTGGCCGAGGATAATACACCGGTTACTGCTTCAGTAGTCTTTATATATGCCCTTCCATTTGGGCGCAACGAGCGCTTCCTGAACTCGGGAGGTCCCATCGGCAGCTTCGCCAGCGGATGGAGAGTTAGTGCGATTACCCGTTACGAGTACGGCATCCCATTGTCGTTCCACTCAGCCAATTGCAATGTGGTCAGCCAAACCCGTCAAGGCTGCCTGCCCGGCATTCTTCCCGGTCAATCTGTCCTTCTTCACGGACGCAACGGCGAAAGCTTCAATCCAGGGAATGGCGGTCAATACATCAACCCAAACGCCTTTGAATCGGAGAGCGCCTTCTCTACCTTCGGTTATACCGGCTATGGAAAGGGAGTGACGACAATCTACGGACCGAACTTCAGAAACACAGACATCTCCCTGACAAAGGATACGAAGTTCGGCGACAAGGTCGCCTTCAAGTTTACCGCGAACTTCTTCAATGCATTTAACAACCACTATTTCGAAGGTATTAGTGGCAACAACAACGGTGGTGTGTCCTACGCCTTCAACACCACGGTCGGCGGTGCCGGCTTTGGTCAATGGAATGGCGGGGTGAGCAACCCGCGAACGATCCAGTTCGCTGGCCGAGTGGAGTTCTAACAAGCCGCAGCCATTTGTCTGGCTGTTTTACCGCCGCCCGGCGAGCAAGTTCAGCTCGCCGGGTGGCATTTTTGTGACCTGCATCGCCAAAGGGCAATGCCATTCGCAATGAGTCGGCAAGGGCGCTTGAGAAATGGATTGTGAGCCTTCACACGCTTTATACTTGTACCAATGATCTGTCGCTCAATGCTGGAGTTTATGGCTGCAATGTCGTCTGTGAGAAATTGGATAAAGGCATGGAGCACAGGAGTCCGGCAACCCCGCAATGGCCATGGTGAAATATGCTGCGTAGTCATCAAGAGCACGGAAAAGTTGGAGGCATTGTGTTGAGCTGCTCAAGCGCAATTGTCCTTCTCCTTCTGGTGAAGAGTGGTGGCGCACAGACGAATGCGGGCACGTATGACCAGACGGTCCTTGCCATTCAAGAGCAGATTCAAAAAGAGAACCTCGGTATAGCTCGCACGCTTGTTGAGGAAGCGGAACGCCGCTATCCAGCGAATGGGGGCTTGGAAAACCTGCAGGGTGTTATTGCGATTCAACAGGGAAACAGCGCAGAAGCCGTAGAGGAGTTTTCTGCATCGATCCGGCATAGCCCGCGGCTTATGAGTCCATATCTCAATCTCGGACGAGTGTACCTGCAAGACTCCGCAGAGGATTCGGAGGCAGCCGCCAAGGCGTTGCGCGTCTATGAAACGGCGCTGAAGATTGAACCGCAAAATATGGAAGCAAATTATGATGCCGCCATTTTGTTGACACGCGCGGGCAACTATGGAGAATCTCTCGCCCACTTGGCGAAACTGGGGACGGTAGGCAAGTCGAAGGCGAGCGCTTTGGCGGTCGCGTGCGCTGATGAAGCTGGCGTGGGGCATATGGCCGAGGCTACCCGCAGAGCAACTTCTCTGTCTGCCCATTCTGATCTGACCGAAGCGGATGTCGTCGAAGTAGGCCCAGCGCTGTTTGCGGCTCGACGGGCCGATTTGGTTAACGCTCTTCTGTCGGCTGTTGCATCGCATCAGCCACTGTCAGCGATTGGGCTGCGCATGATCGGCCTTGCGCAAGAAGCGGAGAATCGGTTACCTGCTGCGCAGGACACATTGGAGCATGCTTTTGCTGCGGGCCTCCAATCGACGGACATCCTTGTCGACTTGGCGCGTATAGCGGAAGCACGCGAAGACTACAAAGGAGCGTTGGGTTATCTGGCCCATGCGCGCGATTTGAAACCAAACGATGCTAGTCTTCCGTATCGCTTTGGCTTGATTTGTCTGAAAATGACTCTATTGGCTGAGTCGCGTAAAGCGTTAGCTGAAGCCGTGCACCTGGACCCCGAAAATGCCGATTATAACTTCGCATTAGGTACAGTTGCTTCTTTTGCCGACGATCCCGCAGAGGCTCTTCCGTATTTCTCGAAGTATCACGAATTGCGTCCCGCGGATTCAGGGGGAATGCTGGCTTTGGGGACCACATACTTTCGAGCGAAGGATCTTGAATCCGCGACCCTATGGCTTAGGCAAGCTGCGAACGTAGCCTCTACAGCAACTTTCGCATATTACTATCTGGCAAGAATTGCGCGACAGGAAGGTCACTTGGATGAGGCCGTAACAGAATTGGAAGAATCGATTCGAATGAAACCTGATCAGCCAGATGCCTTGGCGGAGCTGGGCCAGGTGTATATACAGACGAAGCAGTATGCCGAGGCGGATAAGCAACTTAATCTGGCGATTAAGCTGGATCGGAACAACTACGCCGCAAACTTTGGTCTGCTGGAACTTTATGCTCGCACGGGCGATTCCAGGCGCGCAGAGCAAGCGAAGCACTTTGATGCCATTAAAGAGGAAAATGGAACGAAGCTCCGCGAGACGATGCGCATTCTGGAAGTTAGGTCGGAGATCCATTCTGCAAAATAGATAACTCGCTATCTTCACAATCGGAACGAGCACGCCTGTGCAGGTAAAGCGATTGACTCCATCTGCACAGGCGCAATCTCAAGACGTGGCTTCATCCAGGAGCTGAATCGCGCTATTATGTCGCGGCATTGCAGTCCAGACGAGCTAGGCTGATACTGCCGTTTATGACTGACCGAGAGGCGTCAGAGCAATTCACTTCGCGTTGGCTGGGACAAAGCGGATTGCACAGCCGCCGCCCGGTGCCAGATTGAGGGTGAGTATTTCTCCATTGTGCACATTTTGTTTATAAACTCTGACATGTGTGGGTTTCGTGGCTGCATCGCGGGCATCCTCATAGAATTCCGCCATGTAAGTCTGACCTGTCGCTAGGAAACTCAGCGGAATACGCAATGTCCGGGGCGTCCAGTTTGTCATGCTCCCGAGGTCCCACTCGTCGCCATGTTGGCGTGCGATGGTAACAAACTCACCAGGTTCGCCATTAATTACGCGGGTTGCATCCCAGAAGACAGGCACATCTTTGATGAACTGAAATGCGGCCTCGCCGGCGTAAGTCTGAGGACTGTCGGAAACCATGGGGATTGGCGTCTCGAAAATGACGTAGAGAGCAAGTTGTTGGGCTCGAGTACCCATGACCATGGGATTCGCATTCTGGGCTAAAAAGTCATCTTCTGTAGTGTTGCGAAAACCGCCCGGCGTGTAGTCCATCGGCCCTGCCAAGAGGCGTGTAAACGCAAATACCGAACGATCCACGGGGCTGTCTCGCCGTCCCGCTTTGTTATTTTCCAGACCAAGCACTCCTTCATAGCTCATCACGTTAGGATAGGTACGCATAAGTCCCCAAGGCGTGCGGGTCCCATGGAAGTCGACCATCAGGTGATGCTGCGCGGCCTCGCGTGCGACGTCGTAATAGAACTGGATGCCTTCCTGGTCGTCACGGTTGATGAAGTCGATTTTTATCCCCGCCACTCCCCACTTTTCATAGAGCGGAAAAGCCTCCTTCATTTGTTTCATTAAGGCACCGGAATAAACCCATATCCAAACCTTAACGTGCTTGGAGGCAGCATACCGCACCAGCTCGGGTATATCGACTTTGCCGTTCAGCTTGGTAATATCGCTGCCCCTGGTAACATCGGTGCCCGCCGACCAGCCGGCGTCCAGCATCATGTAGGGAAAGCCGGACTGAGCTGCAAAGTCAACATAGTACTTCATGTTTTCTGTTGTATAGGCTGGCTTTCCATCCTTGTCGGCATCATTTACCCACCAGTTCCATGAGGCTTTGCCAGCGTGTATCCAGCTTGTATCGGCGATCCTATTTGAGGGATTCAGATCGTACATGAGGTTCGATTCTATAAATCGTCCTGGATCGTTCGCCACCATCAGAATGCGCCACGCCGAACGATAAGGTAGCGCTCCTTTTACCGCCAATTCCGCATTGTCGAAGCGCGGGGACAGCTTCGACACGAGCCAATGGCCTTCCCAGTTTCCAGAAGGGTTCGTCACGTACATGGAACTGCTGCCTTCGAGATCGGCTTCCATAAGAGCCATCCATGCGGCGCCGGGTTCGTGAATCAGGAGTGGAAGACCAATAAGAAAACTGCTGGCTACTCCTCCTTGATTACTGAAAGAACTGGTTTGCAGCTTGACGTATTCGCTCTCATAGCTACTCTGGTAGTTTGGCAATTCCAATGCCCAATCAGTTGCATCGGTGCTCAGCCGGAATTCAGTGTCCTCCTGCCGGAGATGCAACTCATGTATCGAATCCTGGGCGGGAACAAAGTAGCGAAATGCAATCCCATCGTTGTAGGCACGCGCTTCCACGGTCATGATACGGTGGATTCCGGCGCTCTCAGCCACATGCACGGCAATGCTGTTATAAGCATCATGGACTTTGCTTACCTTGGCATTACTAAGAACATAGTCGTCCACACCCTTGTCCGCGTCAGTGCTTACGATGCGCACATCGGAGCCGAGGGGAGGCTGACCTTCTAAGTCGAGATCGAGAGCTGAATCGTCGACAACCTGCTTGCCCCGAAAAGTAATGGAATAGACCAGCTTCCTTCCGGCACTGGCCCCCCTTTCCCATGGCAGCATCCCGAAGCGCATAACCAATTGCTTGTCAGGAGATACCACTTCCGCAGGGCTCGTCTCCGTGACGGCAGGGAGAATTCCGCTTTCGTTTGCCGTGCCGTGGACCACTTGTTGGGCGATGCAGGTCTTTCCCATCAGGCCGGCCAGGAAAACTGCGGTGATCCCAAATGTGCAGACCGCAATCTCTTGCCTTACTCGTCGACTCTTTGCGCGCATTCCTCTGCCTCTTTCCTCTTCAGAACCGTCGTAATCGTTTGTAACCTAAGCGCTTTTCTTCACAGGCCAAGGCCGCCGCCAGTGATAACCATATCTTTGAGACGAATAGCGCGAGTGTGTACGTTACCAGAAGACGATAATGCTGTAAGATGAGATTGTCAAGAACTTGTTTCATACGCCACGGGTGACCTATCCCATGCATGGATCTCCTCTGTTTGGCAGCCTGATCCACTGATTCGAGAGCGGTGTAGACCAGCAAATATCCAGTACCGTCCGGGTCTGGGAGACCATCATACGTGCAAGTACTTCCTCGTGAGAATTGAAATGTCTTGCAAGTGTTCGGGTTACGTACACGATAAATCCCTTGACATAGAACGCAGTGCTCACTATATTAAGATGCAAATCATGCAGGTGTCGTACACGATACTGTTGACGCACATAGGTCAAAGTCAGATCTTTGGGTTGCCGGGCATTGCCGAAAGGCTCGGGGGATATTGATCCGGTCTGAAAGAATTGCGACTTCGCGGCATAATTCACGTCCGGGTGGAGGAAGTATCGTTCTACTCTCGTGGGCTGTTTCTGGATACTGCGGAGGGCCCTGGAGGTGGCCCTGACGAGCTGCACTTGTGTTTTTGCCGAAACGGCGGCCGAGACACGTTGTTTGAGATCGACGTTGAGCAGTTCGTCGGGATTGAGTTCCGGCGAGTATCTGGCAGATAGAAGACCTCGATCTCGTCCACGTTCTCCTTAGAGCCGGTTGCAGCTAATATCGTGGAACTATTTTCGCTCAGGGCCCAGGTCGAAGGCTGGACTGGCAGCCGATTTTTAGTTGCTCGTGGTCAACGACTGACGAGTAGTTTGCAGGAGTCAACTGCTGACCACTGAAAGCTGGCCACTAACAACTGTATTTGGAGAAAGCATGGAAGAGATCGGTCAGTTTCCGCATCGGCGATGGAATCCCCTGCGGCAGTCCTGGGTGCTGGTTTCGCCGCACCGCACTCAACGTCCCTGGCAGGGAGAGGTGGGCTTGAAAGCCGCGCCCTCGGAGGTCGCTTACGATCCCGAGTGCTATCTGTGTCCCGGCAATCAACGGGCAGGCGGAGCCACGAACCCCGCGTATGAAGGCGTTTTTTCGTTTGTCAATGATTATGCCGCCCTGCTACCTGATTCTCCGTCGGAGTTCGAGCCGGAGGCCTCGTCGCTTCTGGTGGCCGGGTCCGCTCGCGGCCTGTGCAAGGTACTCTGCTTTCATCCCAACCACAGCCTGACACTGGCCAGCATGACGCGCACCCAGATTCGCCACGTGGTGGACGCCTGGACGAAGGAACACAAAGAACTCGCGGGCTTGGACTGGATCGAATATGTGCAGATTTTTGAGAACCGCGGGGCCATGATGGGCGCCAGCAACCCGCATCCCCACGGCCAAATCTGGGCCACCGGCTTTGTGCCCGACGAGCCGGCAGCCGAAACCAAGGCCCAGCGCGAACATCTCGCCCGCACTGGCCAATGTCTGCTCTGCGATTACATGACCGCTGAGAACGCCGCAAGGGAGCGAATCATTTTTGAAAATGCGCACTTTGTGGCCCTCGTTCCATGGTGGGCGACCTGGCCTTTCGAGGTGCTACTAGTCTCTCGCCGTCATCTGGGAGCATTTCCGGAACTCAGCGATGATGAGCGGGACGGTTTGGCCGACGCGCTGAAGCGACTGACAACACGCTTCGACAATCTCTTCCAGACGAGCTTTCCTTACACCATGGGCTTCCATCAGAGTCCTGTGAGTGAGCCAGCATATCCAGAATGGCACTTCCACGCCCACTTCTATCCTCCGCTGCTTCGTTCGGCCACAGTGCGAAAATTCATGGTGGGTTTTGAGATGCTAGGCATGCCACAGCGGGACATTACTCCTGAAGACGCGGCCCAGCGGTTGCGCGCCTGCCTGGAAGATCACTCCTGGCGGAAAGCTGAGAACCAGCTTTGAGCGTTGCAAGCATTTCGGTTCGCGCAGTCAGCTTTGGGACCAGTAAACGTGTTATGCAGGTTGCAGGGAAGCTTGTTGATCTGGCTCTTATTTAATTGCAGCAATTCTTGCGGCCTACTTGTGCTCGTTGTCAATGATGCCTGCGCACCAAGCGTGGCTGAACTGGATTAGGGAGGATAGGGCAGATGGAAGAGACAACCAAAATGGAAGCCGGGGAAGACAGGATTCTCCTTCGGGCGGGAAATTGCTCGGTGACCATCCTTCCCCACTTCGGCGGCAAGATCGCTTCCATCCGCTTGAACGACCACGAGCTGCTCCAGACCCCGCTCACCGCATACGCACCGCGCACCCACACAATGGCCTTCGATGCGGGCGACGCCAGCGGCTGGGACGAGTGCCTGCCTTCGGTAGCCGAGTGCATGGTGGAGACCGCTGCCGGTCCGGCCGCCATTCCCGATCACGGCGACCTGTGGCGGGTGGCATGGCAGCCGTTGGTTGCCAGTTGTCAGTCGTCAGTGGACAGTGGTCAGTTGACGGCGGCCAAGCCGAACTCGGCTGCCTTTAGCGGAGAGTGTTTTTCTTTGCCGTTGGTGCTCAAGCGGACAGTAACGCTGATTGAAACGGGCAAGGACTGGAGATTGAGCCTCTGCTACACGGTGACCAATACCGGCGGTTTCCCGGTTCTGTGGTCATGGGCGGCGCATCCCCTGTTCACGGCCGAGCCGGGCGACAGGATCGTCCTGCCGGAATCTATCCGTGAGCTGCGGCTGGAGGGTTCTGGCGGTGGTCGGATTGGGCAAACTGACGAGCTGGTCGCTTGGCCCATCGCCACGCTGGCCCAGGGCGGGCAGACCGACCTGAGCGTGGCTGAACCACCCGAGTCAGGCATAGGCGACAAGTTGTTCGCCGGGCCATTGTCTGCGACCGAAAACTGGTGTGCTCTGGAGCGGCCCCAGAAAGGTGTGCGCATTAAGGTCAGCTTTAATCCAGTGGCGACGCCCTACCTGGGACTGTGGATCTGCTACGGCGGCTGGCCAAGCCGGCCAGGACCGAAACAAACCTGCGTGGCGCTGGAACCTTCCACCGCTCCCGTGGACTCGTTGGCGAAAACCGGGCCGTGGTCTCGTGTGCTTTCTCCCAAGGAGTCCTACTTCTGGCCGATGACTGTCGATCTTCAATCCATTTAGAGTGTGACCTGCCATGCATGATCCCGCCGCATTTCGTTCTATGCACCTAGCCCGTTTCCAGTCCGCGCCGGCCATCTTTGCCGCGCCCGGCCGCGTCAACCTGATCGGCGAGCACACCGATTATGCCGAGGGCTTTGTGATGCCCGCTGCCATTGACTTCGCAACCCTGGCCGGCATCTCGCCGCGCTCGGACGGCAAGGTCGTCGTGTACTCAGAGAACTATAGCGAGGAGCGGAGTTTTGAGGCTGCAGCGTTGCCGCCCAGTGCCGGCAAGCACTGGAGCGATTACCCGCTCGGGGTGGTCTCGATCCTGGCCGGGGAAGGCCATCGGATTCCAGGCTTCAGCCTGAGCCTGTGGGGCGATGTTCCGCTGGGATCAGGGCTATCAAGTTCGGCCGCCGTTGAAGTGGCGACGGCACTGGCCGTCCTCTCCATTATTGGCGCCACATATCCCGGTCCCATATTGGCGCGGCTTTGCCAACGCGCCGAAAACGAGTTTGTGGGCGCCAGTTGCGGCATCATGGACCAGTTCATCTCCGCCAACGG
>Ga0224555_1001451_pt1 | contig 32758 bp, 23 predicted proteins | sample 714S23034metaG_FD_180687 | JGI IMG/M metagenome (GOLD analysis project Ga0224555, IMG submission 180687) | Peat soil microbial communities from Stordalen Mire, Sweden - 717 S2 30-34 | ecosystem: Environmental > Terrestrial > Soil > Wetlands > Peat | place: Sweden: Norrbotten County, Stordalen...
GGTTCGGGCCCGCATCAAAAAGCGGCCACGGCCGCTCTTGTACGCCGCGGGAATTCCTGACTTTCCATAAAGAAATCCGCCGGTTGGGAAGTCCGGCCCAAGCACGTGCTTCAGCACTTCCGCCAAGCCGCCATTGGGATTCTTCACCAGGGCGATGGTGGCGTTGATGACTTCAGTCAAATTGTGCGGCGGAATGTTGGTGGCCATGCCCACAGCGATGCCGTTCGACCCGTTCACGATCAGGGTTGGGACCCTTGTGGGAAGCACCGTCGGCTCATCGGTTGTCTCATCGAAGTTGGGCGTCATGTCGACGGTTTCCATCTCGATGTCGGCCATCATCTCTTCGGCGATGCGCTCCATGCGGCACTCGGTATAGCGATAAGCCGCCGGCGGATCGCCATCCACCGAGCCGAAGTTTCCCTGCCCATCCACCAGCGGATAGCGCAACGACCAGGGCTGCGCCATGCGCACCAGCGCGTCGTAAACGGACGAGTCGCCGTGCGGGTGATATTTCTTTAAGCACTCGCCTACCACGCCGGCGCACTTGGAATATCTCTTGTTGTGCTGCAGGCCTTCGCGATCCATCGCAGTAAGGATGCGCCGGTGCACGGGCTTCAACCCGTCGCGGGCATCGGGCAGCGCGCGTCCCACGATGACCGACATGGAATAGGCGAGATAAGAGCGCCGCATCTCCTCTTCGATGTTCATGGGGAGAAAGTTCGTGCCGCTGTTGGGCGGCGTGCCGCCATCGAGAGGGAGCTGGGGATTCTGATCGTCTGCCATAGGGTTTTTCTTGAGCTCTGCGGAGGGCGGCAAAAAGGGTCCGGTGAAGGCGGGGCCGGGTCCGCAGGCTATGCAAGTATTTTACGCGCCGAAGGGCCGCTTTAGCAAGGTGGAAAACGTGAAATAAGTCTTTATATTGCTTGAGTTTATAGGCCGAGTGCTTCCCGTTGCCCGTCGTGCCGGATTTTCACGCTGCGCGGCGTGTCTTGAGCTTCGATTTTGCTGCAGCTCGGATCTTCTTTTTGGGCTTTTTCGCGGTCGCATTCTCGCCCAGTCCGGCCAGAATGACGGGCGCGCGATCCGGCAATTCAACCACCAGCTTCAACTTGCCACCCACCCCCTCGACATAGCTCCGCAAAGTCGATATGTACAGGTCCGACCGCTTTTCGATCCGAGAAACTCCCTCCTGGCCGATCTTGAGCTTCTTTGACAGCCGTGCCTGAGTCAGCTTGCGCAAACGGCGCACCTCGCGGAGGTTCATCTCCTCCCGCATCCCCTGCGCCAATTGGTCAATACGCGCTCGACGCTCCGCCGGCATCTCATTCAGTATTTCGTCCAGGGTTACTGGCATCACAATCTCCTCTTCTGTGAACGAAACGCGTTCAGGTGTCGATCGAATCTTCTATCGGCCACAAGAATCATCTCGCGATAAAATCGGCGCTTGGCCACTCCGCCCTTGTCTCCGGCCACCAGCAAGATGGCCTTGCGCTCTGGGTCAAGGGCAAATGCGACGCGCCACACGCGCCCATCGGCATCGAAGCGCAATTCCTTCATGTTCGCGTGGCGTGAACCCTTCAGCGTATCGACTTGCGGCCGTCCCAGGAGCGGACCCTTCTCGCGAAGAATCGTCGTCAGGGCTACCAATGCATCTTGAACCGGTTCGGACAATTCCCTGTACTCAGGGATAAAATCGTCGTGAAAAATGACCACCCACTGCTTTTCAACCCCGTCTGTAAAACCCTCCGCTTGCCGCTGATGCTGAGCCATATCTCACCCTCACCACAGGCCAGCTCAGCTCCCGGCTCAGGCCGCCTACTTCAAAATAATAGCAGATTATGTCTCATAATGCCTAATGTTGTGTAATGCATTTTATCCTTGTCGCGGCAACCTGAAGCAAGGCGGCGAGGGATCGCTCTACAGCAACCCCGGCAAGCTGAGCAGGCAGAAGACCGCTTGCAGCAGTACGATTGCCCCGCCGGCCGCAAGCGCCAGCCTTCCCCGTAGACTTTCGTACGCATCGGCAAACACGCCGCCAACAAACGTGAACAGAAAAGGCAGCGCCCACAGCCACGGACTTCCCGGGGTGCCCGTCAAGACGAGCAGGACTAGAACCAGAAAACAAAGCAGCGGAGTTGTGTTACCGAAGTAGCGCGACCGCCGGAGTCCAAGATAAAGCGCCAGTGCTGCGCACGCAGCCACCGTAATGCCGGCATTGCCCAGCGCGCTGAAGAATCGCCGTGCGGGATCCAGGGAAAACCAAAGGAGCCCGGCCGCCGAGCGGAAGACATAGCTGAAGGCATCCGGCGAAAAACCATAGCAGACAAACAGCAGCGCCAGTGCGCCAGCCGTCGCCATCAGCACCACGGGCAGCGCCTGGCTCCTGTGTCCTTCAGCCACCCACAGCATCAGCGCCAGCCCCAGCAGCGCCACAATCGGCAGAGCGGCGATGTGCGACGCGGCTGCCACGCCGAAGAGCAAAGTCAGCAGCACTATGCGTGGCCGCCATTTGCGGCGCGGTCCTTGCATGGCGTGGGCCACGCCGAGGCACGTGTAGACGCCGCCGTAAACACCCAACGCGGCAAGCATCTCCGGATTTGGCGTCACACAGGCCTTCAGCACCGCGGGGGAAAAGCAATAAAGCGTCAGCGCCGTGTACCCGCCCAGATTGCCATAGAGCCGCCGCGTGACCCACCAGATGCATCCGCCCAGCAGGCACCCTGCGAACAAGAATGGCAGACGCATGAGCAGCAGGATATGCGTCATCTGGTGGCGCAGTTCCCATGTGTTGATCTCGCCGCCTGCCTGCACTACCCGGTCCTCGGGCTTGCGGAATCGATCAAGTCCTCGCTCGACAAGAAGATTCAGCGTGAGCGGCAGTCCCGCCAGCCTGTAGGCCAGAATTCCGTCGTGAATGTTGCCACAGGTTGTGTAGTATCCGGCCAGCGCCGAGGGCCGTTCCCACGTCTCGCGCCCGCACCGCGCATATTGGTAGTCCTGGCCTGTCAGTGTTTGGCGCCCCGTGAGCCAGAGCCCTTGAATGAGAAAAAGCGCCAGCAATCCAGCCGCAATGCGCTGCGGCAGATTGAAGCGAAAGCGGCGAAGGATTCCGAACCGGTGGGTCATCGCGTCAGAAGGACAGGTTCCAGTCTAAACCGCTCAGGGGCTTCGGACTTGATCGCCCGGTACTTGATCGCCGTGCCGCCGATAGGCACTACACGCCAACTGGCGACTCCCGCATGTAATGGATCGGCAGGGCAGAAGGCTCACCAAACCCTGCTCCTGGATTGCGGCAACTCATCCTGCCCTTTGCCCAGGCAGCCGCCAACCGCTACACTTCTTCCAGCATGGCCATCGCCCGCGACAACACTCCGGAACGTCTAGTCAGCGCCGCCCGCGCCGACGAAGAGCAGGGCTTTGAACTCAAACTGCGCCCCCGCTGGCTGGGTGAGTTCATCGGCCAAACCAAGGCCAAAGAGCAACTTGCCATCGCGCTTGAAGCCGCAAAATCGCGCGGCGAGGCGCTCGATCACGTTCTTCTCTTCGGGCCTCCAGGCCTGGGCAAAACCACTCTTGCCACCATCATTGCCAATGAACTCGACGTGGGCTTCCAGCAAACCTCCGGCCCCGCCCTCCAGATCCAGGGCGACCTCACCGCCATCCTGACCAATTTGCGCGAGCGCCAGGTGCTTTTCCTTGACGAAATCCACCGCATGCAGCCGGTGCTGGAAGAGAAACTCTACACCGCGCTCGAGGACTACAAACTCGACATCATCATCGGGCAGGGTCCCGCGGCGCGCACGCACGTGATGGAGATTCGCCCCTTCACTTTTATTGGCGCCACTACCAGGCCCGGCCTGCTTTCGTCGCCCTTGCGTTCTCGCTTTGGCATTCTGTTGCGTCTCGAGTTCTACACCGAAGAGGAACTTCGCTTCATCGTCACCCGCTCGGCAGAGGTGATGCAGATTCCCATCGATCAGGATGGCGCTGCTGAAATTGCCCTTCGTTCCCGCGGAACGCCGCGTATCGCCAACCGGCTGCTTCGCCGCGTTCGCGACTACGCGCAGGTTCGCGGCTCGGGCCGCATCGATCGCCCCACCGCCAACGCCGCCCTTACCATGCTCGAGGTGGACGCGCACGGCTTCGACGAAATCGACCGCCGCCTCATGCTCACCATTATTCAGAAATACGACGGCGGCCCAGTCGGCCTGGGCACGCTGGCCGCAACCCTGGCCGAAGAGGAAGATGCTCTGGAAGAAGTCTATGAGCCTTTCCTCATCCAGATTGGTTTTCTCGACCGCACCCCGCGTGGCCGCGTCGCCACGCGCCTTGCGTATGAACACTTCGGCATTGCAGCGCCGGGCCGCCAGACGCCACTGTTTTAGCAGCGACTATAAAGCTCGGGTGCCCCAGAGCCTGCACTGAGCGAAAGTCGAATGGGTCTCGCTTCTGAGACCTTGGATTCGACGAAACTGAAATCATCCCTCATCGAGGAGAAAATTCCATGGCACAAACAGCATCCACCATGCTCGCACTGGGAACCATCGCCCCTGACTTCGCGCTCACCGATGTGGCGAGTGGCAACACCGTTCGCCGCGACGATTTTCGCGGCAAGAAGGCGCTGCTGGTCATGTTTATCTGCGCCCATTGCCCTTTCGTCAGGCACATCGAAACTGAATTGGCGAAGCTCGGCAAGGACTATGCAGCGCAGCCTCTTGCCATCGTCGCCATCAGCTCGAACGACGCAACCACCCATCCCGCCGACAGCCCCGCCGGCCTCAAGCAACAGACCGAGACCTTCGGATTCGGCTTTCCCTACCTCTACGACGAAACGCAGTCTGTCGCTAAGGCCTACGATGCTGCCTGCACGCCGGACTTCTATCTCTTCGACGCCGGCTTCCATCTCGTCTATCGCGGCCAGTTCGACGCAAGCCGCCCCGGCAACGGTGTCTCCGTCACCGGCAAAGACCTGCGGGCAGCCATTGACCTGGCACTGGCCGGTAAGCCCGTTCCAACGGATCAAAACCCATCCATCGGCTGTAACATCAAGTGGAAGGCATAAGAAAAGCGAGTTAGTAATCCCCTTACTCGACTTACTAACTCGCTGACTTCGTAACGGTTCGTCGGGATTGTTATAACTTCAGAGCGTCGGCGAATCGTCCCCCAGCAGCGCCTCGCGCACAATCTTCACCGGCGGAAATCCCTGCTTTAGAAAATCGTCGTGAAACTTCTCCAGCGAGAAGGCCGCGCCCTGTTTCGTCTTCATGTCTTCGCGCAGCTTCATGATTTCCAGCTTGCCCAGCGTGTAATAGAGATACGTCGGATCGCCCGCTCCACGCTTGGTCTCCACAACGGCCGTTTCCTTCGATTGGTATCCTTCCTTCTGAAAGAACTCTTCGGCCTGTTCGATGGTCATTGTGCCAGTGTGCATTTGAATACCGACGATGAAGCGCGCATTACGCAACAGTGCGTCCTGTAACTGTCCAAGACGCAGAAACTTTGCTTCGCGCTCATCCTTCGCTCCCGCACCGGGCTGGCCATAACCTTCATCCAGCATCATCTGCTCGGTGTAGTGCGCCCACCCTTCGACATCGGTGTTCGCGCCCAGAATCTTGCGAACTTTGCTTGGCGCTTGCGGCAGCCAGAGGAACTGCACGTAGTGTCCCGGATAAGCCTCATGCACCGCCGTCGAAATTACCGTGCCGATGTTGAACGAATGCATGTAGCCCTCAACCTGCGCAGGCGTCATCGATGGATCGGGCAAGGTTACGTTGAAGTAGGCCTCGGTAGCGTGCGTCTCAAATGGTCCCGGCGTGTCCATGCTGGCAAAAGTTGTGGCACGCATGAATGGCGGCGTCTCTTCGACGATAGGCCGCACATCGGATGGGATAGTAACAATATGATGGGTGCGAATAAAACCCACCAGGCTATCGAACGTAGCGCGAAACGCATCCAGTAATTGTCCCGGCGCAGGATGATTCTCGCCAAGTTCCTCGAGCACGGCGCTCGGCGTCTTGTCCGGCTCCAACTCATGCGCAACCAGTTGGAAGTGCGCCTGGTTCTTGCGCAGATCTGCCCAGCCAATCTCCAGCAGCTTGTCCAGTGGAATGTCCACCATCTCGTCGTACTTCAGCTTCTGGCTGAATGCAGTTGCCCCAATGCGAAAATCTCCATTCGAGCGCGCCAGTAGATCTATCTTCAGCCAGTCGAGATAGCTTTTCAATCCGGCAATGACCGCCGCATTCGTCTGCGCAAACTCGGCCTTCAACGCCGGGTCCTTGGCATCGGCAAAGGCCAGCGGCACATCGTGCTCAAAGAATGTGACGATGTCCGGCAACTGCTCGATGGCAATCTCCGTGAAAATGCGCGGCGGATTCTTCAGATTTACACGCGCCTCGTTGAGCAGCGCAGGCATCTGCTTCTCGCGTGCAATCAGAGAGCGAAGGCGCTCGTCCGGCGAAGCGAACTTCCGCTCCATCAGCACAAACGCGGCATTCGCGCAGGTGCTCGAATAGTTGTCCGCATTCTTCTCCCACGGACGAATCGTCTCTAGCGTCAGTAATTGTGATTGAATGTTTGCCAGCACCATCTCGCGGTCGCTCCGTGGAACAAAATCCCCGGCCGCAGCATCGGGCTGAATCGCCTCGATGCGTTTCTCGTAGACCTTGAGTGCAGCGACTTCCGCATCGATATTCTTCCGCGAGTAATCTTCCAGTTGTCCGTCGAACTGGTGATAGCCGACCATTGTTCCATTGGTTGGAGCATAGTAGAAATACACCTGGTCGAAGTACTCATCGGAGACCTTCGCGAACTGCTGCTTCCAGTTCTCAGCGGCGGCGCTGGCAAACATTCCGGCGGACATAAACACTCCAATCGCGAGTAGGGCAGTGGCTCTTTTCATATTTCCTCTCTAGTCAAAGGCTGGGATTTCATGCGCCGACCGGCGCGGAGGCCAAATTCTCAAGCAACTCGTGAATTTCCAGGAAGATCTCGTCGGACCGCGTAGCCACAAGAGGGAATTTCAAGAGTCCTTGCGGCGTAAACTGCGCGCCCCGCTTGGCGTTGCGCGCTACCAGCCGCATCAGGTGCCGCGGATCGACTGGCGCATTTTCCATAAAGCGTATTTGCAGCTCGCTGCGCTTGCGGTCGATCTGCGCAATACCCATGCGCTCGGATTCCAGGCGCAGCATCGCAGCTTCCAGCAGAAAAACGGTGGCATCCGGCGGCGCGCCGTAGCGGTCTTCCAACTCCGCACGCACCTCGGCCACGGCTGCCTCGCTCGCGGCGCCTGCGATCTTCTTGTAGAGGCGCAGCCGCTGATTCTCCTCCGGCACATAACTCTCGTCGATGCGCAGCGCAATGCCAAGATTCAACTGCGTGGCCGGCCGCTCCTCGCTGCTCTCGCCCTTCATCTCCTTCACGGCGGCTTCAAGCATGGACGTGTACAACTCGAAGCCAACCGCTTCGATGTGCCCGCTCTGTTCGCCGCCGAGCATGTTGCCCGCGCCGCGCAACTCCAGATCGAGCGCGGCTATCTTGAACCCCGCGCCCAGGTCGCTGAACTCCTTCAAAGCGGCTAGCCTTCTACGCGCAATCTCCGTCAATTCGCTGTCTTTCGGAATCAACAAGTAAGCATAGGCACGCCGGTTCGAGCGCCCCACGCGCCCGCGCAATTGGTACAACTCGCTCAGCCCGTGCCGGTCCGCACGATTGATGAGCATGGTATTCGCCAGCGGAATATCGAGCCCGTTCTCAATAATCGTGGTCGCCACCAGCACGTCGTATTCGTGGCGCATGAAGGCCAGCATCACGCGCTCGAGCTCGGTCTCGCTCATCTGCCCGTGGCCAACCGCAACGCGCGCTGCCGGCACGAGCTCCTGAATCCGCGACGCAATTTCGTAGATCGACTCAACGCGATTGTGCACAAAATAAACTTGCCCGCCGCGCTCCAGCTCGACCTCGACGGCCGAGCGCACGATCTTCTCATCGAACTTCGCCACTACGGTTTGAATCGCCATGCGGTCCTTGGGCGGCGTCTCGATGACGCTCATGTCGCGCAGGCCAACGAGGGACATGTGCAATGTGCGCGGAATCGGCGTGGCGCTCATAGCCAGCACGTCGATCTCTTTGCGCATCTGCTTCAGCCGCTCCTTGTGGCGCACGCCGAAGCGCTGCTCTTCATCCACCACCAGCAGGCCGAGATCCTGAAACTTGATGTCTTTCGAGAGCAGGCGGTGCGTGCCGATCAGGATATCGACCTTGCCCTTCTCCACCTGTTCCACGATCAGCTTTTGTTCCTTCGCGGTGCGGAATCGCGAAATCATCTCAATATTGATGGGGAACTGCGCGAATCTCTTCTTGAACGTCTCGAAATGCTGAAAGCTCAGAATCGTTGTGGGCGTCAGCACGGCAACCTGCTTGCCATCCTGCACGGCCTTGAACGCCGCACGCATCGCGACTTCGGTTTTTCCATAGCCCACATCGCCGCACAGCAGCCGGTCCATCGGCGTGGTCGATTCCATGTCGTACTTGATGGCGCGAATCGCCGAGAGCTGATCTTCGGTTTCGTTGTAGTCAAACGAACCTTCAAATTCACGCTGAAACTCGTTGTCCTTCGAGAAGGCCGTGCCCTGCGCGGTGGTTCGCTCGGCGTAGAGCTTCAACAACTCGGCGGTCATGTCCTGCATGGCCTTGCGGACGCGCGCCTTGGTCTTGGCCCACTGCTGCGAGCCCAGCCTGTTCAGCACCGGCGCCGGTCCCGCATCTGTCGAGCGGTATTTCTGAATCAGGTCCAGCCGCGTGAGCGGCACATATAACTTTGCAGCTTCAGCGAACTCAAGAATCATGAATTCGACGGAGAGCCCATCCTGCACAATTTCCTTCAGGCCCTGGTATTGCGCAATACCGTGCTCGACATGGACCACGTAGTCGCCGATCGTAAGGTCGCGGAAATCGGACACGAACGCCGCCGTCTTCGATCGCTTCGGCTCGGGGCGGGCCGCCACGTCGGCTTCATCGGATAGATCGTTGGCGCCGAAGAGAATCAGATTCACGTCGGCGAAACTGACACCGGCGGAAAGCGGCGTCCGCACAATAATCGGCACGCGCAGGTCGCCGGCCATGTAACTGGCTTCGTCCAGCACTGTCTCGCCGCCGGGGCGCATGGTGCGGCTGCCCAGCCGGTAAGGAATCTGGTATTCACGCAGCACGGTGGCCAGCCGTTCAACGTCGCCCTGGTTCGGCGCGGCCAGCACAATGCGCGTCTCGGCCTGCATCAGGCTTTTCAGTTGCTCGGTCAGCGCGGGGATCGACCCATGAAACCGGAGCGTCGGCCGCGTGTTCAGCTCGATCTCGCCCAGCGTGGAATCTGCATCCAGAACGTCGATCGCGCCCAACTGGTCGAGGTCGAGTCCCATGTGCGACTGAAGCTGCGCCTGCAAAACTTCAGGCCGGAGATAAATATCCTCGGGCGTGATCAGCGATCCAATCGCCGACCGTTCGTGCCGCTGCTCCACCTTGTTCCACCAGCGGTCGATCTGGTTGCGCACCATCGCCGGCTCTTCGACAAACAGCGCGCATTTCGGCGGCAGCGTTAGCAGCGACTTTTCTGCCCCCGCCACCGCGCTGAAGAACTCCCATCCCGGAAACACGCTGACGCCTTCGGCAGCCGCGGCCTCTGCCGCCATTTCCTCGTCTTCGCCTTCAATCCTTTGCCTGCTCAGCCGGGCATGAACCGCGGCCAGCAGCCGCTCCGTCACCGGGGTCTCGGTCAGCGGCAGCAGTTGCGTCTCGTCCAGGCCGGATTGCGACCGCTGCGTCTCCGGATCGAACTTGCGAATGGTTTCGATCTCGTCGCCGAAAAACTCGATGCGCACCGGGCGGTCGGCTTCCGGCGAATACACGTCGAGAATTCCGCCGCGCCGCGTGAACTGCCCCGGCATTTCGACCAGGTCCATCTGCGTATAGCCCACCGAGGCCAGGTGGCTGGTAAGCACCTCGACGTCCACCTCTTCGCCGCGCCGCAAGGCAACGGCCAAGCCGGCGTAATACTCGCGGTCAAACAGCTTGAGCGCCGCCGACTCGACCGGCGCAATCAGGATATCCACGGCCCCGGTCGCCAGCTTCCATAGGGCAGCCGCCCGCTGCTCCTGCAGGTCGGGATGTGGGGAGAGATTTTCGAAGGGAAGCACATCGTGGGCCGGGAAGCGCACCACGCGCGCAGGATCCACCGCGCCCGTCAGCTCGCAGCCGGCCTTAAGCATCGGCTCCAGCGCTTCGGCAGCTTTGTTATCGGCAACTATCACGATCGCAAGCTGCTTAGCAGCCCGTGCCATCAGCGGGATGTACAGCGAGCGCGCCGTCGCCGTCAGCCCAGAGACACGTCTCCGCCCCGCACCCAGGCTCAGATGCCTGCTTACGCGCTCAAATCCCGAAGAGTGCTCCAGCTCCGCAAAGACCTCGCGGACAAACGGGAGGATCATGAGTCTCTAGTTTACCAGTGTTGGCGCTTGGCGATGGATGGGGTCAGGAAACGCCGTTTTGGCGAGACTATCCGCGAGATCTTCGGGTCAGTAGCCAAGCTCGCGCCCATGCCGAACCGCCAGGATCACGACTTCTTTCCCGTCGTAGCGATAGAGGGCCAGATAGGCGCCACTCCCAAACTCGATCACCCACTCGCGAAACTCCGGCGACAGGCTTTCGTCGCTGGGGTGGAAGGCCGCCCGTGCCCATGAGCATCGATTTCTCTTGGGGCCAACTGCTATCGGGGGGCGGAGGCGCGACAGGAAAAGAGCGGGAGCGAAGTTCCGAAATCGGTCGCTGTCGAGGCAACTGTCAGGTTCGCTCATGGGTTCGAGTGTTGAGTCGCAAGTCAACTTGCGGTGCAGTGCGTAATAGGAGCGCCAAACTCCTCGCAGGACTACAAGCTCAATTTGAACCAAATGCCCTGGTGGGAGTGCGGGACGCTTAACCTGTCCATATCACTGACCTTACGCGTCGCGATCTGGCCTGCCGGCGGTCCAGCCTCGCTTTCCACACCCACGTCGTGGCGCTGGATTGTTAATCCCGTGCGACAATGGAGGCAACCGTGATGACCACTGCCCCTTCCGCAGTTGTTCCCGAGCCAGCCTCCGTCACTCCGCAGTTGCTTGCCGCGCACAGCATCACTGCGGACGAGTACAGTCGGATTCTTGCCGCGCTGGGCCGTGTGCCTTCGCTCACCGAACTCGGCATTTATTCCGTGATGTGGAGCGAACACTGCTCCTACAAATCGAGCCGCGTGCACCTCAAGCGCCTGCCTACCAAAAGCGACCGCGTCGTCCAGGGGCCGGGCGAGAATGCCGGCATCATCGACGTTGGCGACGGCTGGGCCTGCGCCTTCAAGATCGAGTCGCACAATCACCCCAGCTACATCGAGCCGTTCCAGGGAGCGGCCACCGGCGTCGGCGGCATCTTGCGCGACATCTTCACCATGGGCGCGCGCCCGCTGGCGGTCATGGACTCGCTCCGCTTCGGTGCTATTCGAGAGGAGCCCGGCCAAAGCGCGGAAGAGCGGAAGCTCGTCGCGAAAAACCACGCCATTGTCGAAGGCGTGGTCAGCGGCATCGCCGGTTACAGCAACTGCTTCGGCGTCCCCAACTTCGGCGGAGAAACCAAGTTCGAGGCCTGCTACAGCGGCAACCCGCTGGTCAACGCCTTCGCTCTCGGCATGGTCCGCAAGGACGAAATCTTCTACGGCAAGGCCACCGGCGCCGGCAACCCCGTCATCTATGTGGGAGCGAAGACCGGCCGCGACGGCATTCACGGCGCAACCATGGCCTCTGAAGAGTTCCACGAGGGCACCGAGGCCAAGCGCCCCAACGTGCAGGTGGGCGACCCCTTCATGGAAAAGCTGCTGATGGAAGCCTGCCTTGAAGCCATGCAAACCGGCGCCATCGTCGGCATCCAGGACATGGGCGCTGCCGGCCTCACTTGCTCGACATGCGAAATGGGCGGGCGTGGCGGCGTGGGTCTCGATGTGGAACTCGACCTCGTCCCGCAGCGCGAAACCGGCATGACCTCCTACGAGATCATGCTCTCTGAGAGCCAGGAGCGCATGTTGCTCGTTGCCGAAAAAGGCCGTGAACACGAAGTCCTGAGCGTCTTTGAGAAGTGGGGTCTGGATGGCGTCATCGTCGGCGCCGTTAAACCTGAGTCGCGGCTGCGCATTCGGCATCATGGCGTCCTCGTTGCCGACATTCCCAATGAATCCCTCACCGACGACGCGCCGCTTTACCACCGTCCTGTTGGCTCATGGAGCTGTCCCCTCCCGCACGATCCGCCCGAGAAGGCTCTCGCCAAACTGGCCAAAGACCGCGACTTCACGGCTGACCTGATTAAGCTGCTCGCGAGCGCCAACGTCTGCTCAAAGCGCTGGGTTCACGAGCAATACGACACCATGGTCCAGACCAACACCGTCATCGGCCCCGGCGATGAAGGCGGCGTGATGCGCATCAAAGGCACCGGCACGCCGGGACACGAACGCGGCCTCTCCATGGCGCTCGACGGCAATGGGCGCTGGGCGTATCTCAATCCCAGGCTCGGCGCCATGCACGCCGTAGCGGAAGCCGCCCGCAAGGTCGCGATGACCGGCGCAACTCCCGTGGCTGCCACCAACTGCCTCAACTTCGGCAACCCCGAGAAGCCGGAGATCATGGCCCAGCTTTCGGCCGCCATCGATGGCGTTGCCGAAGCCTGCACGGCTCTTTCGACGCCCATCACCGGCGGCAACGTTTCTCTTTATAACGAGACCCGCGGCGAAGGCATCTATCCCACGCCGGTGCTGGGCATCGTCGGCATTCTCGACGACGTAACCAAGGCTGTCCCCGCGCATTTTCAGCGCGCAGGCGACGCCATCCTGCTGCTGTGGCCCATCCCCGCCGGCCAGCAACCCGACCCCGGCCTCCATGTGCCCTTCCCTGTCGAGCCGGTGGAAGCCAACGCCGACCCCCTTACTCCCGTGCTCGGCGATCCACTCCTGATCCATCCTGAAGACTCCGCGGAAACCGATGCCTCGGCCAACGCCGAGCTGGTCGTCTTTGGCTCCTCGGAGTACGCGCACGCCGTTCTCGGCAGCACCTGGGGCCAGCCGCCTCCGCTCGATCTTGACGCCGAGGCCGATCTCCACATTCTGCTCGCCGTCCTCGCCGATCGTCAGCTCATTCACTCCGCCCGCGACATCTCCGACGGCGGCATCGCCGTTGCCCTCGCCCAGGCCGCCTTCCCGCTGGGAATTGGCGCCAAGGTTGAGCAGGATCAGTCGCTCATGGCGCATCCGCTCTTTGGTATCTTCGCCGAGCCGGCCTCCACCATGGTCGTCACCGCCGATCCGAACCGGATCACCGCGATCGAAGAACTGGCCGGCAAATACAGCTACTTCTCCGCGCGCATCGGCTTGACCGGCGGCCATCGCCTCGAGATCGACGTCTACCGGCAGCCCATGATCTCCGCCCCGCTCGCATCGCTTCGCAAGCCCTGGGCCTCTGCCCTGGAAGGCACTCTCCATGGCGAGGTTTTTGCATGATTAAGCTCCTCTACCAGGGAGTCGAAAGCGAATTCGACGCGACATCGGCCATTTGCGGCAACACTTCGGGTGCCCCAGGTCCGGATTTTCGGACCTGGGATTCAATAGACCCCAAACTCCACGAAGAATGCGGTGTCATCGCCATCCACGGCCATCCCGACGCTGCCCGCCAAGCCTATCTCGGTCTCTACGCCCTGCAACATCGAGGCCAGGAATCGGCCGGCATCGCCACCGCCGATGGCCAGCGCCTCGCCAACATCAAAGGCATGGGCCTGGTCTCGGAAATCTTCACCGACGACGTGCTCGCCAAGCTCCCCGGCACCATGGCCATCGGCCATACCCGCTACTCCACCACCGGCGACTCAGCCCTGCTCAACGCCCAGCCCATCCGCGTCGACTCCACCAAGGGCCTCATCGCCATCGCCCACAACGGCAACCTGGTCAACCTGGGCAATATCCGTGCCCGCCTCGAGCGAGACGGCGCTTACTTCCAAACCACCTCCGACTCCGAAATCATCGTCCAGTTAATCGCTCATTCCAGGTCCTCGACACTGGTTGACGCCATCGCCGACTCGCTCTCCCAGGTTGACGGCGCCTTCTCCATCGTCATGATGACCCGCGACCGCATCTTTGCGGCCCGCGATCCGCGCGGCTTCCGGCCGCTCTCCATGGGCCGCATCAAAAATCCCGGCGGCCCAAATGCGGGCCCGGACACCATCGTCTTTGCCAGTGAAACCTGCGCCTTCGATCTGCTCCGCGCCGAATATCTCCGCGACGTGCTGCCCGGCGAGTTGGTCATGGTGACCGACGACGGCGTCACCAGCCGCCAATACTCCACCGGCGTCGCGCAAACCAGTTGCATCTTCGAGCACGTCTACTTTGCCCGCCCCGACAGCCGCATCTTCGGCCGCTGGGTTCAAGAGAGCCGCGACCAGATGGGCCGCCGGTTGGCCCGCGAATCCGGTGTGCCCGCGGACCTGGTCGTCCCCGTCCCCGACTCCGGAGTTACCGCGGCGCTGGGCTATGCGGAAGAAAGCGGTATTCGTTTCCGGCTCGGCCTCATCCGCAACCACTATGTCGGCCGCACCTTCATCGAGCCCGAGCAGCGCGTTCGCGACTTCGGCGTCCGCCTCAAGCTCAACCCGGTCCACAATCTCCTTGAGGGCAAGCGCGTCATCCTCATCGACGACTCCATCATCCGCGGTACGACAAGCCGGAAAATTGTGCGCATGGTTCGCGGAGCGGGCGCGAAAGAAGTTCATCTCCGCATCAGTTGCCCGCCCACAATTTCCCCCTGCTTCTATGGTGTAGACACTCCCAGCAAGCGCGAACTCATCGCCGCCAACAACTCCATCGAAGAAATTCGCCGCTACATCGAAGCCGACTCGCTGGCATACCTGTCTCTCGAAGGCCTGCTAAAAGCCTGCGACGGCAGCGAGCACAACGGCTACTGCACCGCCTGCTACACCGGCGACTACCCCACCCAGTGGGTCGATGTGGAAGACATTCTTCCGGCTGCGGTAACTATCTAATACTAAATAAGATAGCGACTCGCATAGGCGCCAAGAATGCAGAGTAGTTCAGGATAGGTATTAACCAGGTGCTCCGCAATACGTTCTCTTTTTGTTTGCCTATAATGGTAGTACGATTTCGCCCATGAAGAAGAGGACACTTTACGGCGAAGACGACGGGCTTCTTATCCCAGATGATTTAGGCCCGTGGACAGAAGACAAGTTCGATTTGATCCGGCTGTATTGCGATATTTTTTCGTCTGCATTGAAGAACACGTGGACGAGGGTACCTCACCGAAATTACCCCCAAAAAGGCAGCGTCTATCACGCCTGCAAACAACCCTCCGCCCGCACACTCGCCCTTCCCTGACCCCTGATTCCTGATCTCTGACCCCTGTTTGTGCCCCCAGTCACAGGACGTTCACACTCCGCCTGTGATAGCATCCGCTTTTTGGAAAAGAACGCCCGGCGGATTCTCACTCTACTGATCTGCCTTGCGCCGGCCCGAGACCCTCTTCAATGGACGAGGTAGACGGCAGACCCGGAGCTGTGGCCCGCAAATCCGGCCACTTGGACGCCTCAAGCGGCGTCCCCCGGTTGTCCCTGTCCCTCCTCTTGCTCAGTTCGCAATTCCATTCCAATCCCAGCACCATCCCCCAAAGTCCAAGGAGAAACCCATGAAAACATACCAGGGAAGTGAGATCCGTAACGTAGCTGTAGTGGGGCATGCGCACAGCGGCAAAACCACCTTGATCGCCGCTCTGCTGCATGCCGCAAAAATGACCCCCACCCAGGGCCGCGTTGAAGATGGCTCGGCCGTTACCGCCTATGACGAAGAAGAAGTTGCCCGCGGCGTAACCATGCAGAACGCCGTCGCCTTTGCCGAGTGGCAGGGCGTAAAAATCAATCTCGTCGACACCCCCGGCTTCCACATGTTTACCCACGAAGCCAAGGCCGCCCTGCTCCCCGTTGAAGCCGCGGTCGTCCTCGTCAATGCACAAAACGGCGTTGAAGCTGTCACCGAGCGCGTCTGGAGATACGCCGAAGAAGCCAGCGTTCCCCGCATCGTTCTCGTGAACCAGATGGACCACCCCAAGGCCGGCGGCGGCGGCGGATTGAGCGCCCTGCTCGACGATATCCAGGACCGTTGGGGCCGCACCTGTGTTCCCGTCCAGTTGCCTATCTCCGACGCCCAGGGATTTCACGGTGTAGTCGATCTGGTCACCATGGAGGCTTTCTATTACACCCCCGGAGGCGACGGCCGCGGCAAGATCACCGGCGAAATTCCCGCCAGCGTAGCCGCCGACGCCAAGGCTCGCCACGAAGCTCTCGTCGAACTGGTTGCCGAAGGCAAAGACGAGCTCATGGAGGAGTACTTCGAGAAGGGCACCATCGCCGAAGAGCACCTCATCTCCGCGCTTCACGAAGCCATTCGCGAAGACCGCATCTTCCCGGTCCTGTTCTCAAGCGGCCTTGCCAACATGGCCCTCGACCACCTGCTCGACTTCCTCAAGGTCTACACTCCCTCGCCCGTCGAACGCGCGCCCTACACCGTCAAGAACCTGAACGCGGCTGCCGACGCAGAGGACAACACCACCACTCGCAAAGTTGCCGACAGCGAGCCCGCCGGCGTGGTCGTCTTCAAGACCATGACCGATCCCTTCGCCGGCCGCATTACCTTCTTCAAGGTTATCAGCGGAGTCATCAAGAACGACGCCACCCTGCAGAACTATACCCGCCGCACAGAGGAGCGGTTCTCGCACCTCGCCGTCATGCAAGGACGCAAAGCCGTCGAAGTCCCCGAGCTCCACGCGGGCGACCTGGGCGCAGTGGCCAAGCTCCGCGAAACCCTCACCGGCGACACTCTGGGCCAAAAGGGCGCCGACATTCAGGTCGAAATCGCAACTCCTCCCGAGCCGGCCATGACCTACGCCATTGAGCCCAAGACCCGCGCCGACGAAGACAAGCTCGCCCCCGCCATTCACAAGCTCATGGAAGAGGACCTGCTCATCCGCTTCTTCCGCGACCCGCAGACTAACGAGTTCCTCATCGCCGGCGCAGGCCAGCCGCACATCGAGGCCATCGTCAGCCGCCTCAAAAAGCGCTATCACGCCGAAGTCACGCTCAAGGCGCCCAAGGTGCCCTATCGCGAAACCATTCGCACCAAGGTCGAGGCGCCGGGACGCCACAAAAAGCAGACCGGCGGCCACGGCCAATTCGGCGACTGCAAGATTCGCATGGAGCCCATGCCACGCGGCGCCGGCTTCGAGTTCGCCAGCGAAGTCTTCGGCGGCGCAATCCCCCGCAACTTTATCCCGGCAATCGAAAAGGGCATCGTCGAGTCGGCCGCCCGCGGCTATCTCGCCGGCTATCCGGTCGTCGACTTCAGGGCCGTCGTCTACGACGGCTCCTATCACGACGTCGACTCCAATGAAATGAGTTTTAAGATGGCCGGCCGCCTGGCCTTCCGCAAGGCCATGGAAACGGCCAAGCCCTGCCTTCTCGAACCCATCATGAAGGTAGAAATCGAAGCCCCCGACGAGTTCGCCGGAACATTAATGGGCGACCTCAACAGCCGCCGTGGCCGCGTAGCCGGCATGGAGTCCAAGGGCCGCACCACAGTCATCAACGCCCAAGTCCCCATGGCCGAAATGCTGACGTATGGCACGCTACTAACTTCCATGACCCAGGGCAAAGGCAGCTACCGCATGGAAATGGACCACTACGACATAGTCCCGCAGTTGGTAGCCGAAAAAATCCTGGCCAACGCCAAACGCCCGGTGGAAGAAGAGGAAGAGTAGCAGCCTGTTCCATCAACAAACATGGGTGCCCCAGGTCCGGATTCTCGGACCTGGGAAAACGCAACCATTAATCGCCTGATAGGCGGACCCGGGCAACTGCCGTCAAGGGTATAATTTGCGTGATAAATATGAACAATGATCAAGAAAAAAAGCGCAACGATACGCCCTGGCGCGACAATTCTTCTTTCGTAATAACTTTCTATTCGGTACTGACCGCCATGGTTGGTGCAATTCTGGCGTTGGCCATCGGGGATAAGGAGATCGCGGCAGTTTGGTATTGGCCTATTGGTTTGCTGGCACTTTCAGTGATTTCCTTTATTTTGGGACTCGAGAGGTGCGGCGAGGCAATGGATGAGGACGATATCGACAAATACCTCGCCTGGTTATTGATCTACAATTTCGGAAGTGTCGCGATGTTCTTTGGTATCGCGACCTACATAGGGATGCATTATCACGTCAGTTGGACGTTACTCGTCATTATTCTCCTTGTTGCCTTGATTACATCGTGGAAATGGCTGAGCGATATCTATTTTTTGGTTTTTGCGAGCGACGCGGACTCTGAGGAATATCGGGAAGAGTTGTTAGGGAACCGACTGCCGCAAAAGCAATTTGACTTAGTTGTTCGCCTGTATGGGTTTTGTAGAAGAACGCATAAGAGAAAGGTTAAGGAACCTTGCTTGCCAGACACAAATAGTTACACCAGACTGCGCCCGTCCCAGATTCATGGAGTCGGGGTGTTTGCTATCCGCGATATACCAAAGGGAGTAAATATTTTCAGTGATGATAAATCGGAGATGATCTGGATCGATAAGGAAATGATTCAAACGAAGAGCGGAGAAGTTAGAAGACTCTATGATGACTTCTGCGTCCTAGGTAATAATAAATATGGATGCCCGCAAGGTTTCAACAACCTAACAATTGGGTGGTATATTAATCAGCCTCTAGATGGCCATGAACCCAATGTCGTTTGTGACGACGAATATGACTTTTTCGCGGCGAGAAATATTCGCGCAGGAGAAGAACTGACGGTCGATTATTCCACTTTTAGCGACCACCCTACGCTAGGGTAATACGGCAGGTGCCCCCGGTCCCTCGCCGTTGGGGACGGGGTGGGCGGGTGGCCCAGGTGGCGGGTGGCCCCGGTCTCGATGGCTTTTTCAACCCCTGCTGAGGGTGCCCCCGGTCCCTCGCCCTTGGGGACCGGGGAGAGGGAGTCGAGCAGCCGGGCGGCCCACCCTCTGCGAAAGGGTGGGATACCGCGAACCTCAACCGTCCTCTTTTCGCTCTTCTGTCTATTCTTGCTAAAATTTAGCAAGATGTAGCAATATTTGGCGGGTGGCCCGGTCATCAACCCCGAAGAATCACTATCGGCCTTGAGAAGCTGTGCCCCGTTCATCGCGGCCTCATCGCGATGAGCGGGTCTTCGGATCAGAATCCTGATCGCAGGTTGCCCCATGCCCGGATTCTCGGACCCGGGACGGACCGCTAGCGGTTCCCCCGACGGCCCGTGCTCGAAGATGTCTTCAACTCCGCAACCTTTTCCGCGCACCAAAGTTTGATCAGCGACTGGTACGGCACATCCAGTCTCCGCGCATGGTGGCGGATCGTGTTCAGAACATCCTCCGGCATACGGAGAGAGATAGTTTCAGTGGAAGGGCGCAGCTTGGGAAAGGTCACCAGCCTGGCCTTGCTCCAATCCACATATTCCGTGCTATCGTTTTTGGGCGATTCCCAGAACGCGCGTTCCTCGGCTTCGTCGGCAAACTTAGGAATGGGCTTTAACTGCTTGGGCTTGATCTGCGTATTCATGGATGGGACGGCTCTCTCCTTCCGGCTCATCGTGCGCGCTGAGATGGGACGAATCAACGTCCCACTGGCCCGCTCGGTAAAGGTGACTTGCAACCAGCGATCTTGATCGGTCTTGCCCAACGCGTGAAATCGCGGCTCCCGTTGACTGTGTTTCAGATCGTCGGCCAACAAGAGTGGCGCATTGAGAAAAACCTGCTCGACTTCCGGCTTGGAGACACCGTGCTTCTCGTTCTTCCTGGCGTTTCCTTCGTCCCAGTCGAATCCAACGTAGAGCATGGACCGCCTCTGTATATGTGTGCAATATACTAAACTTTAGTTCGAATTGCAAGTAAACGCAGCGGAACCAGAGTCGATGTATTACGAGGAGAGATCTGCCTAATCGGAATGCAGAGCGAGTAATTCCCAGCAGCGGGCGGGTGCCCCATGTCCCCCTACCGGCAACCAACAAACATGGGCGCCCCAGGTCCGGATTTTCGGACCTGGGAGGGACTTCATTCCAGCCCCTCTTCGAGACGACCACCCCGGAAAGGTGTATCCGGCGATCCATCTGTATGAACTGCTTCGCGAACCGTGGTCAAGATTGAACAGCCTGTAGACCTGAGCAATGGGAACCTGATAAGGAGTGCTCGGTGCAGACGCCATGAAAATGAGAATTGCCGCTTTTGCAATACTGTTGTCCGCACTCCTGATGCCGGCTGCGGATGACAGCGCACAAACGCCACCAAAGGCCTCCACATTCACAATTGCGGGACGCGCGGGCGAAGCGCAGCTTCTTCAGATCAACGGAAAGTCGTATGTCGACATTGAGGCGCTTGCGCGCCTGACCAAAGGAACCCTTTCCTTCAAGACCAATGAGACAATCCTCACGCTTCCAACCGCGGTAGCGGTGGTACAGGCAGCCACGCCCCATGCAGCGGAGGCGCAGGCATCTGCGCCCAATGCAAAGGCTGGGCTTTCAGCAGCCTTCGCCCGGGCGGCCATCGAAGAGATTAGCTTGATCCGGGAGTGGAGAAGCGCCGTCGTCCGTGCGGTCCAGAAGAATACTCCGGTGACGGAAGACTCATTATCCGCGCAGCGCAGATTGGCGGACAAAAATCTGGAGCTTGCTTCCGCCGCCGTATCGACGGACGACGACCGCAATGCGTACCCACTGCTCGCTACTGAATTAATCAATATGAAGAAGTTGAGTGACCTCTACCTCGCAATGGTTGTAGAGGTCAACTTCATATCGACAGACACCTTCCACAACAGTCCTCTTGAGGATCAGATTCTGACTTGCGCGCAAGGTTTTGTATCCATGACCGAAAAACGCGAGTTTCAAGATCAACCGGCCTGCCACTAGAGATGATTTCAGGCCGCCGGGTAGTACCTCCAGGGGGATGGAACGATCGCGCGCGGGAGCATCAGCATCCCACTTGCCAAATCCATGGCGACTGAAGTTAAAGGAGTTTACCGAAAGTCTTCGGGCTGTAAGCAAAAATGACAGGGAAAACTACCAGCGGCAGAAAAGATGCCCCAATGCCGGCCGCTTAGGCCTCGGCGCGGAGCCGCAGGCGTTTGGCCAGCGCCCACTTCAGCTCGTCGATTCCCTGTCCGGTGACTGCCGAGATGGCATGGAACTCAAGCTTGCGGCGCTTGACGTGGGCGGTGAGCATTTTGAGCTTCTCCGGGTTGGCGGCGTCAATTTTGGTGGCGACCACCACCATTGGCTTGCCGGCCAAAGGATGCTCGCCGTCTTTGCCAAAGCTGGCCAGTTCCTGATTGATGACCTTGAAGTCCTCGACAGGATCGGGCCTCCCGGACGCATCCGACACATCCACCAGATGAATCAGCAGCCGGGTGCGCTCGATGTGGCGAAGAAACTGTACGCCAAGTCCGGAGCCAAGGTGCGCGCCCTCGATGAGCCCCGGCATATCGGCAACCACGAAAGATTCGAGATCCGGCTCCTCGCCCACCGTTACCACGCCCAAGTTGGGTTCGAGGGTGGTAAATGGGTAGTCGGCAATCTTGGGCCTGGCTGCCGAGATGCGCGAAATCAACGTCGATTTTCCGGCGTTTGGATAGCCGACAAGACCCACGTCGGCGAGCAACTTCAGTTCCAGGCGGTAGGACCGCTCTTCACCTGCTCGGCCCAGTTCGTGCTCGCGCGGAGCCTGGTGGGTGCTGGTGGCAAAGTGCTGGTTGCCGCGGCCGCCCCGGCCGCCCTTGGCAATGACAAGCTGCTCGTCCGGCTCCTGAAAGTCGTGGACCAGTTCGCCGGTTTCCATGTCGTAAAGTGAAGTGCCCACAGGCACCTGGAGCGTAATGGAGCGCCCGTCGAGCCCGGTGCAGTTGGAGCCCATGCCGTGCTCGCCGCGCTGCGCCTTGTGTTCCGGGTTATAGCGGAAGTGGATCAGCGTGTTGTGGCGATTGGAGGACTCCATAATCACGTCGCCGCCGCGCCCGCCGTCGCCGCCCGATGGGCCCCCGCGAGGCACAAACTTCTCCCGCCGGAAGGCCATGCAGCCGTTGCCGCCGTCACCGGCCTTGACCCGAATTTTTGCTTCATCGATAAACATAAAAAGACCGGGATCGGGGATCGGGGGCCAGAGATCAGTCTTCCAATTGCGCTCCAGCGAACCAAAGATCCGAGATGCTGTCTCTTCAGTCTATCGAACTCGGCCTCTTTGCCGGATTTGAAGCAATAGGTTCGTTTGGAGTTTGGAGGAGTCGATGGGATGATTGGAGAGTTTGGCAAAGGTAGTTGGCGGCATGAAAACCCGAATTGCCATCTGGGCCGTGGCGGGCGCGATTGTTGTTGCCTTCTGGGCACTCTTCTTCATGATGACATATCGAGACCTTGGCGCAGGCGGCGTTGGCAGGGCTTTCGTTTGTATGACTTGCCCAATTGCGCTTGAAGGCCGTCACCCGCAGAGCCTTTACTTCGTCCTGGTTGTGAACGCAGCCACGTATGCTTTGGTCGGCGTCTTCGTGGAAACCATTCGGCGCCACTATCACAAGCGTCCGATCTCAAATTGACTCCTTCCTGACCATGAAACCGCAGATTGCCGGCCAGGCGATTTCTCGGTTCGCGGGTGATCGCGCATTAAAAAAAGCTAATCTGTGACGCCCGCTACTTTCCACTTGCGCCAAACCGGCATAGAATGCCTTACAACTTCGCTTGGGCATTTTCTGAGCGGCCAAAACGGCGTTTGCCAAAATCGCGCTTTTTGGACCGTTGGCGGTGATATGCCCAACCCCTGACCAGCCACAAGAGCGGGCAGGTAGAGTGTTTTGTGTGCATTCTCCCAGAATCTGCCGCGGGCAGGTGTCCGAATGGCAGGGGGAAAGCGGAACTGGGTAAAGCCGATGGCGGTGGCCGTGCTTTTTTGGGGCGCGGGAATGCTTGCTTGTCCTCAATCCACGCCCAGTGGATCTCTCTCCGGCAAACTTACTGACCTCCATTCGGCTCCTCTGGCCGGCGCTACGGTCGTTCTGTGCAACCAGCTAACCCGTGCCGAGGCACACACCACCACAGCCAGAGACGGAGCTTTCCGATTCACCGCTCTCGAGCCCGGCGAGTACACCCTTGAGGCCGACAGCGCGCAACTGGGCCACGGCCGGCTCGAAGGCATCCAAGTCTCCTCCGGCCACGAAGCCCGTGTGATGGCTGCGATGCAGTTTGGTCGCGCGCCCCCGGCATCCGCCCAATCAGTCTCCCTTGAAAACCCCCGCGTGACGCCGCCCCCTGCCCGAGCGCCAATCGCGACTCTAAGTGCATCCCTGCCCGCGGATCTGCCGTCTGAGCCGCTGCGCAAACTTGCCCTCACCGCATACCCCGCGCCGGCTATTTTCCGGCAGCCTCTTCTGACACAGACACTGCTGCTAACCTCCGCGCTTCAGCCAGAACCGCGCCGGCGATTCCTTCTTGCCGCATTGCCTTCTGTGGATCTGCCCAAGCTTAGCGCCGAGCATTCACAGATAGCTCCGGCAGCTCCCGTTCAGACTCCTCAGCTCGCCCCCAATCCGCAGGCAGGTCCGCCCGCGAGAGAACAACTGGCCGCAGCCACTCCAGCCACAACACTCGCCACGGGCGCACCTTTTGCTTCTGCGCAGATTTCCGTAGCACACGGCGCAGCAGGCAACCCGGACTTGTCGACATGCACATTAGCCGCCAACGGTCTGCGAGCCGCGATGAAATGGAAGCTGCCGCGCGAGAACCCCGTTCAGGCAGCGTCGCAGAAGGGTGATCCGGTCTCTGCGGCGGTCACCACCAACCTCTCCGGCTCTGAAGTGCAATCGTTGCCGGCAACCGGGCGCCGGTGGGAAGAGTTCGTTATGGACACACCCGCCTCCTCGGCTGCGCCAGGCTCTGCCCATGTCTCGCTGCGCGGCGACAGCCAGCAAGATGCCGATACTTCCGTCGATGGCGTCAGTACGCAATTGGCTTTTGGCAGTGCATCCGGTTCTTCACGCAGCTCGCGGGCACAATCCACGTCAGGACAGGGCATGAGCGAACCGCAAGGCATGGGGCAGCCCTGGTCCGGCGGGCGTTTCTCTTTGAGCGAGGCCGCAATCCGCTCGGTGCAGACGGTTGCTGGCAATGCGGAGGCTGGAGGCGCACACGCCGCCGGCGGGCGCATGAACGTGGAAACCCAGCGTGGCGCGAACGGCCTGCACGGCCAGGGCTTTTTCTTCGACCGCCAGAACACCTGGGGCGCGCACAACCCATTCACCCAGTGGGTGACTGAGACAACTCCGGCCACGCTTACATATAACCCACCTGGACCTCCGCTCTCCGTCCCGGTCTTTGATAATGGCTTAAACGGATCGCCGGAGTCCTACACCCCTCCAGACCACGAAACGGTCTGGGGTCTCGGCCTGGGTAGCCAGATTCGCCGCGATAGGCTTTTCTGGTTTGCCGCCCTCGACAGCCTGCACCGCAACGATCCGGGGCTGGGTATGGTGAAACATCCCTACCTATCTCCACCCGTATGCAACGCCCCCCCTTGTTCCCCAATCGGGTTCTTTGCCCAACCCAGCGACGACCAGATGCAGGTGCTGAGCGCGCGGCTCGGTCTACCCAGCAGTAATCCGCTGGTCGAGGGGTTGGCGGCCTATTCGCCGATGCTGGAAATGCTGGACAGCCTGCTCGGCCCGGCTCCGCGCACCGCCGCGCAGTGGACCGGCTTTGGGCGGATCGACTGGAAGGCCTCCGAGCGCCAGAACTTTACGCTGGAAGGCATAGGCGCGCTGTGGAATTCGCCGGGCGGAGGGCTGACCGGCTTGTCGGAAAACTACGGCAATCACAGCTTTGGGTCCACCAAGGCCAGCGAAGAGTGGCTGCTTGGCCGCTGGGAGGCTTTCTTGACCCCGAATCTGCTGGCCGTCACGCAGGCCTCGGCGGGGCGCGACATCCTCGCCGCTCGGCCCGATACGCCCTCTGCCTTCGAGCAAACGCTTCTCAGCGGGAACGCCTGGGGGCAGTTGCCGCAGATCGTCGTGGACAATCGCTACGGCTTCACCATCGGCAACCCTTCGCGCTTCGGGCAGGGCAGCTATCCGGATGAGCGCCTCTACCATGGGCAGGAGATGGTGGATTGGGTGCGGAACAGCCTGCTGGTGAAGGCCGGCTTCGAACTCGACCACAACTGGGACGCGACCAGCCTGCTGCGCAACCAGACGGGGACGTATACCTACTCCAATGTGGAGAACTTTGCTTCGGACGCGCTGGTTTTTGCCAGGTTCGGGCCATCGGACGCGCTTGACCGGACGAACCCGCATAACTGCGACGAAACCGGCACGGTCTGGCGCGACTCCGCCGGCAATCTGCGCGGCCTCGGCAATCTGCCCTGCTACTCCTCTTACTCGCAGATGATGGGCCCCTCCAGCTGGAATCTAAGCACCAACGACTGGGCCGGCTTTGCCACCGCGCAGTGGCAGCCCGGCAAGCTTGCCGTGTTTTCAGCTGGCGTGCGCTGGGAACGCGAGCAGATGCCGCCGCCCTTCGCCGCGCTGGCCAACCCCGAGCTTCCCCTCACGGGAAAGATGCCTAACCTCGGCAGTCAATGGGGTCCGCGCATCAGTCTCGCTATCGGCGAAAGCGAAGGACATTGGCCGGTGCTTCGGATCGGCTACGGCATGTACTTCGGCCGCACGTCCAATGCGACGCTGGAGACGGTGCTTACCCAGACCGGCTCACTCCAAGGCGATCTGAACTTCTTCATGCGGCCCACCGACAATCTGAACGCCGGCGGCGCTCCACCCTTCCCTTATGTCTTTTCCGGTGAGCCGCTCGACCTGGTCAAGCCGGGAGCGGTCGAGTTTGCACCCAACTTCCGCAATCCCGAAGTGCACCAAGCCGTCACCGCCATTGAAGAGACTTTGCCCGGCCACATCGAACTCACCGCCGGCGCAATGCTCAGCCTCGGCCGGCGCCTGCCCATCTCCATCGACGCCAATCTCGCTCCCCTGACGGCGCAGCAGACCATCACCTACGCCGTGGTCGATGGCACCGGCAAGGGCCCCATCAAGAGTGCGCAGATCACCGTTCCCTTCTATGCCTTGTGGCCCTCGGCCACCTCGGGAACCGGAACCTCCGGCCGCCTCTATCCGAACTACCAGCAGATTGCAGAGGTCTTCAGCCGCGCGAACTCTACGTATGAGGCGTTCCTGTTCAAAATCGCCCGCGACGGGCGGCGCGGCCTGAGCCTGCACGCTCACTACACCTACGCTCACGCCATGGACTGGAATCCGAACGAGAGCACGGTGGTGGCAGGCAACGATGTGCTCGATCCCGCGGACTTCAGCCTCGAGTATGGAACCAGCAACCTGGATGTGCGCCACTCCGCCGCGGCCACGGTTATCTTTACCGCACCCTGGAAACTGCACAACCCGGTTGGCAAGCTTGCCAACGGCTGGATGCTTTCCGGCATCGGACAGTTCCGCAGCGGCATGCCCTACACCATGCGCACCTCGGGCTCGCTACCCAAGGAGTTCAACCAGTTGAACGGCGATCTCATCGCCGGGCTGGGACCAGGCATGAACGGCTCTGCCGGCGACAACCGCATCTACGGCGTGGGCAGCGACAAGGTTGTCTACAACGTGGGCCGCAACACCTACCGCTATCCTTCCACATGGAAGGCCGACCTGCGCCTCGGCAAGCAATTCGACCTCGGCCACCTGCGCGAGTTGCAACTGCTCGCCGAATCCTTCAATCTCTTCAACCACCAGAACGTCACCGAGCTGGAAACCACCGGCTATTACATTGCGTCCGGCAGTGTTACCGGCTCGCTTCCGACGCTCAATTTTCTTACCGGTCTCAAAGCGAATACGACTGCATTCGGTCAACCGCTCAATATCAACTCCACCAACTACTACCGCGAGCGCCAAATTCAATTTGGTTTGCGGATGCGGTTCTGAGGAGTCCCTAAGCGCATTGATGACTTGAATCGCGCGATCGGGAAATCAATGTTGGGGCACGCCGGCTTTCGACGCAGCAGCCGGCTCCGCCTCCAATCGAACCGGGTTCGAAGCGCCCTTCAACAAATCCGGATCCAGCTCCTGAATGTCCACGCGATAACTCACCGTCTTCGCCGTTGGAAACGTAGCCGGAATTTTTTGCGTAACCCTGCCGGTGGCTGCCCACTCCGTCCCGCGCTGAAACGTCGTCATGAATCCAACACAGCTCAGCGCCGACGCATCGTGCCCCATCACGGTGTGGAACACTCGGCCTTTTCCGTAATGAAGAACCATCAGCATCGGCTCATCGTAGCCAGTTCCTTTATTCTTCGGATCGGAATATGCGGTTGCCAGCACCGTCATGTTCTTCCCTGGGCCTCGCAGCATTCCGTAAAGTTCGTCCGGGTAGTGCATCCACACCGGCGGCAATCCCTTCATGATGGGATGCTCCGGCTGCTGCGTCTTCACCTGAAATGGCAGCCGCGCCCCATGCTGTCCTGCCGGTCCCGGCGAAGGATCGGATACCAGCTTTCCATCCTTGACATGCCAATAGGGACCCGCATCCTGCGTGCGATTTCGCCACCCGCCGATGCCGATCATTTCGTTATATGCCGGCCAGTTAGGAAACGCATTGTTGGCGGCGTGCACAATAATCAGTCCTCCGCCGTTGCTCACATACTTCTCGAAACGCGCGCGCAAGTCGGCCGGCCAGTCCGGTGCGTCGTAGTTCATCACGATCGCCTGGTAATGGTCCAGATTCGGCTCAAAGCCGCTGAAGTCCTGGTCCGACGACGGCGCGGTCACAACCGTCACCGAAAACAACCCCGTCTCTTCGAGTTCCTTCTTCAGAACGGGAGTCGTCAGTCTCCAGTTGTGATAAGCTCCGCCACTCTGTCCATCCAGGATTAACACCCTGATCATACCCGCGTCGTGAATGATACCGTGGCTTGCCGCATGGCCTGGGGGAAGACTTGTGTTTTGCCCCGACGCTGCAGAACCACCTAACGCGCAGATCACCCCGCCCAGAATTAAAGCAATCGAATTCAGTTTCATCTTTGACCCTCACTAATCTTGTTTTTTCGCGGCTGGAAAAGTAGAACACCTTCCGAGATGGAAGAATACTCCCGCCGCCTCCAGCTTTGGTGGATGATCTTTCCTTAAACGCGCGGAAACCACTGCATGTCTCCTGCGCTCACCCGCACCGGCGGCGCACCAATGGGGCGCGCTTCCAACAGCTCCAGGTCGCCGGTCTCAGTACGCTCGACCATCGCCGCGATGCGGTGCCCGGCGTGGTCCAGCAAGCAAAATCGCCAGCGCTCCGGCGCATCGCACAAGCTCGCGTCGATCTCCAGCCGGACTCCTTCCGCACCGCCAAACAGGAAGGAGAACTTGTCCAGCGGGAGTGAGAGCCCCATTCCACGTGCCTTGATATAGGACTCCTTCAGCGTCCAAAGCGACAAGGCGCGTTCCAGTTTTTCGGCGCCCTGCAAAGTCTCAAGTTGAGCTTGCTCCGCGGCGGAAAACACCTCGGGCGCAAGCTTGACAATTTGCTCCGCTCGCTCAAACGGCTCCACGTCCACTCCGACTTCGCCGCCTTCGGCTATAAGGCAAACCACCAGCCCGAGGGAATTCGACAAGTTGAAGTGCAGCCCGCAAGCGGGCTCGATTTCCGGCTTGCCGTGTGCGTTCAACTTGAATTGCCAGGCCTGCGGCGAAAGCGGACGGCCGTAAGAAAGCGCGGTGCGCGCCAACGCACGCGTAGCCAGCGATTCGCGTTGATGCCGTTCGAATCTGAACCGCTGCACCCGCGCGCGTTCTTCCTCGTTCAGCACAGCCATGCACGCGTCCGCGACTTCCTCGGCCAAAAGATCGTCGGGGTACGCACACCAGAGGTAGAGCGGTTTCTTGTCCATGCCGGTATTCCCAAAGTGTGGAGTCATCGGTTCGACCCTGTCAAAGGATACCGGAATTCATTTCGCTATTTTGGCGAGACAATCGCTTCCTGTTTGGACTAAAATTTTTGAGCATCGTGTTTCTTCGCGGGCTGGAACGCCTGCTTTCCCTGGCCGCCGCAATCGCACGGGCTGCATGACCCTTTCCCGCATGGCCCAAGCGTCCGCGGAATCGAAAGTGAGGACGGAATGATCGATGAAGTGAGGAGAGTCCGGCAGAACTACCTGGCCATCACCCTGGCGGCTGTCGCGTGTTTCCTCTTCGAAGCCGCGTGGTACTCCTATTTCCTGCAGTCCTGGCTCCAGGGCATCGGCCGCACACAGGAGTGGCTCGATCACACCGGCATCAATGTCGGCTTGCAGTTTGCCACTGCTCTGCTTTCGGAAGCCGTGATTGCCTCGGCCATCTCCTGCGTAACGCAGCTTACAGGTCCGCAGACGGCGCTCCGTGGCATGAGGGCGGCCGCTCTGCTGTGGCTCGGATTCGTTATTACCACGTCGGCCACCGAATACGTCTTCGAGGTGCGCACCTACAAGATCTTTGCAATCAACGCCGGTTTCTGGCTGATCGGCATGGTGCTGATGGGCGCAATCGTCGGCGCCTGGAAAAAGAAGTAGCAAAACAGAGATCAGGGGTCTCTGATCCCTGCCTTATTCCGGCGGCGGATAGAACGGCAGCTTGTCGTTCTTCTCGTTGGCGCGGCGCACGGTGACATCCCCAAAAAGCAATGCAGGGGCGAGCACCGTTTGCGGCACATCTCCAAAGTAGTTAGCCACGAACAGGTCCTCGCCCGTGGCCGCCAAGCCGGAGCGCATCGCCCGCTGATCGATGTCGTCGAGCACGGCGCCGCGCACCAGTTCGTGCGTTCCGTCGAGCTTGACGCGATAGAGCAGCCGCGGCGTTAGTTCTCGACCCATTGTCTGCACATAGTAGACGCTCTTCAGCCCGCGATCCCTGGCCAGGGCCAGCAATTTGCTGTTCAACTCATCGTCCGCGAGGCAATTCGAAGAACCGTTCGCAGCCGTTACCTTCAGCACGCCGATCGCCGGCCTTGCCGCACCGGTAATTCCCGCGCGCCCGTGCCCGTTCGACTGCGGAAAGTCGCGCACTGGCTCACGGCCCAGAAGGTAATTCTCTAGCCGCCCAGCAACAACGAGCTTGACCGCCTGCGCGGGCACACCCTCTTCATCCACGTCGTAGGCGCCCACCAGCCCCTTGCCGCCGTAGCTCTTCAGTCCCGGATCGTCGACCACATCGATGAACTCGGGCAGCACCAGCGCATGGAAGCTGGAAGCGAAGGGTCCGTTGGTGCGCGCCTCGGTGCCCAGGCGGGGCCGGGTAGCTGCGACGGCGGGAGCCAGCAGACTGCGCAGCGTATCGGCGCCGGCGTCGGAGCTTAGCAGCAGCGGCCCGTGATACTCCTCTTCAACCAGCGGCGCCTTGCGCAACTCGGCCAGCGAAGCAATCAGATCCACCGCATTACTCTCAAAAGCAGCAGGCGCGTCGAGGTCCCGAAGCGAGCTCCCCGTCGAGACATGCGACCGGTCGAGCCGCATTCCATCCGGAGCCTGCGTGCCCACGGCGAAGACCTCCTGGTATTCCTGCGCCGTCTTGCGCACGATGGTTCCCTCGTTCGTCGCCAGCCAGGTTGTGGTCACCCGGCCGTGAAATTGGGCCGTCGAGTATTGCACGTTGCCCTCGCCCGCACGAGCTAGAGGATCCTTCCGGTAGAGCGCGCTGGCACGCGCCATGCGCCCGGCCCAGGCGTCCGCATCTACGTTCAGGGCGACCGGCTCGGCCAGCGAAATCAGCGGCTTTTCATGGCTGAAATCATCGGCCTGCGGAGGTGTCTGCACCTGCTTCAACGCCGCCTGCTTCTGGGCATAGGCCGCGAGCGCGCTCTTGTAGGCCGTATCCGTGGCCGACCACAGCGCCGACCGCAGCGCGATCGGATCGTCGTCCAGGGCGGCCAACTCCAGCGCCCCATCGCCGCGGCCGCCCGAGCTGTCGGTCTTGTAGTCGCCCACACGCACGGTGACGCGCGCCACTCGCTGATGAGCGTGCTGCGAGCCCTCGCTGGACCCAAAATCCGCCTTGGTCGAGTAGTCCTCCACTTCTTCAATGCGGTACTGGATAAAGAAAGGCTTCGCGAAGCCCGGCAACTGGAGCTGGCTCACGCTGCGGTCGAGCTCTTCGAGCATTGCCTTCAGCACCGGGTCCTTCTCGGCATCGGCGCGAGTCTGCTGCGCGGCGGCTAACATTGGCGCACCCAGACAAGCCGCAAGAAATCCCACCCCGGCAAACATCGCAAAAGAACGCATCGGGTTCATTGCGCCTCCTTCGTTGCAATCGCTTGCACCTGGGCTCCAGGAATGGGCAATATCGGCGGCCTTGCCGTTCCTTGCGGCTGCCGCTGCGTCTCCATCTCGCTTACCAGCATTGCCGGAGCCACCGCGCTTACCGGGACCGTGCCCGACTCCGCGCCGCACTCGCCGTTGAAGACCTCGCTCTTGTCGCCCGTGGCCAGAATCCGCTTCATCGCAGCCAGTGGCGTGCCTACGATGCTCACTCCGCGCACCAGCTCATTCGGCCGGCCATCCACATACACCCGCCACACCACCAATGGAATCACCTGGAACGCCTGGGGTGAACTCCGCGTGGTGACCGCAAACCCGGAAGAGATGTCCTCGAAGTAAAGCCCGTATGGCTTGCCCTGTTTCTTCGCTTCCTCGATCAGTTGCTTGCGCAGCTCAGTCTCCGGCACGCTCTTTGTCGAGGTCACAATCAGGTTGCCCTGCCGCCCTATTGGCACGTGCCCGGTCTCCGCGCGTCCGTGCCCGTTTGAAGAGCTGAAGCTCGCAATGGGCAGCCGCGACATCAGAAAGGTCTTGAGCACCCCGTCGTCGATGAGCGCAACCCGCTGTGCCTTTTCGCCTTCATCGTCATACTCGTAGCTGCCGCTCAACCATGTGTTGCCGAACTTCGTCATGGTCGGATCGTCGGCCACAGAAAGAAATTCCGGCAGCACCGGCTTGCCCACATCCTTGGTAAAAGTCTGCCCCTCCTCGTCGCCACGCTGGCGCTGGCCCTCGAGCCGGTGACCCAGCACCTCGTGGAAGAACACCGCCGCCGCACGCCCTGAAAGAATCGCCGGCCCGTCGAAGGGCTCCGTCACTGGAGCCTTGCGCAGCGCCTCGAGACTTTTTCCGAGTGCGCGCATCGACGCTTCCAATTCCGTCTGCGACGGCAAACCGTCCACCATTTCGGCCTCAAAGGTCTGCTCGCGGAAAAGGTCCATGCCGTCATCGGCCTTCGTAACCGCAATCACCACGATCCGCGCCTGCAGGTGCGCAGTCACTACCCGCGAGCCCTCCGACGAGGCATAGTAGTCGGTCTCATTCTGCGCCGTCAGTATCACTACGTTCTGGTACACATCGGGAAACTCGCGGAAGATCTTCGAGAGCGCGCGCACGCGTTTCTCCCAAGCCGCACGGTCCACCGCCACCGGCGGCGCCGGTTTGCCGATGTAAGTCTGCGGCGCCTCCTGGCTGAAGTCCGGCGAGCTGTCTTCCTCCTTGGCTCTGACCTCGGCCTCGGTCTTGACGCGCAGATAGTTGTCCACCGCCGTGCCGTAGCCCGTTTTGGTAGCCAGCCAGAGCGAACGCGCCAGAGCCTCGCGGTCG
>Ga0224555_1001452_pt1 | contig 32749 bp, 26 predicted proteins | sample 714S23034metaG_FD_180687 | JGI IMG/M metagenome (GOLD analysis project Ga0224555, IMG submission 180687) | Peat soil microbial communities from Stordalen Mire, Sweden - 717 S2 30-34 | ecosystem: Environmental > Terrestrial > Soil > Wetlands > Peat | place: Sweden: Norrbotten County, Stordalen...
TGTTTGGACTGGGGACTCATATACTTATACCTCCGTTTCCGAATCTTCCTTCGGTAACATCGATTTATGAGTCATCGTTCCTTTTTTATCTACTCCTTCGGTAACATTTTATTTGAGTCAATTCGCTGATAAAATAATAACTTGACATATTGTGAAGCAGGATGTATAATAACAAAATTAGAAAAAGCTCGTTTACGGTGGACACCCCATCTTGCAGAGATTCTTACAAGTGTGGGGTTTTTTTATTGTGAGGCTCTCTGAAAACGAATGCAGTGAAGTTTGAAGAGTAAGCCGAACAATCCCCTGAGCGAAACGAACGGGGATTAGTGAAACCGTTAATAATAATTAGAAAAAGGATTTTTTAAAAAAAGGAAAAAGGTAATGAAGATCGACAATCCAAAAATTCGTAACATCGGGATAAGCGCGCATATTGATTCCGGCAAAACTACGCTTACCGAAAGAATTCTTTACTATACGAAAAGAATTCATGCCATCCATGATGTCAAGGGGAAAGATGGTGTGGGAGCCACTATGGATTCCATGGAGCTGGAAAAGGAACGTGGAATTACAATAGCTTCCGCCGCCACATATTGTGAATGGAAAGGCTATGAAGTAAATATAATAGATACGCCGGGGCATGTCGATTTCACCATAGAAGTGGAAAGATCGCTCCGTGTTTTGGACGGCGCCATTCTTGTTTTATGCGCTGTAGGCGGCGTTCAGTCTCAATCCATCACAGTTGATCGTCAGATGAAAAGATATAAGGTTCCGTGCATTGCCTTTATTAATAAATGCGACCGCAGCGGTGCTAATCCTTTCCGTGTAATCAGCCAGTTAAAAACAAAGCTGGGCCACAATGCCGTGGCCATGCAGATTCCTATTGGTTTAGAAAATGAAGCCGAAGGCGTCGTTGATTTAGTCAGTATGAAAGCGCTTTATTTTGATGGTGATAACGGCGAGATTGTCCGCGAGGTGGAAATTCCGCAGAATCTTCTGGAAGAAGCCAAAGCAAAAAGGGAAGAATTAATTGATGCCGCTTCGGTGTTTTCTGATGAATTGACGGATGCAATTCTGAATGAAAGTGGAATAACTTCCGAATTGATTTACGAAGCTCTGCGCAAAGGGACATTGCAAAGAAAAATAACCCCTGTTTATATGGGATCAGCGTATAAAAACAAAGCCATACAGCCAATGCTGGATGGTGTTAATTATCTTTTGCCATGTCCTTCCGACGTAGAAAATGTGGCGATGGATATGGATAATAATGAAGAACTCGTAGTGCTGGACAATGATCCCGAAAAACCAATTGTTGCCTTGGCCTTTAAATTGGAAGATGGCCAGTATGGGCAATTAACCTATGTTCGCGTTTATCAGGGAACAGTGGCGAAGGGGTCAACTATTGTCAACATCCGCAACGGCAAAAAGGTGAAGGTTGGCCGTGTTGTGCGGATGCATGCTGATCAAATGGAAGATGTCGAATCTCTACAATCCGGATACATCGGAGCGTTATTTGGAATTGAATGTTCCTCCGGAGATACTTTTACTTCCCAGGGAACAAATGTAACTATGATTTCCATGTATGTGCCCAAACCGGTTATATCTGCGGCCATTACGACCAAAGACAACAAGTCGCAAATGGCTATGGCCAAGGCGCTAAATAGATTTTGTAAGGAAGATCCCACTTTCAAAACTTTTGTTGATCCCGAAACCAATGAAACAATTATCGAAGGTATGGGTGAATTGCATCTGGATATTTATGTGGAAAGAATGCGGCGGGAATATGGTGCTGAGGTCACGACAGGTAATCCCCGCGTTGCTTATCGCGAGACAATCACACAGCGTGCCGATTTCAATTATACCCACAAAAAACAAACCGGTGGCTCCGGTCAATTCGCCCGCATTGCCGGTTTTATTGAACCGGTCAGTGATGCCGATTTTGTTTTTGAAAATAAAATATTCGGCGGTGCCATTCCTACACAATTTATTTCTGCTTGCGAAAAAGGATTTAAACAAAGTATGGCCAAAGGGCCGAAATTGGAATTTCCGATTACGGGTGTGAAAGTGCTCATCAATGACGGCGCTTCCCATGCGGTGGATTCTTCGGATATGGCTTTCCAGGCATGCGCTCGCGGTGCATTCAAGGACGCGTATCTGCGGGCCAAGCCGGTTATCCATGAGCCAATAATGAAAGTAGTTGTAGAAACTCCGACGGAATTTCAAGGCCCTGTAATGGGACTTTTAAATCAGCGCCGCGGCATGATTATCGGCTCTCAAGATGAAGATGTTATGTGCGTGATTGAATCACAGGTGCCGCTGGCGGAAATGTTTGGATTTTCGACTATTCTGCGTTCAGCCACGCAAGGCAAAGCGCAGTTCACGATGGAATTTGCCATTTACCGGCAAGTGCCACAGTCAATCGCGGAGAAGATTACTCTGGAAGCGGCTGAAAATAAAAAATCAGCCGCGTAATAGATTCAAAATATGTTAACAAACAGCAGTTCCCTGAAACGGGAAGATAATGTTATTCATTTAACTTATAAGGATATTGTCATGATAAAAAAAGAAATGATTTACCGTAATCCTCTCATTAAGCTTGGTTATGAAAATGAAGATATTTTGCAAAACGGCGGGTTTGGCGCCGTTTTAGCCCATGCCGGAGTAGGGAAGACCGCTCTGCTTGTTCAGGTTGCTTTAAACGCGATGTTGCGCGAACAGCCTGTTCTGCATGTAAGTCTCAACGATGCCGTGAGCAAAGTTGATGTCTGGTATCAGGAGTTGTTTCATAACATCGCCGCAAATTATGATGCTGCTGAAATTCAAGATCACTGGGACAAAATTCAGCCTTATCGTTTTATCATGACTTTCAAAGTAGAAGGTTTCAGCGCGCCGAAGCTGGAAGAACGTTTAACCGACTTAATGGAGCAAAATATTTTCAAACCGCATACGGTAATCATCGACGGATTTAAATTTGATGAAGCCGGTCGCGGGCCGCTCGAACAATTAAAAGAGTTGGCGCGGAAATATTCGATGCGCATTTGGTTTACCGTTCATACGCATCGCCATATACCACAGCAAGAAAATGGATTGCCTCTTTCTTTTTTACACGTGACGGATTTATTCGATGTTATTGTGCAGCTGGCCGCAAAAGGCGATGAAGTATATATTAAATCTCTCAAAGGAAAATCAACCGATTCCGCGCTAAACGATTTGCTTCTTGATCCCGCGACGATGCTGATCAAAGACGGCAAATAAGAAAAGGCTGTCAAGAAAATGATTTTGTCAGATTTAGTTCACATACCTATTGTTTTCAAAATCACTTGTTCAGGGTTTTTATCATTTCTCCTGCATGAGTTACTGAAGCAATGGGATGAACCGCAAAGTAGACAAATGGGGTGTACCGTTGGATTGCTTTGATAACTTCTACCTCAGTCCCCTGAACGACTGAATATCCGTGATTTTCGCCAACAAATACTCCCCAATCCTTGAGTATGCCTTTTTTTATATCTTGCTTAATCACCTTCATTAGCATCTTAAATTCAACCCCACGCTCTTTTAGATCCGCCGGTATTTTTGTCCGGTCAAGTTCCCAAAGCAATAGATATTTTCCCATATCTTGTCATCCTCTTGATTAAGTTTTACAGACAACGAGCGGACTCCAGATTCTCTGAAGTTTGTAAACGTCATGAAATGTAATAGCAAGTAGTCTGCCAACAACCAAAGGAAAATAATAATTTTGGATTCATGCTTTAATAACAGGGATTTAAACTACTAGAAGAGAACAGCATCGAAATATGAAATGATTCGTTTGGCCTCAGTATTTGGTGGAACCTCAGCATATTGAGGGATGCTTTGAAGAGATGTGGATAGTTAGGCCGGATCTTTGTCGTAGGGTTCGAATTGTGTTTATTGTGAAACTCAAATTGCGAAAGCGAATAACCTAAATACCCTGAAGGGCACCATGGGGTCACTATAGGCGCAGCGGAATTTTTAAGTTAATGAGACCCAAGCTTCAGTGCACTTTGTTTCTGAAGCTTGGGTCTCATTATTGTGGGGAGACTCCGGCTCCTGCCAGAGGGGGCTCCACTGATAATTGTTTGAAAGTTAGCGCGGCAAGAAGCCTGATTGATACCCTTGACATCTTAAATAATATGAATATATATTAATCATATATAAATGCAGCATAGGTTTACGATTCGTCAAGCAATTAATAGTTGACATCCTGCGAATACTACTTTATGCGTATACAAGACAATCTATCTTAAGCGATAGCGTTTTCTGTGGATTAAGTTTTGCCGACGGCAGGTCGGCAAAATGCATATTTCCGGGAGGTTGAAAATGAAGATGACCAAGCTGGCCATAGTCACTTGTGATGAAAAATATTTGCAGCAATTTACTAATCTTCTGCATGGGGAGAAAGATATCAGACTCCTCAGTACCATCATCATCAAAAATCTCAAGAGCGAGGTGAAACAGACAATTGCCTTCGTGAATCAAATGATTGAGCAGCGACCGGATATACTCCTCTTGGATCAGGTCATTTTGCTAGAGGTGGCGTCCCTGAATTTGGGAAAAATCTTCGACTATAGGGATAAATTGCCTAACATGAAGACCATCATCGTCGACGAACGATACAACGAGGAAAACGTTATGGCGATGATGATGGTGGGTGCGCGTGGGTTTTTCCAAACCGCGCTGGGTGACAAGCAACTTATTAAATGCATTCGCGTGGTCGCCCAGGGAGAGATCTGGCTCGATGCTAAGCTAATCACACGGGTTTTCGATGAATTCATCGAAGAATTCGTGAAGAAAAGAGATCTTCTTAAATCTCTCACCCACCTGAATCTGGCAAAACTGGAAACGCTTTCCCCGCGGGAGATGGAGATTATGGCTCTGATCAGCGAAAGCATGACCAATGAAGAGATCGCCGATAAGCTTTTCTTAAGCGCCAAGACCGTCAAGACCCATCTGCGCAACATCTTTGCGAAGGCTGAGATCCGGAATCGGGTCGAGGCCGCGCTTCTGTATACGCGTCATACTCTAATGTTGCATTAGTTATTTTCGCCTAACTCATAGATAATTCAAGAGGATGATTGATTATTATTTGAACGTCAATTTAGCATGACTTCTTTTTGATTTAAAGGTGTTTATTGGTTTGCGTTTGAAAGGGAGTATGTCCGCCAAAAGTATCGGACGCTCGCCTTCAAGGAAGAAATTAACACCTCAGTTTAAACTTGCTGTTTATTAAAGTGTTGGTTAGGACACTTAATCAAATCAACGCCAGGCTATAGGGCCACCGTCATACCGGTGGTAGATAACCTTTAGGTTACACAGGCTGGTATCCAGACGCTGTTCCGGTGAAAGCCGGGAACCAGTTATAAAAATACGGTATTCCATATCGAGCCATACACCGTACCTGATACGGGGTACGGAATGACAAAGGAGTAGAGAATTATTTCCCCAGGCATTTTGATTTGCCTTTGCCGCGGCCTTCGGTAGTTTCGTCTGTTAAAATGTTATTTTCAAATGTAAGGGCGTAAATGAAATCCCCTTCGCCGCAGTTGTAGTGCCATATTTCTAATTTTTTGCCGCATTTTCTGGAGTTTTTGTTGGTTGTAGTTGTGTATTGGCGATTTTCACAAGACTTTTCCTTTGTTGTCGGTTTGCCGCAAGTCATCAGCACCTGCGTTTTAGAATCACCGCTACCGACTACACCTGATCCACAGCGAAAAGCCCAAGCGTTGCCGATGGAAAATGATAAAAAAAGAATTGCCGCAAAAAAAATAATTGTTCTGTTTGTTTTCATTTTTCATCTCCCTTAATTAGAATTAAATATTCATATTTATAAAGATCATAAACAAACTGCCGGATGATTTCCTGCTCATCATTAATCGGACTTATGAGCCGCAGCGCCGTCTTTACTTTATCGTTAAAATTCAGCGGCAGAAAATCGGCAAAAGCCCCGCGTCGTGTTTTATAATGTAGCATTTCAGCAATTTTCTGCAAGTAAGAAAATTTAATGGTAAATTCGTTATGGCCTTTTAGAGAAATAATTTCCGGAATGCCTGAAGATTGCAGGGACACATAAGGTTTCATTGGTTCAGGCACAACGGCTTCGCAACTATGCTCGCTTAAATAAATATATTTGATTCCGGCTAAACAAAGTTTTTCCATTATTTCTATGGCGCCGATATTGATGTTTTCTTTTTCATTCAAGCCCAGAGGCAAATTATATTTTTTAATAAAATATTCCAATCTTTCCAAAAAAAAGGCAATATTTTTATCTGAATTATTTTTCTTCCCCTGAGGTGTTACTAAAGCCGGCAGATCTCCCAAATTTTCATTCAAGATAGCCAAATCAAAACCAGACAAGGCTTCGGACGGAACTGCCAGAATATCAGCCAGCTCGAAATCAACCTCAAATGGCTGTAGGGTTTCTTTTTGTTTAGCCAGAAGATAAGGGGAGATATCGATCATTTTTGCCCTCAGTTGCGGATTTAAAGTCAGAAAGTCACGCATTAAATAACCCATGCCGCCGCCTATTTCCAAAACGGCGTGGATATCATCAAAGGGAATTATTCCGTTTAAGAAATTATACAGATGCTGACCGAAAGAATTCGGCGACGTCAAAATTTTACGGCAGGGGCTGTTGACGGGCTCCAGCGAATTGCAGACAGTAAGCTCCCAACCCAGCGAATTTAAATCCTGCTGATGATAATTGGCTGTGGAATTAATAAAATAGTTCATAAAAAGTGATGAAGAAAAACATTTTTCTCCTTGTTACCATATTTTGAAAATTATGCTATTAAAATTCGTCGTGTCTTTGCGAGTCCCGATTCATCGGGATGAAGCAATCTCGTTGTTGGAATTAGATTGCCACGGCAGCCGAGGGCTGCCTCGCAATGACAATAAATATTGCAATACAATCTCCTATAATATGTAATTGAGCATGAAGCTTTTTGTTAGCAATAAATTGGTTAAAAGAAACATTAATGTCCTCGGGGAGACAAAATGTCACGATATTCAGAAAAAATAATAGAGCTTCTACATATTGATTATCCCGATCTTTCCGATTGGATAATAATTTGCGCCAACGACAGAGCTGTTGATCCTATGAGGAACCGTATTCAGGGAGAGTTAGGCGGCATACTTCCCCGGGTTGAAGGTCTTAATTCCTACATAGCGAGAAAAAACAGCGAAAGATTGAATCTTCAGCCTGTTCCTGGCGATGAGCAGTTGCTTTATTTTATCCAGTTCATTGCTGAAAAATTTCCGGTAGAATTATATCCGGCGCGGCGCGCCACAAGCCTTTTACCCCTTATCGCCAAACTTGCGGAATATAAAATCAGCAGGGATACGATTTATGGAGCGGAGCGGTTTACAGAAGATGAATGGGCTAGGCTCGAAGAATTTCTGGAAATTGCGCAGGCTTTTCGAAAGTGGCTTGCAAAATTAAATTTCTTCATGCCGGAGCTGGAAATGGCGGCGCTCGAAGAAATCACTCCCGGCGAAAAGGAAGTGTTTATTGGACTCCCTGAAATAACGCCGGTGACCGAACGTTTCTATCGAAAGATAAAAAAAGACAGGTTGTTCATCGATTCGCCGCTGTTCGGAGCTGATTTGTCCGGACCGGAAAAACTGCCTTTTGATTCGGCAAAAAATCTTGTGTTGTCATTCGGCGGCGGAGTTGCGCCATCAGAAGACGCTGACATTGAGTTAATCTCGCTTGCCGGGATTCATGCCCTGGTTGATCTTGTTACACTGGAGGTTTCCACTTTTCTGAAAGAGAGATCAGGCAACGAGCAGATGATGATCTTCCTGCTTGATGAATCGCTCACACCGATGCTTTGGAACAGGTCGCTCAGGTATTTCGGCAATGCCATCAATCTTGCCGTTTGGCTGCCGTTCTCGACAACCTCGGCCGGAAGAAGGCTGATCGCGGAAATAGAAAAAGCCGGCCGGTCACACCGTACGCCTGATTTTAAAAAATTTGCCACAACCTGCGCAGTGGAATTATCCAAAAACCGGGAAAATTATGTGCGTGAGGAATGCCAGGCGTTTGAGACGGTCATCTCTTTTGCCGCGCTCCTTGATTTCTGGAAAGAGCGGCTGGGGCGCAATCTGGCCGATGCCGCAAGAATGCTGATTGAGGCGAGAAAGTTCCGCGTGAAGGGCTGCAAATCGGCTCCGGTGCAGGTTGTCGGTTTCGGCCATGTTTCAGGCGAGGGATTCAGCCGGGGATTGATACTTTCTCTGGACAGCGGCATCATGCCGACTCAGCCTTTTGAAGGACCTTTTATCAATCCGGTACATGTCCCGCAGATGCGCAAAAGTGTGTTTGAATATGAAGATTTGATTTTCCGGCAGATTCTGGCGCAGGGCGACAAAATTAAAATAGTCGGGGTGAACGATACAATAAGGGAGCGAACGCCGAGTTACTACATGAGCCTGCTGGCGCAGGAATTTGGAAAACCAATCACGGCAACTGCGTTTAAAGAATTGCTTCCCGCAAGGTCAGATAAAGAAAAGACCGCGATAGCAATTGATGAGAATCTGAGAAACAGACTGAAAGATTTCACTTATTCGTTTTCGAGCCTTAACAAAATTTTGTCCTGTCCGTTTTTGTTCTATCATCAATATATCCTCGGGATTGAACCTCCTTCATTTATGGATGATGACGAAAAAATAAATATGCAGGTGGGAAGTTTTGTTCACAAATTCCTCCAACAGCTCTCGACCGTCGCCAGGGAAAGATTTGATGACTGGGAGAAGCTTTTTGATAAGCTGTGGGCAAGTAATGAAAACGCCGCCGTGAGAGATATTTACGGAATAAATATCTACATGCTCAACGCGAAAATTTTATTACAGGAGATATACGAGGACGAGAAGGAGTCCGGCGAGCGCATAATTTTTGCCGATAATGCCCTGGCGTGCGAGAAAAGATTCACCGGGATGATCGCCGGGAGTTATAAGATAACCGGATTTTCGGACCGACTGGCCAATATCGCGGGACGAACCGAGGTTATTGATTTCAAGTATTCCAAAAAGAAAGATGAGTACAAACTTTTGAAAAAAACAACGGTGCTGGAGCGCTTTAAAGAAAAAGGTGTTTTACACCCCGCGGCACAGCTTATTATCTATCAGCACTTTAATAAAGAGGCGCAAGGAGCGCGCTTTTATTTTTTGAAAGAACCCTCAACAGAGCGGGAAATAGAACTTCCTCCTGAAGAAAGCGCCAATGCCCAAGAACTGATGCTGGCCATCAGGGAGCGCCTGGACGCGATAATCGATGGCAGTGAACTTTTGCCTGAGCATGATTGTCAGGCCTGTGATTACTGTCAGTTTCAGGCCTTATGTGGCAGGGAAGATTATTACAAGGCTTTGCGGAGGAATATCTGATGAAAAGTATTCTTCTAAAAGCCTCTGCGGGTTCGGGAAAAACAACAAGGATAACCGAAGAGGTGTTCAACAGAATACTTATCGGCGGGAAATTCATCTCCGCGCTGACCTTTACCCGCTCCGCCACAACCGAAATGCGCTCCCGGATAATGATAGAGATAGCCGAAAAAAGGGGGCTGACACTGTTGGAGCGCTTGCGGCTGATTATGGAGGCGGGACGCGTCGGCTATTCAACGATAGATTCTTTTTTCTATAGGCTCTTTGCCGCGTCCGGTTTTGCGCCAAAACTTGCGGACGAGAAGGAGCAGATAGAATTATTGCGAGAGATAGAAGTCCTTTTTCGCGACAATGTCATGGAAAGCGGCAAGGCCAACAAGATAATTGTGGCGGCCAGAATATTAAGAACAGACATGGACACGCTTTGGGAACCTCTGGCGGAGGAGCAAACAATCGAGCGCTGTCAGATGGATATGGCGAGGCTAAATGACCTTGATGATATTATGAAAGAGAACGGAGTGTTGAGGAATACGCTTTCATCTCTCAGTGAAAAAGCAAAAACTTTGGCAGACCAAGTGCCGTCTCGTATTAACGACTGGGTTATAAATGCTTTAGCTGATTATGATAAATTCATTTCCAAAACGGTAGCAACTCATTGTGATTTGGAAAATTACAAGAGCCTTGGAAAAAATATAAAGTGGAATGAGAAACCTTATTCAGAGCTCAACATGATTTTTAAGGATTATAGAGAAACCGCCGAGAAGCTGTCTATCAACAAGGCTCTTCTTCGAGAGCTGGCCGTGGCATTTCTTTGCGAGGTATATTTTGAAGCAGCTGACGCTGTAAAGAACGAAAAAGGATTAATATTTTTCCACGATGTGCGCAGAGGCCTCCTTGCTCTGGACGGTGCGGAGTCTAATGAACGTCCGAAGTTGATGAGCAATTACTTTTCTCTGGGACTTGACCGGACAGAGCATTTACTGATTGACGAATTTCAGGATACTTCAAAAGGTGACATCGAGATATTGCTGCCCCTGATTGACGAGATTTTATCCGGCCGGGGCGAGCGCGGCGAAAGGTCGTTCTTTGCTGTAGGCGATTGGAAACAAATGATCTACGGATGGCGCGGCGCGGACCGCGAGGCTCTGGAAGAGGCTATCGGCAGCTACATTACTAACAAAATAATCACGGAAAGCTCGCTCGAATACAATTATCGCAGCACGCCGCTGCTTATTTCTTTTTTCAATGAACTTGTCGAAAATCTCTTTACCGGAAAAGAAAAAACCGAAATACAGAAACCACCGGATGAAATTAAAGCTTTTGAAGGTGTGACAGAGGTGAATCGTGTTGAGCTGGAAAAAGACGGCTATTCGCAAGATGCTTTCTATTCCGCGATAGTTGAATATTTGCAAAAGAAAAAGGCGGAGTATGGCTGTCCTTGGGGAGATATGGTGGTGCTTGCTTTGACCAACAACCATGTGCAGAAGATAGAAGCCGAACTGCTCAAAAACGATATTAGAGTGTCAGCGATCAAAGGAAGGCAGCTGCTTTCTACTCAGGAAGGTGTTGGGGTAATGTTTTTCATTGCCGGTGTTCTGGCGAAAGAGGATGATACCCGATTTGTTGCCACAGCAGCGGCGTCGCCGTTATGGAGAGATATATTCGGCAATATTGAGGATATACGGGCCCAGTTTGCGCAAAAGTTCCCCCGGCCTTTCGGCTTAATGGCCGTCAGTTGCGCGATTGAACTGTTGCGCGGGAAGCTCTCCTCGACAATACTTGATATTTGGCAGGATGAAGCGCAGGCATTTTTCAGTGAAGGCGACGCTGACGTGGATGGTTTTCTTCTCAGGATGTTCAACATAAGGTTTAGCGTAAAAGTGCCGGAGTCTGAGGACAGTGAAAATATCAAGGTTGATACTATCCACGGTACAAAAGGACTTCAGTTTAAGCATGTTTTTATTTTCTGGAATGAGGAAGAAAGAGAGTCGCCTTTTTATCTGGAATCTGAAAAATGTCATGTGCAATTTTCGAGCAAGGAAATTGATTTCCTGAGTGCCAGTGAATCAGAAGTTGCAAGAAATATCATTGCAATGCACGAAATAAATCTGGCGCGGCTACGCCGGGAGAAGGCGAATGTTTTCTATGTCGCCGCAACAAGGGCCATACGAACATTGACCGTTTTTCTGCCGAAAAAAAAGGATGAAAACTATAAGCCTGTCCATCAAGCAGTGCTGGATACATTTTTGCGGTTTGCGCCGGATGGAAGTAGAAAAGAGATATGTTCTTCGTCCGGTAAGCCGGAAGAACCGCAACCCTCAATAATGTATAATGTACCCGCAAAACATAATGATGAGCCGGAAAAATATGGCGAAATTGATCCGGCGCTTATATCGGCTTACATCAAGGCCGGTATCACGAGAGGTGATCATTTGCATCGCTGGCTGGCAAAGGTTATTGATCAGACAGTACTTCCGCTGGCCGGAGAACTAAACGATGAAGAATATGAGACGGTGATTCGTTTTATGGAAAGGAGTGATGTTCTCCCCGTAATGTTCCGGCCGGGCAATCTTTATATCGAACAGCAGATATCGGATAAAGAAAATTTTGGTATAGTGGATAGAATGATTGTGTCGGATAATCTCGTTACCATCATTGATTACAAGTCCGGTTCGATGAAAGGGCTCAGGCAGAAATACGATGAACAGCGAAAGCGTTACACAAAGATTATGGAAACGCTCTATCCGCAAAGAAGAGTCGAATATTATATGCTTTCGGTAGATATTTGATGAGTTTTATGAGTCTTTTTATTTGAAGGGATGTTTATTACATTTTTCTGCGTGGAATAAATTCACAGACAGACGAAAATAACGGGGTCTATTTTAATAGACCCCGCGAGGCACTTCTGCGGCAATTGGAAAAAATATTTTGAGAATATTTCATAGTGACATTGGCAAAGAAATCATTCGGTGATTCCGATAAAAAGACTCCCTCGCGATTATCACGAGAGAGTCTTTCTGTTACCTCAAAACAGACAATCAAAATTTCAATTGTGTTTATACTTTTTTCGGCAATCTGAGCAAGGTGAAATCCAGCACAAACTTCGAAAACTAAAAGCACCGCGTCAGCGAATTAGTGTTAAAGCTATTTCTGCCCCAGCGGTAAGACTACTCTCTTAAAGTTTTCATTGATTACCTGTGCCATGGCGCAGTAAATGGCCGAAAGACCGCAGAAGATACCTTCGTAGCCGGTTGCAACCGCCCATGTTCCGGTCCAGCCTAGCGCATCACGTGCCGCAAGCATCCAGAACAGAATGGTCAGCGACAGAAAAACAACCTGAAGTCCCCGATTTGCCTTCCATGTGCCGATCCACATAAAAAATGTAAACAGTCCCCACATAAAAAGATAGCAGGCCATGAATCCTTCCTGGTTTTTGGGTATATCAAATTTCCCATTAAAATAAATGAGGAACACAAGGGTCAACCAGAAGGCGCCGTAGGAAGTGAAAGCAGTGGTGCCAAAGGTATTGCCTTTTTTAAATTCCATACACCCTGCGATCATCTGAGTAATTCCCCCATAGAAAATACCCATTGCCAGAATAACTGCGCTGACTGGAAACAGACCGGCGTTGTGTATGTTTAAAAGAACAGTTGTCATTCCAAAACCCATCAAACCAAGCGGTGCCGGATTAGCAAGATTGTCAGACATAAGAAACCTCCTCGAGAATTTTTTTCCTTTTATTAAATTTTTATTTTTATGTCAAATAGAAAAATCAGAAATACGGAAATATAATTTTTTAAATTGCACGGTTGAATACTCTATAGTGGAGCCTCCGGCATAGCAACGTTGGCTCCCACCTATAGCGCCTGAAGCCGTCCCTGTGGATGCAATATTGCCAGAGCAGTTGTTGCCGGAATATTAGTGTTACTGGTGATCAGACGGGCGGTAGCTATGACCCGCAATAAAAGCTCAAAATCATCATTATTTATTCCGGCAAGAGGCGTGTCGGGATGGGTGATAAACGGGCCGATGCCCAGAGCATATCGGCATCCAAGAGTTTTATCACCAGCAGATCATCCGTAGGCTAATATTTCCAGTGTCTGATTCGGTAATCACACTATGTTTCCGGTGCCTGTTTCAAAATCCAGTTCCTTGCAGGAAATGTTTCAATCAGAAACAAGTCAATTGTCGGAGATTTTGCCAGAGTTGATATTCCCCTTTTCAAAGGCTTCCATTTTTAAGTTGAAGATCAATATGCGGACAAATTTCCCCTCGGAGCTGCAATCAGCTATACATTTTAATTCCATTAATTCACCATCAGCAGGGGAGAAATCAGTTTTCTTTATTACCATACCGAGGCGCGTTAGAACCCGTATCTTTTTCAACTGCCTTTCCCCAAGATTTACTGCAGTTATACTAAACCCTTACCCCTACGGAAAGAGATAGATTTCTTATTTTATAACAAGGATATTTCGTCAAAGGTGCCGTAGGCAAAATCCAAAAATATAAGACGGTTACGAAGCGGAGTCCCGATCCCGGTAATTATTTTTATCGCTTCCTGTACTTCCCAGGCGGCGATTACCGCGGCAGTCGCCGCGGGATTACCGGTATACGTTTCAATCCCGCTTTCGTTTGAGGATAAACCGCAAATAGCATCAAGCCCTTTATCTCCAGGAAAGATAGTCATCAACTGACCGCTAAAACCAGCTATAGCTCCGTGAACAAAGGGAATCTTTAATTCATTACAGGCTTGGGCCACAATCCGTCGGGTTTTCAAAGTGTCCAACCCGTCAAGCACCACGCTTGCACCTGTTATTATTTCTTTAATGTTTTTGGAATTTATGGTTTTATTGACTGCTAAAACCTTAACGGCGGAATTGATTTTCTTTACCCGGATCGATGCTATTTTAACTTTTGATTTATTTAAATCACCCTCTGTGGCCATTACTTGTCTATTAAGATTGTTTTCCGTAAATTTGTCATTATCGATGATCACTAAATGACCGATTCCTTGCCGGGCGAGTAATTCTATTATCGTTCCCCCCAGCCCACCCGCACCACAGACGACTATTGTGGAATGAAGTAATTTAAGTTGTTCTTCAATACCGATAGTGCCGATGTTACGTACGTATCGAACAGGAACTACATTCTGTTTGAGGCAGGATATTTCTATTTCACGGAGAGGGATTCTTTTTTTAGAAGCAATAGAGCGTACAGATTTTAGGTCTATAACACGCAATTTTTTCTTGTTAGGCGCCGTCCAGCATTTGCTCAGCCGGATGATTAGATTGTCGGTAGATTGACCTGTCGCCATATTTACTTCTAGATTTAAAAAAAATAAAGTTACTATTAAATGAATACCCCATCCGGCGGATGGGGTATTCAAAGCTTTAGACTTTTTAAAAATCCACTTGAGCTAATTCTATTTCTTTTTTCCCATTATAAATGTTGTTGCTCCCGTAAACCAGAGCGCCTGATTGGCATCGCCTTCAAAAACAACCCTTCCATCATATGCAGCTTCAGAGGATTCATTGAGATCTTCCGATGCCATGACCTTGAAAGCGGTATTGGAATCCTTCCAGACCAAGGCCACGTCAAATCCTTTTTGATCGGCACCGGATACTGACGAAAATTTCCCGTTGTCGAAAATAAACATTCTTCCTCTTTTACCATCGGCGGTTTTAATCAAGACCTTTGTTTTTTCTTTTTTAATGTATTCCTGAAACTCAGGATCTTTCTTGGCTGCTTTCTTAAGTTTGAGATAAAGAATAAAAAGTAAAAATGTAAATTTCATTTATGTTCCCTCATTTTTAGCCGCCGGCGATTCTGGGCAGCAGATCGATCTTGTCGCCATCTTTAAAGTTAATTGTATTCAGTAGTTTTATATTCGTGCCATTGAGCAGGATATTACTGTTATCCCAAATGGATTCCTTTTTACCAACTTTCATGGCCTTAATCTTTTTCTCGAATGCAGGACCGAAATTTTTCTCCACATAATCCCTGGCTTCGCCAATATTATCCAGATTGACTACTACCGTTCTCGCGCCGAGCAAAGATCTCCATGCCCCGATGAAGTTTATATTAATTTCAGCCAAATATGTTACCCTTCAATAATGGTTCCAGGAACATCTGTTCTCATCGTTGAACTTGACGCACAACAACTATTCCGCCATAATGGATGCGGCGATTTCCGGGATACCCAGACTCTCCAAACGCTTTTTCGAAGGCTTGCCGGTATCCTTGTTCCAGTCTCTGATGGCATAATACTCCGGTAGCATCTTCTCCATATTGGGTACATGACCTTCCTGTCCACCCTCTGGAATAGGCCTAATAGCCAGTTCCGGCAAGACATCGTCTTTCGCGGTAATTCCAAGCTTGCAGGACAGTGACCTCTGCATTTGAAAGGTACGTTCCCCCGCCTTCAATAATTCATCCATAGTTGTGTTCCAGCCTGTAGATGCATTAATCATATCGATAAGTATACTGAAGGGTATCCCGGCAAAATGACAGATTCCCATTGAGTCAGTCATATTTCTGAAATTCTGCCCTTTAACAACACCGGGAGCTTTATTATCGTCCCAGCGGTCAGTGATTTCTATATCAACGTCAGGATGACCTGTTCCAAGGTCGACCTGATAGGCGTCATTTTTATTGTGATCCGCTCCACGCGGAGCGGTCGCATAAACAAGACCCATGGAATGATAAGCTCGCGGATCGTGCATGGGGAATTCCAGCCCTTTGCATTGGACGGCTTCTCCAGGCGGGCGGCCGTATTTTTTTGCCATCCTCTTGGTTCCCCCCGCCAGAACAGCGCCAAAGCCTTGATTTTTAGCAATCTTATGAACCAACTCAACGGCCGCATCGGTATTGCCCCAGGTCAGTTTCAGCCCTTCTGTATCTTTCTCTGTAATGACTCCGAGACTATACAAGTAGAAAGCATAGGCGGCGCTGGCACCGCTGCTGATCGTATCAAATCCATAAGCGTTGCATAATTCGTTAAAATATACGGCATCGGACATATCGACATCCAAACCCATCAATGCACCCCAGGCGATTAAGGTTTCATATTCAGGTCCTTCGACCCGGTCATATAAATGCTTACCTTCTTTGATCTGGAGAACTTTGCGGCAGCGTATCGGACAGCCATAACAGGCGGTGCTGTCCGTCTGATATTTTTCCAACTGTTCAGCTCCGCTTATTTTAGCCTGTGGAGGAAAAGACGGTGCGGTATAATAATTGGCCGGACTGTCCCCGAAGGCAATGGCTCCATCAACCCATCCGGCTGTACCGCTTTGGTGCCAGAGTATGGTCATGAAACTTTCTTTAACCTCGGTCATGGCTAGGCGTGCAGCTTCTCGGAATCTTTCCGGATCAGCCATGGGCAGCTTCATCTTGCCGCGCACCGCAATCGCCTTAACCTTCTTTGAGCCCATAACGCAGCCCAATCCCGCCCGACCGAGGCAGTGGCCATACTCAGACATAATATTACCGTAGGGAACAAGATTCTCGGAAGCGACACCGATACAGGCAACCTGGACGCGTTTATCTCCATATTCATTTTTAATTTCTTCCTGTGTCTTGACGGTGTCTTTCCCCCACAAATGACTGGCATCCTTAATCTCTGCCTTGCCGTCCTTAATGTAAATGTAAACGGGCTTGGCGGATATGCCTTTGAGGATGATACCGTCATAGCCGGCATTTTTGAGTTCCGCTCCGAACCATGATCCGGCATTCGCATCTCCATAATACCCGGTGTAGGGAGATTTTGTGGCGCCGCCCCAGCGACTGACGCTGGGGCCGCTCGTGCCATTGAGGAGACCAGTCATAAGGATAAGAGGGTTATCCGGTCCCAATGGATCGGTTTTCTCATCAACCATGTCGAAGAGGTAGCGCGCGGCCAAACCGGTGCTGCCGATAAAATCGCGTGCGTATTTTTCATTCAGCGGCTCATCCTGAAGCGTTCCCTTTGTAAGATCGGCAATGAGTAGTTTGCCCTGATATCCGTTCATTGTCTTCCTCCTAATCTTTTCTTTTAAAAATTTAAAAATCTATGGACTTACCGTCATAGGCATAGCGGAAAAGTTTTTCCAGATCTTCAGTCCCTGGCACGCGCGGAGCAGTCATGGTCATGACCTCATTCAACGCCCGGTTAACCAGTCCCTCCATTTCTTTTTCCCACTGGGCTTTGTCGATGCCACACTCCTTGACGGAAAGCGGTTGTTTAATTTCTTTGGCTAGAGTGCGTATTCTCGCAATCAGAGCTTTAGCGCATTCTTTATCTGAACCGGCATTAAGACCGCAGTAACGCGCAATCTCAGCTATTTTGACCAGCGCTTCCTCGGAGCCGTTGATGATATACTCCAGTGTATAGGGCAAAAAGAGCCCTACCGTGCGTCCGTGGGGCATATGGAAAATTCCACCGAGCGCATGTCCGGTGCCATGGGCCAGCCCGAACATGGAATTACAGCCGCTCAATCCGCCCATCATAGCCGCATTCATCATCTCCTTGCGCGCATCGACGTCCTTCCCGTCTTTATAGGCTCTGGGCAGATATTGCAGCGCCAGTCTTGTGGCGATTAAAGCCGGTCCGGCGGTTATACTTGTGCCCCATGAGGAGATGTACGCCTCAATGGCCTGACAGATGACATCCATTCCGGTATCTGCCGTAACTTGTGGGGGCATGCCCATAACCATAACCGGATCGAGTATGGCGACATCCGGCATAACTTCGGGAGTGCCCAGACCTAGCTTGCGGTTATCCTTAGTATCAGAGAGTACTATTGCCCATGAAGCTTCCGAGCCCGTTCCGCTGGTGGTAGGAATGGCCATTAACTTCTTGCCTTTATCCCGGAAATTAAAATCCTCAAGAACAGATAAAGCTTCCGGCTCCAATTCCGGCCGCGCCAATAGCAGGATAATCGCTTTAGCGGCATCCATACAAGAACCGCCACCGATACCAATCACCCAATCAGGCTGATATTTTCCCACCGCTATTCCACCCTTTTTGATGGTATCCAACGACGGTTCCGCTTCCACTTCATCAAATATTTCCCATTTAATGTTTGTTGCGTTTAATTTATCAGTAACCGGTTTTAATAATCCCAGTTTTACGATGTTCTTATCTGTAACAATAAAAGCTTTTTTCCCCTTGATCTGCGCGAGATAATCGAGAGCATTATCCCCATAGGCAATAAAGGGACAGGAAAAATTCTCCATATATTAACCTCCATCCTTTCCTTATTTGGGTGGTTAAACCATTAATCAAGCCATTCGGTCTGAATCGTCATCGTACAGTTAGTCAGCTCATTGGCGGCTTTGGTATAACGCATTACTTTGGCCATATCGCCAGTCAACTTGGATTGTTTGGTGATCAGTGCCTTTGTAGAATCGAGCTTCTTGGTGGAAATTTGCTTCCAAATGGCATAGGGCGCTGCAAGGGTGAATGCAGGTTTGTATTTGTCGGGGTCGGTAACAACTTCACATCCCCGGCATTTGCCGTGCCAAAGGTCAACATACATGTAACCTTTCTCCTTAATTGGACCGCCCGGCTCTGTAATAAAATAAAAATCGCCCTCCCAGGTTTTGGCCGCTTCCTCATAGGCCGCACTATTATTGATTGCCTCCTTGTAAAGATCACACCATTCTTGAGTGAAAAACTTAGCCATAATAAAACCTCCTTATTCTTTCTTTAGTATTTTTAACTAATCCGGCAACTTAATTAGCAATTATTGAAGCACTACGTCTGTATATGCTGCTATAAAACAACTGTCAACAATTAGAAGTGTTTTATTGGAATTAGCGTTTTATAATAAAACATGCTAGTGTTTCTGACGTAGTTGGATAAGAGAGTAAAAAATGAAAACGATGGTGCTTAGCTATAATAATACATGTTTTAGAAAAGGTTACAATAATGAATGCAAAAGATAAAACCATATCCGCACTACTGGCGGCATTTCCTACACCGGAGACATGGACAGCATTTTCCCAAAACAGTGACAACAATCTGATTCGCGACACCTTTGTGATTTTTGCCGTCCGCCTTGGACTGATCAAAACCGCCGAGGCGAAGTCACTGGAAGAATTTATCCTCCAGCATACCGCCCATCGGGTAGATTTCCAGCCACCGAAATATCTCGATTTTGAAGAACTGCTCGATAAAAAAGAAGATCTTTTGCGAATCACTATCTCTTTGCGGGCGCTTACCGAACGCATCAACGCGCTTCTGGCCGAGAAACAAATCGCCTTGCCTAAGGTGACCAACTCCATGCTCACAAGGTTGAAAAAAGAGCCGGCTGATACAGTCTATAAACAAAATGTTCTGCGGAGTTTTGCTTTCTGGTTGGGTCATGAGCGTCCGGATCTTATTGAGAACTGGAATTTCGAGACCTTGGTCAGGCTTTGCAGCTATGGGAAACAGACGGAGAATTATTCAGAAGGTGTTAGAATAGGCGTTGCCCTTTATAGCCGCGGTGATGTCATCGATCATGAAATTTTGGGCTGGCTCAAAAAAGCCCTGAAAAATTATGTTGAGCAGTCAATAAGCCATTTTCTTTACGGGCATTGGGGGAAAATCCGGTCTCACGATATTACAACATTCTACATTGATTTTCCCAAAGAAGAAGAAGGAAGCGATCCTGTGTCTTACCGGAAGTGCCTGCTTAGCGCCATCGATCTCGCTCATCAGATTGCCATCCGTTGGGCATTGTCCCGCTACTGCACTAAAAATCGATTCTTATCTCTTGGTATTGTTGCCGGAGAATACTCCAAGCTGGATAATTATCTAATTCCTCTGCTCAATGCCAAACTTCCGGATGATCCTGTCATTCGTGTATCGGACTATGCGCGCCAATGCCTGCTGATCAATGATATACGTGTCATTCTCTGCCAGCATCCCACAGAAACGGCGTTGTTTAACGGCGAGGCTCTCACAATCTGGTGGGTTACTGCTTTCTGGAGTGCACATTATTTTGATTTTGTCGGCGACCTTCTCACGGACAAAATTTTGCAGAATAATCCGGCTGCCATAGAAAAGCTCAACCGCCTTTTGTGGTTTCCGGAAGAAGTAGAGCAAAAACATGGTAAGGTTGGTGAAGGCAATGCAGTTTCCACCTTTTTCAAGTTTCCGCATAATTCTCTTCTGGGAGTCGAAATTGCCAAGACCCTTTATTTCCGGCGGCGCTTTGAGGAGGCAGCGGAGATTTTACGGATAGTGCTTTCTATTAATCCCACGGATTTAATTGCCCGCACATTGCGAATGCTGATTTTTCGTAACATGGCTGTGGATGCCGAAAATTATTCAGTGGCACTGGGTCTTTTAAAGATGTCTGAAAAAGAAGCTGAATTTATCCAGGAAAACTGTGCTCACCAATCCGAAGATTTTTTCTGTGAATATGCTGTTGTTTATCTTGTCCGGGCTATGTTGGCACTTCGTCACACACGCACTGATAAAAATATTGCTGCAGACCGGAAAACATTATGCCGCTTGAAACAGAATGTGTTTGATGCGCTGGATCGCGCCGAAGATCTTTTTGAAAAAGGTATGACAGTTTCTCCGTCAGGTATCCGGTCTTCCTATTTACTCTGCAGCGTTCTAGTCCTGCGCGCGGTTTTGAAAAGCGATGAAAAAATATTTATTAATCCGCAAAAAGCTGTTGATGCCGATTTTATGACGGTACGCAAACCGGCAAGTGAACTTCTAAGTCAAATCGGCTATCTTAGAAAAGATCTGCCTGAAAATTTGCAATATGAATTCATGGCAAAGAAAATGATTAACAAATTGCTGATTCATGATGATTCAATTTCTCTGCAGAGTTACCGGCCGACAACCTTTTTCTGTAATGCAGTGGCGCTGTGGGATTTTCTGCCTGCCCGTACTGTTGGAACGGCAAAGTTTGTTCTGCAAACACTAAGAAAAACTATAGACATTGCCAGACTGATGGAAAAAGACGATGTTTGTATTTATTCTTTTACCCGCACTTATGGTGAAATGATACCTGCGCCGGAATTTATAGAGCACATTGAAAAAGCCATTGTGATGATTGAAAAAGCAGCCGGTAAAAATTTATATGAACGGGAGGATAGTGAAGTTATTGCCGTGTCAGACAATCTATCATCCCTCCTAATGACGGTTAATTTCTAATAAAAAAGAACATTAAATATTTCGGAAAAACACAGACCTTAAGTTTTCTTACCTTTTAACCTGCCGGTGACCGATGCTGTAATTTATGGTCCTGCCGATAGACTGAAAATCTTTTTTCAGACGGCTGATAATTTCCACTGCCGAGCCGACATCTTTCCTGCCGGGATAAATATCATAGCGGGTTTTATAAATTTCAGGAGTGAAGTCCGGCATGACAACGTTGGCTCCGGCCTGCAGTGCTTGAAGCCGTCCCTGTGGATGAAGAGTTGCCAGAGCGGTAGTTGCCGGAATGTTAGTGTTGCTGGTGATCAGGCGCGCGAGCGCTAAGACACGCAGAGTCAGTTCGATGTCGTCATTATCTATTCCGGCAAGAGGTGTGTCGGGATGGGCGATGAATGGGCCGATTCCCAGCATATCGGCATCCAGATATTTCATCACCAACAGATCATCGGCCAATATCTCCGGTGTCTGACCCGGCAGGCCCACCATGTTTCCCGTTCCGGTTTCAAAACCAAGTTCCTTCAACCGGCGCAGACATTGCAGGCGTTTTTCCCACTCACAGCCGGGGCGCAGATAGCGATAAAGCTCAAGCGATGCCGTTTCGTGTTTTAATAAATAGCGGTTGGCTCCCGCTTGCTGAAATGCTTTATAATCATTTAACGCGCGCTCGCCGATGGATAAGGTGATGATTAAATCTGTTTCTTTCCGGATTCGTTCGATCAGGCGGCAGATGATATCCTGTGAGTAAAAAGAATCTTCACCGGATTGCAGCACCACCGTAGAGACGCCTGTTTTTTTGATTTGTTCCGCAGTGGCGATTATTTCATCTTCGGACATCCGGTAGCGGCTGAGGCTGGCATTGCCTTTGCGCAGGCCGCAATAAAGGCAATTGCGTTCGCAGTGATTGGAAAATTCGATAATGCCGCGCAGAAATATTTCATCGCCGACTTGCTCTTTTCTCACCTTATCGGCGGCACTAAAAAGCTCAGGTGAGTACTTAGCCGGAAGGGAGAGCAATTGGATAATTTCTTTGCGGTTTAAATCCTTACCCTCTTGAGCTTTGCCGATCAGATTTTCCGGGGATTTAGATATAGACATCTCTTGCGCCATCCTCTATTTTTTGCAGCCGGTCGCAAACCATTTTTTTTCTTTTTGTTTTGAATTTTTCATCCAGAATTTTTTGAATTAATTTCTCTCCGGCTTCGCGTGTTGCGGTACTTGCGTAATCGAACAGATACTCTTTAAAAGAGAAAAGGGCGTTGGACTGACAGAACTTCTGAATCAGACCCGGTTTGGCCAGATCCATAAAATCCTTGCCCGTGCGTCCCAGCCGGTAGCAGGCCGTGCAAAAGCTGGGGATATGCCCGTGTTCGGTAATATCCAGAATGACTTCATCAAGCGTGCGCGTATCGCCGAGATTAAACTGTGCGGCGCGGAAAGCGTCGCTGGAATCTTCCTGATAGCCGCCGGGGTTGGTGCGCGAACCGGCGCTGATCTGGGATATACCCAAAGCGAAAACTTCAGAGCGTAAGGAGGGATTTTCTCTAGTGCTTAAAATCATTCCAGTGTAAGGAACGGCCATGCGGATGATGGCGACCAGTTTCTTAAAATCATGATCGCTGACGGGATGAGGAGGTTTGATGGCCGCCGGCGCGTTGAATGCCGGTTCCAGCCTGGGAACGGACATAGTGTGCGGTCCCACGCCGCAGTCCTGCTCCAGTTGCAGAGCATGAAAAAGCAGCCCTAAAACTTCAAATTTATAATCGTAAAGACCAAACAACGCGCCGATGCCGACATCGTTAATACCGCCTTCCTGCGCGCGATGCATCGCGGTGAGTCGTTTGGCGTAATCCTTCTTGGGACCGGAGGGATGCATCACCTTGTATGTTTCATGATGGTAAGTTTCCTGAAATAAAACAACAGTGCCGATGCCTGTTTTCTTCAACTGCTTATATTCATCCACTTCCAGTGGTGCGATTTCCACGTTGATCCGCCTTATTTCTCCTCCATGTTCCGTTTTTACGGAATATGCCGTTTCAATGGCTTCCATGAAATATTCCAGGCTGGAGCGGCTGGGATGTTCACCACAGAGCATCAGCAGGCGCTTATGACCTTCCCGTTCCAGAACCTGCACTTCTTTAGCGATTTGATCCATCGTCAGAGCGACTCGGTTGAGTTCCATATTATCACGCCTGAATCCGCAATACAGACAATTATTGGCGCAGAGATTGGCAACATAAAGAGGCGCGAACAAAACAAGGCGGTTGCCGTAAATATCCTCTTTGATTTTGTGGGCTGCCTGCCAGATCAGGGCGATGAGCTCGTCATCCTCAGTCTGAAGAAGTACAGCAACTTCTTCCGGCGTGAGACCTTTGAGTTCCTCGGCTTTGGCTATAATTTCCCGGACTCTTTCGGGAGCGGGATTTTTTGCTTTGTCCAATATGTTTTCAATTTTTGTATCGTCGATAAAATCTTTAATCATTTGAATAATCCTTATCATGGGCATAATGCCCTCCGCTATGCGGGATAATTCGACTTACAAATTTCAGTTCACTTCATTTCTGAAATTTGAGTCTCATTATGCTTTCGTCAGAGCTGATTTAACCTGAATGCCTTTGAGCGCTCCCAATTTTCCAGTCAGGGCGCCGATTTGATCCGTGGAGGCATGCACAATAAGCGCAATTATATGCAGATGCTTGGCGGAGTAGGGAATACCCATCCGGCCGATAATGACATTGCCAAATTCACTTAAAATCGCATTAACATTTTCGGCCTGACTGGTTCTGTTTGTTATAATAATAGTGATCGTACCGATACGTTTGTCCATATTTTTCTCCATATCACGGGCGTTCCGCCCTCCGCTGTGCAGGATGGTTTCCAATAGCCTTTGGCTATTGGATAATTCGACCAGCAAGCCTCAGTGCGCTTCGTTTCTGACGCTTGGGTCTCATTAAAAAAAAGAGGTTTGACCAGGAAAAATCAAACCTCTTTTGCTTAAGATTTTATGTTCCCCTCAAGATCAGAAAGTTACCCTCCCTCTCAGGCCAATTATTCTTTGAAATTAGACTATCCTGAAAAACATCATTTTGTCAATTCGATTTTTTATTATATAAAGAAAATGGGCTTGACTTCAATGATAGTTTCGACCATATTTCCTGTGAATATGGCGAAAGGAATTAGCTGATGAAAATATTATACTATGATTGTTTTGCCGGAATCAGCGGCGATATGAATCTGGGTGCGATGCTTGATCTGGGAGTTGATCAAAAATATTTATTGAAAGAACTCGGCAACCTGTCCATAGATTCTTATAAAATAAAAGTTTATAAAGGTAGGCGCGCTGGCATTACCGGTACAAAAATTGATGTGATTATTCCATCTCAGAAAAAGGCTTCTTCAAGTCACGTCCTGAAGAAACGGACTTTCCGGGATATTTCAAAATTGATCAAGCAAAGCAATTTATCCGCTAACGTCAAAAAAATCAGCCTTGATATTTTTACCCGCCTTGCCCGGGCGGAAGGAAAAATCCACGGACATAAAATTGAAGACGTGCACTTCCATGAAGTTGGTGCGATAGATTCGATTGTCGACATAGTCGGTGCGGCAATTTGTCTGGACTATTTAGAAGTCGACAAAGTTATCTCGTCACCCATCCAGGTCGGTTCCGGCATCATCCATTGCAGTCATGGCACATTCCCTGTGCCGGCGCCAGCTACGGCGGAAATTCTTCAGGACATTCCCATTAAAACCGGTCTTGTCCCTTTTGAGGCGACAACTCCCACGGGAGCGGCGATCATTGCCGCGACAGCAGCATACTTTACAGAAAGAATTGATTTCACACCACAGAAAACCGGTTATGGCTTGGGCAGTAAAGATTCATCTACACCAAATGTCCTGCGTATATTTTTGGGCGAGATATCCGCTAATACTGAAAAAGCGGATGATCAGGAAACAGGCGTTGCGGTCATTATCGAATGCAATATTGATGATATGAATCCGGAACTCTATGACGCACTGATGGAGCGTCTTTTTGCCGCTGGCGCGCATGATGTATTCCTCACGCCAATCATTATGAAAAAATCCCGTCCGGCTGTAATGATATCTGTGCTTTGTGATGTTGGAAAACAAAAAGCGATTGAAGAGATTTTATGGCTGAATTCTTCCACCTTCGGCCTGCGTTCTTACAAAGTTGCCAAGTCCATGCTGCGGCGGGAAACGGTAAAAGTAAAAACCAAGTATGGCGAAATAACGGTAAAAAGTGGCTACTTAAACGAACGCATAATTAAGTCCAAGCCGGAATATGAAGATTGCAAGAGACTGGCAAAAGAAAATGGTGTTACCATTCAAGATATTTATGAAAGTATTCGCCTGACTAAAAGGAAAAAAAATGAACACTGACGCATTAAAGGTTCTTCTGGAAAATATCCGCGACGGGAAAATCGATGTCGAAGCCGGCATCTCTAAGTTGAGAAATTTATCTTATGTTGATTTGGGTTGCGCCAAACTCGATACACACCGCGAGTTGCGCGTCGGTTATCCGGAGGTGATCTTCTGCCCGGGCAAAACCACTGAGCAGATAAAAACTATTATACAGGCCATGATGGACGGAGATGCCAACATTCTTGCCACACGCGCGAGCTTTGAAGTTTTTGCCGCAGTCAAAGAAGTTTGTCCTGCTGCTTTGTATCATCCTCTTGCCCGGACAATTACGTTAACAAGAAAAAAACTTCCTCTGTCCGAAAATTACATCGCCGTAGTCACAGCGGGAACATCAGATTTGCCCGTTGCCGAAGAGGCAGCCGTTACTGCCGAAATTTTCGGTAATCGCGTGGAAAGAATTGTCGACGTCGGTGTGGCCGGCGTTCATCGCTTATTTGACCAGCTGGATTTGATCCGTGGAGCGCGCGTAATTGTTGTGGTTGCCGGAATGGAGGGCGCTTTACCCAGCGTTGTCGGTGGTCTTGTGGATAAACCAATCATCGCGGTGCCTACTTCTGTTGGCTATGGCGCAAGCTTCCAGGGAGTGGCTGCTTTGCTGGCGATGCTGAACAGTTGCGCAGGCGGCGTATCGGTTGTGAACATCGACAATGGTTTTGGCGCAGGCTACATAGCCAGCATGATCAATAAACTGAAATAAATACAGGGCATCATTTCATTTAAGAATATTTTGTTTTGTGTCGATCACTTCGTTCATGCTGCCGGTGCGGTAACCTTTCAGGTCTAAAGAAGTATACGCAAAACCAATTTCCTGGAATTGTTTATATACATTGTCCATCAGTTCCAGATCAAAAAATTTGAGCCGTTCTTTTCCAGCCACTTCAATCCGCGCTGTATCACCATGATGGCGCACACGTACCTGTTTGAAGCCCAAATCAAGCAGAAATTGCTCAGCCCTGTCCACCATTGCCAGTTTCTCTTGTGTTATTTTCTCACCGTAAGGAAAGCGCGAAGCCAGACAGGCAAAAGATTGTTTATCCCATGTGGGCAATCCCATCTGTTTTGATAATTTTCTGATGGCATCTTTTCCTAATCCGATATCTTTAAGCGGGCTGATAATCCCCAGTTCTTTGATTGCCTGCATTCCGGGACGATAATCACCAAGGTCATCGATGTTTGATCCTTCGGCAATGTATTTAATATTGTATTTTTGAGCGACTTCCTTAATTTTGGAAAATAATTCGTATTTGCACAAATAACATCGATTAGGCGGATTAGCGGTAAACCCTTCAATATCCAATTCCTCTGATTGAATAATAATATGCTTAATCCCGGCGCCATGGGTAAATTCTGCTGCATCGTTGAGCTCTCTTTCCGGATAAGTTGAAGATCGCGCCGTTACAGCAATGACTTGGTCTTTTAAGACATCATGAGCAATCTTCAAGAGAAACGTGCTATCCACGCCTCCTGAATAAGCCACGGCCAAAGAACCCATTTTTTTGATATGACACTGAAGCTGTTTTAATGTATTCTGAATTTCCATAAGTATGATTATATAACACAAATAAAAACTCAATGCAGTTGAATTTATTTAAGCGGTAATCAGCCGCAACTATGCAAAGATATAAATTTTTATCTTATTAAATATTTTTTCCAACACAATATTTGACAATACATCCATTTGGTGATATTTTTTTAACAATTGCTAAGATTTACCCACTGCTCGGTTATAATCGGGATTATCTATTCATACTCATTTTATGCTTAAGCAAAAGAAAGGAGCGTAGAAATGAACAGAAGAGAGTTCTTGAAGGCTGGTTTGGTAGGAACTACAGCAACTTTAATCGGGACGAGTGATCTTGCCCACGCATTGCAATATGCAGCAGCGGCGCCTTTCGTCTTTCCCACACCTGTTTATAGAACCCTTGGCCGTACAGGCCTGAAGATTACGGTCGTAAGTTTCGGGGCGATGCTGACACCGGAGGCGGAAGTGATGGAAGTTGCCTTTGATCACGGTATCAATTACGTCGATACGGCGCGCAAATATATGGGTGGCAAGAACGAGGAAATTGTCGGTAAGGCGTTAAAAGGCAGACGCGATCGCGTTTATCTCGCAACGAAAATTCAGCCTGCTTCGGTATCCAAAGCGGCCATTTTCAAGGATGTGGAAACGAGCCTGAAAACACTGGAAACGGATTATATAGATGTCATCCAACTGCACCACCTTACCGACAGCGTCAGGATTTTTGATCCGGAGATCAGGGAAGCTTTGGTGAAACTAAAAGAGCAGGGAAAGGTGCGTTTCTTCGGGGTGACCACGCACACAAATCAGGTGCAGGTGCTCAATGCCCTAATGGAAGATAAAGACCGTTTTTTTGATACGGCTCTTGTAGGCTATAATTTCAAGAGTGATAACGATTTGAAGGAAGCTATAGCGAAAGCCGCACAAAAAAAAATCGGCATCATTGCGATGAAAACTCAAGCCGGTGGTTATGTAACGGATGCACTGGGCCCGATCAGTCCTCACCGGGCGGCACTCAAATGGGTGCTTCAGGATAAGAATGTCACAGCGGCAATCCCCGGCATGAGGGATATGACTGAGCTTAGAGAAGATGTCGGCGTGATGGGTCTAAAATTAAGCTATTTCGACGAGCTTGTTCTGCAGCGCTATGGCGCTGCCGTAAGTCCATACTACTGTCACTTCTGCGGGAAGTGCGAATCTACCTGCCCCAATGGTGTAGCAATCAGCACGATCAACCGGTGCATCATGTATGCGGAGGCATACAGGAGCATGGAGCTTTCCCGTGCTACCTATAGAGAAGTTCCAGCGATTGCTTCAGCCTCCGTATGTCTGGACTGTCAGACTTGTGTGGCAAGGTGTGTCAATCGTCTTGATATTCCCGCGAAGATGGCACGGGCCAGAAAAATATTGGCTTAGGAGAAATATGCACAAAAATTCTCATACCAGGCCGTTTTTTCTTTTTATTTTTTTAATAATAATCTTGGCTTTGTCGAATCCGGTCCATGCTGCCGGCCTTTCCATCAAAGATGTTCTTCCCGGAAAAAGCTTTACCAAGGACTGGGTAATTGAGGAAAGAGTAAAGATTTACGACAAAGATACCCTGTTCGATCATATCGATGGAGAAGCCGAACTCTATTTCCCTTATGGGTTTGACGCTATGGCCACAGCAAGTTATGTAAATAAGCAGAACCCGGATTTATCCCTTGTCGCTGATGTTTACAGAATGGCCTCTGTGCTTGATGCTTTTGGAATTTACTCCAACTACCGCAAGACAAATAATTTGTGGGTTGCGATTGGCGCCGAGGGATTTGTGTCTTCTTCCCAATTGATGTTCTATCAGGACAGATATTTTGTTCGGCTGCAAGTCGCAGGAGCAACGAGTCTCGAAAAGGATATATTCCTGGCCTGCGCCCGGGCTATTTCCGGAAACCTCCCGGCAGGTGCAGGTCAGCCCAAAGAGCTGGAGATTTTGAAGATTCCGGCGCTTGTGCCGAAGAGCGAACGGTATCTTGCGCAGAGCCTTCTGGGGTATGTCTTCTTTCGCAAGGGTATTATAGCTGATGCCGCAGCGCAAAACGAAAAGATGCAGATTTTTGTAATACACGAGGATACGCAAGCCGCTGCCCGCAAGACTTTTGATCAATACCATTCTTATCTTAAGGCAGAAGGGCAGGGCATTCAAATGACCGGGAATCCGGCCCGCATGCAAGTAATCGCCGTCGACCCTTTGTATGGCGGAGTGTTAGTAGAGCAGTCGGGACGCTATGTCATCGGTGCAGTCAGGGTTAAAAATACATCTGTGGCCAAGCAGCTTATCGATGAGTTGTGCGGGCGGATCAGTGCAGACGCGGGCGGTTGATACAAGAGTTATAAGTGAAACTACAATTTCGAAAGCGTAGCGTATAACCTAAAGGTCACACGTCGGAATTGCTAAGTTGAACTATCCCGCAAAGCGGAGGGTATCATACCCAGCAGATTGCTTTTGGGTTCATACCCGTTATCAATTTCAAGTAATGAATTATTACCAATAGTTTTAGTAGGTGTTCAATGGATCGCAGGGATTTTCTTAAAACCACTATTGTCACAGGTATTACCTTAGCCATACCGGGTAACGCAAGTTTATTTATCAAAGCGCTGGAGGCTGCCGAGAAGACAGACCTCGTTGTCGCTCACGGTCTAAAACCTGCCGGGATAACAAAAGCGGCCATCGATGGCTTGGGTGGCATCAGGGCTTTCATATCCAGGGGAGACATTGTTGTCGTTAAACCGAATATCGGATGGGACAGACTGCCCGAATATGCGGCAACTACGAATCCGGAAGTAGTTTCTACCGTGGTTGCTTTGTGTTACGAGGCGGGGGCAAAGCAGGTCAAGGTTTTTGATCATAGTGTCGTAGATCCGCGGCGGTGCTATAAGCAAAGCGGCATTTCCGCGGCAGCCACTGCTGTCGGCGGCATTGTCAGCTATATAGATGATAGAAAATTCCGTGACGTAAAATTATCCGGTGTTGCCTTGAAATCATGGCCTCTTTATACCGAAGCTATTGAAGCGGACAAGTTTATTAATATTCCCATTGCCAAGACCCATGGCCTTTCCACTCTTACCCTGGGGATGAAAAACCTGATGGGAATCATGGGCAGTTCTCGGGGAAGGATACACCAGCGCATTGATGGCTCTCTGGTGGATATCGCCATAGCCGTCAAACCCACGCTGATTATCCTTGATGCGGTGCGCATCCTGACTGCAAATGGACCGCAGGGAGGAGACCTTGCTGATGTCAAGCAGTTCAATACGGTTGTTGCAGGCAGGGATCAGGTGGCCGTCGATGCTTTTGGCGCCACACTCTTCGGTTTGAAAGGGGCAGCCTTAGGCTATGTCGTGGCAGGACACAAAGCGGGACTGGGCACCATGGATTTCTCTAAATTGAAAATTAAAAAAATAAATGTATGATAGAGCTTTCATATGATCAGAAAAATTCGCATAGTCACGCAGGGATTATTTTTGCTGACGTTTTTGTGGCTCTTTCTGCAGACTGAATCCAAGGGAGCTGATGAACTCGGCTATCCTGTTAAAATATTTTTAGATGCTGATCCTCTGATTTTCATCACCACAATCCTTTCCAGCCGCGCGTGGCAGCAAACATTTCTCCTGGCCATTTTGGTGATCATTGCTACTATAGTTCTGGGGCGTGTTTTCTGCGGCTGGGTATGTCCTATGGGAACGCTTAATAACATGGTTGGCGCTTTGCAAAAGAAACATTCCTCAAGAGCCCCGCAAAACTTACATTGGTTGAAATATTGCATCCTGATTTTTCTGATTACTATGTCACTTTTTTCCTTGCAGTTCACCGGCATTCTTGACCCTATTTCACTTCTGATTCGTTCATTTTCGTTGTCTGTTTATCCGCTAATCGTCTATGCAACAAAGGCCACATTTGACTTGTTCTATAATTTGAATATTCCTTTTCTGGTTAATATTTCCGAATCCATCTACACGCTTTTTAAAAAAATCTGGCTTCCCTTCCAGCAGCCATTTTTTCTTCAAAGCGTTTTTCTGGGGCTATTGTTCTTCATCATTCTGAGCCTGAATCTTCTGGAGAAACGTTTCTGGTGTAAATATCTCTGTCCTCTGGGAGCCCTTCTGGGGCTGTTCTCCCACTTTGCATTTCTTCAACGGTCGGTAAGCGAAGGCTGCAATTCCTGCGGAGCCTGTGATTTTGCCTGTCAGGGGGGCGCCTCTCCTGATCAAAAAGAAAAATGGCATAATACGGAATGTATGGCTTGTATGAACTGCGATGATCTCTGTCCGCAAAATGCCGTCGGGTTCGGATTTTTTAAGAAGACGCAGACAGCTTCCGTTGACCTCGGTAAAAGAAGAATCATTGGCACGATCCTGTCCGGCCTGATCGCTGTCCCACTGATGAGGATTACAGCGATCAACAAACAGGCGGCCGCAGCGGAGCCTAAATTAATCCGGCCGCCGGGTTCTCTTGATGAAAAACAATTTCTGGCCAGATGTGTAAAATGCGGCGAATGCATGAAGGTTTGTATTACCAATGGTCTCCAGCCGACATTACTGGAGGCCGGACTTGAGGGGATCTGGTCACCCGTACTTATTCCGCGCATCGGCTATTGTGAATATCGCTGCACACTCTGTGGCCAGGTCTGCCCGACAGGTGCGATAAAGAGATTGGAATTGCCGGAAAAAGAAAAAGTAAAAATAGGTCTGGCTATGATTGATAAGGGCAGATGCCTGCCCTATGCCCATGCCACGCCTTGCATTGTTTGCCAGGAGGTTTGTCCTACTCCGAAGAAAGCAATCTGGCTGGAAAAGGCAAAAGTGATGAACAGAAACGAGAGTGTCATGACCTTAAATCAACCACACGTTGATCTGGAGCTATGCATTGGCTGCGGGCTCTGTGAGGCAAAATGCCCCATTCTTGGTCAGCCGGCGATTTATGTTACCAGTATTGGGGAATCGCGATCCAAGGAAAATCAATTATTGCTGTCATAAAAGACTATCGTTAAGAGATCGAATAAACTCTTAAATATATTTTCTTAAAAATACCGGTTAAATACAAATAGTTTCCTTTTGTATGTCATCTTAAAAATATACTTTGCAGGATTTAGAGTATTTCGAATAAGCGTCAATCCGAAGTTGAGGTAACAGACAGACAGATTCATATTCGAGATGTTGGTTCAATTTTGGATTGACGCATGAAGAACTAAGCCGCGTGTTGTGGGCTATGGGGTTTCAAT
>Ga0224555_1001453_pt1 | contig 32747 bp, 29 predicted proteins | sample 714S23034metaG_FD_180687 | JGI IMG/M metagenome (GOLD analysis project Ga0224555, IMG submission 180687) | Peat soil microbial communities from Stordalen Mire, Sweden - 717 S2 30-34 | ecosystem: Environmental > Terrestrial > Soil > Wetlands > Peat | place: Sweden: Norrbotten County, Stordalen...
ACGCCCCTGCTCCCCGGCGATATTGTCTCCACCGGCACCCCCTCCGGCGTAGGCGCCGGCCGCACTCCCAGGCGCTGGCTCAAACCCGGCGAATCCGTCACCATCTCAATCGAAGCTCTTGGCTCCCTCACCAATCAAATAGCAGCCGAATAAGCGCCAACCTGCCAACTCGCCAACACAAAAGGCCCCGCACGCGGGGCCTTTTCGCCAACTCGCTAACCTGCTAACCAGCCAACTCGCCAGCCTTCCGTTCCGCTCCCAGCCACGCATACAAGCCGATAGCTGCAAAACACGAAACCGGAACCAGGTAGGCCGTTTGCAGCCCTCGCGCATCCGCAATAATACCCATCAGTTTAGGCAGCAACGCTCCCCCCATAATCGCCATCACCAGCAGCGATCCAGCCGTCTTGGTCTTATCGCCCATTCCCTTTATTCCCAAGGCAAAGATGGTGGGGAACATCATCGACATAAACAGGCTCGTGGTCAGCAGGCAACACACGCCTATCCAATTCTGCCGCCATACTGCCACCAGGCCCAGAACCACATTCACGCCCGCATAGGTGCCCAGCATCAGCCGCGCCGGGATAGAGTGCATCAACCATGCGGAGCTGAATCGCCCCACTGCAAAGGCCGCCAGCGTTCCCGTCAGCATATATCCCGCCGCCTTATCGCCAACGCCTGTGGCCGTCTCAACATATTGGATAAACCAGCTCCATGTTCCCACCTGCGCGCCCACGTAAAGAAATTGCGCGATCACCGCGTAAACAAAGTGCCGCTGAAACAACTTCACGTGCGCTGGCTTGATGCCCGTCTCCGGGGAAACATCCTCAGATCCCAACGCTGGAAATTTGGTAAATATCACCAGCAAGGCCCACAGAAAAGCCACAGCTCCCAGCACCACGTATGGCGTCAGCACCCGCAATGTCTCGCTATGAAGATAGGCCTGGTAGGTTCCAGCCGCCTGCATCGCAACCACTTGCGCTGCGGTCAGTTTCACGCCGGAGAAAATAAAAACCGTTCCCACCAATCCCGCTGCAATAGCGCCCAGGGGATAAAAAGCCTGCGAAAAATTCAGCCGGCGCGCGCTCGAACCCGGTGATCCCAGTTGCGCAATAAAGGGATTGGCCGCCGTCTCAAGAAATGACAGCCCGCTGGCTATCACAAACAGCGCCGCAAGGAAGAGCCCATATTTCTCCGCCTGCGCCGCCGGCCAAAACATCCAGCACCCGCTTCCCAGCAGCACCAGACCGGTCACAATTCCGCTTTTGTACCCGAAGCGCCGCATCAGTTGCCCGGCCGGTATCGCCAGCAGAAAATATCCCAGATAGAAATACAGCTGTACCCCGGCGGCGCTCGACCGGTTGATGTTGAACGACTTCATGAACTGCCGGATCAGAATATCGTTCAGGCTGGCGGGCACTGACCAAAGAAAAAACAGCGCCGTCACCACCAGAAACGGCAGCAGCCGCCCCGCTGGAATCAGCCAATCATCATTTTTCTCATTATGCGAGGGCCTGAGTTCAGGTCCGGTCGATCCGGTAGAAATGCTCAAAGTTGCTTCACTCCCTAAATTTCGATCCATCCGCAGCACTGTACCTCTGAAGACGTTTTCATCTTCAGAGCATCTCTCGCCTGCCTCGTGAATCGCTCCAACCTTTCTACCCAATCCATCTACCCCATGGCAAATCCGGCTGCGCGCCAATGGAGTCGTATTTATATCCACCCTCCGGCAGGCGAAAACTTGACCAAACTGCTGTAGATTTTGATAGACTAGACCTAGTCAGGTCAAGAGGTAAACTATGCAGTCCGTCAACATCTATGAAGCCAAGACCAAACTCTCCAAGCTCGTCGATCTGGCCTCTTCCGGTACCGATGTGTTGATCGCGCGCGCTGGAAAACCTGTGGCGCGCCTTACCACGCTGAAGGAGGAAAAGCGGCCTATCGTCTTTGGCCTCCTCGAAGGCGAGGGCTGGATTGCAGACGATTTCGACGATCCATTGCCAGAGGAAATTCAGAAGTACTTTGAAGGCCGGGAATGAAGCTGCTCGTCGATACTCATATCGTCTACTGGCAATTTTACGAGCAGAAGCGTCTTCCAGAGAGGGCCCGCGAACTCATCATCGGGGCCGAGGCGGTCTTTGTTTCCTCGGCCTCGATCTGGGAAATTGCCATCAAGGTCAAACTCGGCAAGCTGAAAGCCGACCCAAAGAGACTAGTGGAGCGGATAGATGCATCCGGCATGCGCGAGCTCCCCGTGTTTTCTCGCCACACCGTACTGGTCTCAGATTTGCCCTTGCTCCACTCCGACCCATTCGATCGATTATTGATTGCTCAGGCGATGAGTGAGCCGCTGCATTTACTCACTACCGATTCGCGGCTAAAGCAATACAGCGAACTAGTAATCCAGGTATAGTTCAGCAGCGATTTTCGAGACCCGCTCACAGCACCCGTCCCAGCCACTTCCCCGTATGCGAGAGCAAATTCCCTGCAACCTCTTCCGGCGTACCCTCGGCCACAATCCTTCCGCCGCCTTCGCCGCCCTCCGGCCCCAGATCGATCACCCAATCCGCGCACTTGATCACGTCCAGATTGTGCTCGATCACAATCAGCGACCCGCCCCCGTCGATCAGCTTGCGAAACGCCGTCAGCAGCTTTGAAACGTCGTCGAAGTGCAGCCCGGTAGTCGGCTCGTCCAAAATGTAAAGCACCCGGCTGGCCTGTGAAGGCTTGGCCGTCGCATTGACTGCCCGCACCTGCGAAAGGTGCGCGGCCAGCTTCACCCTCTGCGCCTCGCCGCCTGAAAGCGTAGTGGCCGACTGCCCCAGCCGCAAATATCCCAGCCCTATCTCGTCCAGCACCGCCAGCTTTTCCAGCAGCTTGGTCTGTCCGGCAAAGAAGCGCAGCCCCTCCTTCACCGTCATCTGCAGCACGTCGTGAATATTCTTGCCTTTGTACTCCACCTGCAGCACCTTGGCCTGGTAGCGCGTCCCGTTGCAATCCTCGCAAGGCAGCTCCACGTCGGCCAAAAACTGCATCTCCACCGTCACCGTTCCGTCGCCCTCGCAGGTATTGCAGCGCCCACCCGGCACGTTGAACGAAAAATGCCCCGGCGACAGCGACAGCCGCTTGGCCTCCGGCTGCGCCGCAAACAGCTCCCTCACCAAATCAAATCCCTTGATATAAGTAATCGGATTCGACCGCGGCGTCCGCCCAATCGGCGTCTGATCCACCAGCACCACGTCGTTCAGCCGCTCCACGCCGGCCAGCGATTTATAAACTGACGACGGATCGGCCCCATCCGGCTGCCCCAGCGCCCGCATCACCGCTCGATAAAGCACCTGGTGCACCAGCGTCGACTTGCCCGACCCCGAAACCCCTGTAATCGCCACCAGCATCCCCAGCGGAATCTCCACGTCCAGTCCGTGCAGATTATTTGCCGTAGCCCCGCGCAACACCAGCCGTTCTTTCCCAGGCGCGCGCCTCCGCGTCGGCACCGGAATCGAAACCTTCCCTGACAAATACCTCCCCGTCAGAGAGTTGGGATTGGCCTCAATCTCCGCCAGAACCCCCTCAGCCAGCAGCTTGCCCCCAAACTCACCCGCACCCGGTCCCAGATCCAGCAAGTGATCCGCCGCCCGCAGCACATCCGCATCGTGCTCGACCACCAAAATCGTATTCCCCAGGTCCCTCAAATCCTTCAAAATCCGAATCAGCCGCGCCGTATCCCGCGTATGCAGCCCGATCGAAGGCTCATCCAGCACATACAGAGCGCCCACCAATTGCGACCCAAGCGAAGTCGCCAGTTGAATCCTCTGCGCCTCGCCTCCTGAAAGCGATGAAGCCAGCCGGTCCAGCGTCAGGTACTCCAGTCCCACCGCATCCAGAAACGTCAGCCGCTGCCTCACCTCGTGCAAAATCGGCCCGGCGATCTCCTCCTGCATCGGCGTCAGCTTCAGCGCGAAAAAAAACTCCTTCGCCTGTGCAATCGTCATCGCCGTCGTCTGGCAGATATTCTTCCCCCCACCCGGACCTGGTAGCCGAACCGACCGCGCCTCGGCCCGCAGCCGTTGCCCCTTGCAATCCGGGCACTCCGCATACCCGCGATACTTGCTCAGCATCACCCGCACGTGCAGCTTGTACTTCTTCTTCTCCATCTGCGCAAAAAACCCAAAAACCCCCGCAAACCCGCCTTTGCCGCGCAGCACCGTCTCCCGCGCCTGCTCGGGTAACTCGCGCCACGGCACGTCCAGCGGAACCCCCAGCTCCCCCGCCTGCTTCTTCAACTCCGTATACCAAGGCCGGTATTTCGGTCGATTCCACGGATCGATCGCCCCCTCCGCCAGTGTCAGCCCTTTGTCCGGAATCACCAGGTTCAGGTCGAAGTCCACCGTATTCCCAAATCCCTGGCAACGTGGGCAGGCCCCAAACGGATTGTTGAAGCTGAACAACCGCGGCTCAGGTTCCTTGCCCGGCCTGTGGCAGCTCTTGCATTCGTACGCGCCACTGAACCGGTGCCGCTTCCGCTCCGCAGTCTCCTCGCGAGGGACCTCTTCAAAAACCACCTCGCCGGCCTCGCGGTATGAAATCTCCGCCGCGTCCACAATCCGCGACCGGTTCTCCGCGCTCACCACGATCCGATCCAAAAGAACAAACACCGGCAGCGTAAAGTCCAGATCCAGCAACGACTCCGGCGTTGAAAACTCTACGATCTTCCCCTGCTGGTAGAGTCGATTGAACCCGCTCCCGCGCAATTCCATCAGCCGCGCCTTCAGCGTCTCCGTATGCGGCGAATCGCCTCCGCTCACCACCGGCTTGCCCTTGGCCGCCGCTTTCCCCGCACGCCCCAGAGCCTTCGCCGGCTTGGCCGCCGTCTTCGCGCCCGCCTCCTGCTCCGCACTCGCCGTCGCCACCGGAAACAGCGCCTGCACCCGCGTTCCCTCGCCCAGCTCGAGCATCGCCTCGGCAACCTCGTCCATCGAGTCGCGCTTCACCAGCCCGTCGCAGTAGACGCAATGCACCGTCCCGCAGCGCGCATACAGCAGCCGCAGGTAGTCGTAGACCTCCGTAGCCGTCGCCACCGTCGACCGCGGATTCCGCGTTGAGTTCTTCTGCTTGATGGCAATCGCCGGCGCAAGCCCGTCGATCACGTCCACGTCCGGCTTCTCAATCCGCTCCAGAAACTGCCGCGCATAGGCCGAAAGCGACTCCACATACCGCCGCTGCCCCTCGGCATAAATGGTGTCGAAGGCCAGCGAACTCTTCCCCGACCCCGAAACTCCGCTGATCACCGTCAGCTTCCCATGGGGAATATCGCAGGAAATATTCTTCAGGTTGTGTGTCCGCGCGCCGCGGATGACAATGGCATCGTTCAAGGGAATCAATGGGTGAGCACCGGATAGAAGTTGTCCAGCCGCGCCACTGTCCTCTCTGCGAGGTTCAGAACGCAACCAGCCATTCTCCATTATAAGCCACGGCGCAAGCAGCGCCCGTTCGGCGCGGTATCCAAAAAATCCGCAATAAATTCAGACGGCCAATCACAAAAGCGGGTGCCCCATCCTCGCGGCGTTTTTGTTTTTGCCGCTAGGGTGGGATAGTTCCATCTATCTACAGCCTTTTATAGCTTTTATATATCGCGCACCAGCACGTCCGGCATCAAGCTACACGCCAATTTCTGACCATAAAAATAGTTTGCGGAAGCGAGGCATTCCCCGCTTCCGCAATTCAAGCCCAACCGGATGGGCTTAGAAGAAGCTGGCAATGTCGCCGCCGATGCTCCCGATGGTGCTGACAACGCTGCTGATCGTGGACCCGATAGACGAACCGCCGCCGCTGGTTGGGGGATTCGATGCAGCCGCTGGATGCTGCCGGTCGTAGTTTTCCTCCCATTGCAACTCAGCACCGGCTTCGGTCTTCTCCTCAGCCTTCTTCTCTTCCGCAAGCTTCTTGTTCTTCGCCTTGAGAGCTGCTTCTGCTTCCTCGTGCAGCTTCTTCCGCTTGGCTTCCATCTCCTCGTAGTGCTTCTTTCTGCCTGCTGCGGTCAGATGAAAGACATATCTCCCGGCCCATGAGTGCTTCGTCGCGAAGGAAGAAAAGTCATCCGCGAGGAATGCGCTGGTGCCGGTCTTGCTGAATTGCACGCCGTTTGAGGCGTCGCCTTCCCAGTGGTAGACGATGATCGCCCCGGTGCTGCTTTTCACGGCGATCGAAATATCCCAATCGTCGTAGGGCTTCTTGTCCTTGAATCCGCCTGAAAAGTCAGAGCTGCCATCGGGATTGATGGTGAGGTTGACGTTTCCGTCCAGCTTATGCAATTTCCAGTTAATAACAATGGGCTTGGTCGGCGGTGTGGGCGGCGGAGTTGTCGCCGGCGTTGCTTCCGTGGGTGCGGGCGTTCCAGTGGCTGGGGCCTGCGCGTATGCCAGATTGGCAACCAGTACTGCTACTGCAAGAACGGCGAGAAGGGGAAGACCCTTGATGGCCGCGAAGTGCTTGGTCATAGTGGCTCCTTGCTGTTGTCTTTCAGATTTTTTGATGATTTGCAGCCAATAGGGGGAACGCTGCAATTAGCAGAGTATCAACCATAAAAGACGCGGCTGTAAACAAATTCTTTTAAATTTAAGTTTCTTATAATTTTATAAATAACGCCCCAGCGAGCAAAGCCATTGATTACTAGGAGTTAAGAGTGTCTGGAAGGGACTCCTCTTATCAGTGACTCAGGCTTTTGTGCTCCGCCGGGAGCGATGAATTGCCGGAAATTTGTCGTTTACCCGCTAATTTGCCCACAGGGGTTCTACCAGCTTATTCCCGCGCGTCTTCTTCTCCACCACGTTGCGGTCAAGCACCGCCGCCAGACCCAGCAGTACCTCCGACGCGCATGCCATGCATTGCATCGAGCTATTGCCTACGGAATCGCAGTCCTGGCACAAGTAGGCCTCGGTCAACGGCATGGACTGTTGTTCCACGGATTGTTGTGAATCGATATTCATAGTTCTCCCTTTGCTTCTGGCGCTTGCCAGTTCCTGCTTAAGTCCTCTGTTGTCTGAATTGAAAGTTCTGGAAAGCCGGTTAATTTGAAATTATTGTGTGGTCCGAATCGTATTTCTGTTGCACCTTTGCAGGTTTCGCCGCAGCCTTGTCGGCAACGCGATCAATCTTCTCCTGCTTAGTAGGATCCGCAACTATATCGTCTTCCAGTTTCGCAGCTTTCGGATTTTCAAATTGCTTAGACATTATTTTCTCCTGGTACAAGAATGCACTTTCCTGCCATTAAGTTCTGGTCTGTATTGCTCCCCGCCCAATCCTTGCCCGATTCCCTTTCCCGCCCGCGCAAGTCGAACCCCAGTCGCATCCATAACACTCCGTCCCGGTAAACAGTAGTGAAAAGCATAGGGATAGATTGCCCGAACACGCACAAACACCGCGGCCCGGCAGCGATGCCGGGCCGCGGTGCCTTAACTTCTGATGCAAACCAGCTATTGACTATTGAACGACCATCCCGTAAATGGCGGAATAGGTCGTTCCAGTGGGGAGGGTCAGGGGTGTGAGCACGCCATTAACCCAGTAGGCGGTTACGTAGACCGTGTCTGTCGGGTAGTTGTCCGCTTCCCCCGCTATATAGACATTGCCATCGGAAACGGTGATCGCCTCAGCCTGACCTTCGGTCGTTCCACTGGGGAGGGGGAGGACCGTGGGCGTACCGGCGTTGACCCAGTAGATGGCGACGTCAAGGTAGTTTGTGGGGTTATATGCATCCCCCGCTGAATAGACATCGCTGCCGGAAACGGCAATCCCGTCAACGTAAGATTCGGTCTTCCCTGTGGGGAGGGGGAGGACCGTTCCCGTGCTATTCACCCAGTAGGCGGCTAGGTTGTTCCCCCCGCTTACAGTCCCCCCCCCTACATAGACATTGCTGCCGGAAACGGTGACCGCTTCAGCGCTAGCTTCGGTCGTTCCTGTGGGAGGGGGGAGGGCCGTGAGCGTGCCGTTCTCCCATTCGGTGGCTTCGTAGGTGGTGCCGTCCGCATACCCCACTGCATAGACGTCGCTGCCGGAGACGGCGATCGCATAACCGCCGGCTGAGGTCGCTCCTGTGGGCAATGGGAGGACTGTTGGCACACCGTTCACCCAGTAGGCGGCTTGGTCGATCGTGGCGTTGTCCACATACCCCGCCAAGTAGACGGTTTTGTTGCCTCCGAATAGGCCACCTGATCCATTAGATCCGTTGCAACCGCAAAAAGGCAGCACGAGCAAAAGCGTGGCCATCGAAATAAATCCTTTGAAATTCTTCATCTTCGACCTCTCTCCTTGTTGGATTCAATTAGTAAAGCGATCATTCGTTCATCACAATCGGGGACACTTGTGGTGCACTTATGCATTCGTGATTCCGGTCCATGCTCCATCGGAAAAGGAAAAAGGAAAAAGGGAAAAGGGGAAGGGGAAATGGGACAACGTGACCATCCTACATCAATCCGAGCAAAAAGATATACCCAAATATAAACATTTCAATAAGAGGGATGATCGGGCTCAAACTCGCACAAACGTGAAGGAAATACGCGGCTCGGAATCACCGTATCCGGCGTTCAATTGCCGCCCGGTCCATGCCCGATTCCCTTCTCCACCCCTGCGCGTCAAACCACCAGTCGTTCCATCCAAGCCTTGTCCCGATAGACTGTAGTAAGAGGTATTCCGTGCTACGTTCCGCGCTTTTCTTCCTGCTCTTCGCGCCCCTCGCCGGGTTAGCGCAAAATTCCTTTCCGAATCCTGCTGCCAAGCCCTCCGCCGCTCCCGCTGCGGCCGCTGTTACCCCGCCCGTCCCTACCCAGGTTCTCGACGCCGAAACCTCCATCGCCAAATCCGATTGGAAATCCGCTCAAGCCGTGCTCGACGCCTGGCTGGCATCCCATCCCGCCGATTACCGAGCCCTCTTTGACGCCGGTTACGTGGCCGACGCGCAGAATCGCATGGACGATGCCGCCAACTTCTACCGCCGCGCCATCGATGCTAACCATGAGTCGTTAGAGGCCCATCTCTCCCTCGGCCTGCTCCTGGCCCGCCAGAACAAACTTGACGATGCCCGTACCGAAATTGCATTGGCCACAACCCTCGATCCCGGCGACGGCGGTCCCGCCCTCAAAGCCCGTGCCTGGCGCGCCCTGGCCCAGATCGACCGCAATACTGACCCCACTGAAGCATCCAACGATCTTTTGGAAGCCCTCAAGCTCTCCCCGGAAACTCCAGACGATACGCTGCTGGCCGCCAATCTGGCCGACCAGTCCAATGAGCCCGACGCCGCCGAAAAAGCCTACCGCCGCGTCCTGGCCACTGACCCCAACTCCGCTCCCGCCAACGCCGGCATGGCCCACATCCTCATCGCGCGCAAACAATACCCTGAAGCCGAAACCCTTCTTCGCGCCGCCCTTCAAAAATCCCCCGACGACCCGGCTCTCACCGCGCAACTGGCCGCCGTGCTGGCCGCTCAGGACAAAGCCGAGGCGCTACCGTTGCTTCAAAAGCTCCACGATGCCCATCCAGACAATGCGGCCATCAACCGCATCCTGGCTGAAGTCCTGGCCGACGCCGGCGACGCAGCCGGCTCCGATCACCTCTACATCGCCCTGCTCAAGGCCACCCCCAACGACCCTGACCTGCTCATCGGCCACGGCCAGAACCTGGCCCGCCAGCTCAAGTACTCTGAAGCCTTTGCCGCCTTTGACAAGGCCACTCAAATCGACCCCGCCAACCCCGACGGCTGGAGCGGACTAGCCTTTGCCGCCTCCAAAACCAGTCAGCCTTCCATCACTCTGCACGCGCTGACCATGCGTTCAAAGTATCTTCCCGAGGTCCCATCCACTTACTTTCTCTGGGCCATCAGCTACGATTCGCTTCACCAGACAAAAGCCGCCGTAACCTACTACCACCACTTTCTCGATTCCGCCGCCGGCAAATACCCCAATCAGGAGTGGCAAGCACGCCAGCGCCTCAAGGTACTCGAAAAGTAAGTCAAGCCAGGGTCATCACAGGCCGCACAAAAACTCAACCGAGGGGCTTTGTAACAAGGGCACGCCTTTAGCCGGGCCGATAAGGTCAGTAGAATGGTCGGGCTTTAGCCCCTGCCAATCCATCCTTTGCCAAATTCTCTTTTCGTTCGGACGATTTCCGCACATTGTTTAGACCCTGTCAACTTGCAATCCCCGTGTAAGCGCGGGCCAACCCGCCAACTCGCCAACTCCGCGTAGCGGAGGCTAACCTGCCGCATTTATCTAAAACGAGTTTTGCAGATAATTAACTTCCCTTGGCGCACAATGGATTCATACAGGTGCAGCCAGGGAGATTCGACCCACGGCGCAATGAAACCACCTCTGGCAATCCCGCCGCCAACCTGCCAACTTGCCATCCCCGCGTAAGCGGGGGCCAACCCGCTGCTTTTGTTAAAGCGCGCCGATTTTGCAGATAATTAACTCCCGTTGGCGCACAATATATTTAGAGAACAGCACCAGGGGAGATCCAGCAAATGTCGTGTGCAGAAACAAATCCAGCGCCAGAAGAAAGGCTCGTTACCCAGGGTCCAATCTGTCAGATATGTGCCCGGTCCGTACCCATCCAGCATCCCCCCACCCCCTCCCCCCTTTTTTCCGTAAGAGAATGAAACAAAATACGTTAGGTCTTATTTCTGCGAACAAAATACGAATATATCAATCCCCACATCCCACCCCCCCGGGGGTCCCTACTCCACTTGTTCGCCTTTTTGTGGACATAAATGATTGATTCTATTAGATAATGAGTGAAATAAAACGTGACATTTTTTGTACAAAAACGGGCGTTTTAGGACAATATTCGTCATTTTTCGGCCCAAAATGTACCCCATAAATGTGGATTCCAGCACCCCGAAGCGCCCGGCGTCTCACCTGCACGCAACCAACTGCAAGCTGTAATCTGTTCTAGGTGTCCACCGATATTGTCCCCATCTTCCACGAAGAGTACCGCGCATTGCGTCCCAGGGCGCCGATGCCGCCCATCGCGGTCCGCTTCCGCCGCTTTACCTCGCTGAACACCACCATCCGTCTCCGCGAAGGCCAGCTTTTTGTCAATCTTTCTGACCTGCTCGAGGGCGCGCCCGACTCAGTTCTCCACTCCATCGCCCACATTCTTCTGGCCAAGCTCTACGAAAAGCCCATCGACGCAGCGCACAACCTGCGCTACAAACGCTTTGCATCCAGCACCGCCGTAACCCGCCAGACTGAACTGATTCGCGGCGCCCGCGGCAACAAGCGCTTCTTCGGTCCTGAGGGCCGCTATTACAATCTCGATGAAGTCTTCGATGCGCTGAACGCCCGCTTCTTCGGCGGCATGCTGGGCCGCCCCCAGCTAACCTGGAGCGAGCAAAACGCCAAACGCTCCCTCGGCCATTACGACGCCGCACACAACATGATCGTCGTCAGCCGTGTCTTCGACCGTCCCTCAAGTCCGCGCTACGCTATCGAGTACCTGCTCTACCACGAAATGCTGCACCTCAAGCATCCAGTCACAAGGCGAGGCCTGCGCCGCTGCGTCCACTCCCGCGAGTTCAAAGCCGACGAAGCGCAATTTCCGCAACTCGCAGAAGCTCTCGCCTTTATCAAACGTCTGTAGTGAAATGAGGCGATGCAAGCATTGCCGTCAACGCTTGCATTGACAGCATTTTTGCTCTAGGATGATTCCATGGCAACTCTCACCATTCGCAATCTCGATGAAAAGGTCAAGCGCAGGCTGCAAGTCCGCGCCGCGCTCAACGGCCGTTCCATGGAAGCCGAGGCACGCGAGGTACTGTCTGGACTGAATGAGCCGCCCTCGAAAACAGCAAAAGCAAGAGTTGTGCCCGAGGAAGACTTTGGGACAGCGATTCGAAAATTGTTTGCCCCGCTGGGTGGAGTCGAGTTGAAAATTCCACCGCGCCGCAAGTCCCACCGCCCAATTCCTACATTTGATTAATGATCGTCTTCGACACCAACGTCATCTCCGAAGTGTTGCGTCCGGCTCCTGAACTTGCCGTGCTTGCATGGATGCGATCAGTTCCACGACGTGAGATATGGACTTGCACGGTTGTTCTTGCAGAGTTGTTTTCAGGGGTGGACCTGATGCCCAGCGGAAAACGCCGGCAGCTCCTACGAGAAAAGATGGAGCAATTAGTCCCCACACTATTCATGAACCAGATTCTGGTCTTTGATCTATCTTCGGCCCGAGCATATGGACCAATTCTGGCTGCTCGTCATGCAATGGGCCGTCCCGTAAACGAAATCGACGCCCAAATTGCGGCAATAACCAAAGTTAATGGAGCAGTCCTTGCTACGCGTAATATCCGCGACTTCCAGCACTGCGGAATCCCGCTTGTGAATCCCTGGATATAGAAATATATTCGTTACGATCTATTCCAGTAAGTTGACTTGAAGCCAAGTTGCCTGTAATTTCATTCGCCAAGCTGCGCAAGCACAGTGCGCAGCCGCAGCCCAACCCACGCCAACGCGGCCAGTCCCGCGCCCCACACCGCGAACGCAACATTCACCGCCCACGAGGGCGCCACGCCGACGCGCTTCAGCAGGAAGGGCAGAATATTCCAGCAGGTGATGTGAACGTAGTCCCAGGAGTCAGCGGCCATCGCCGGTGTATTTAAACCCCATGCGTCCATCTTCCCAAACGCAAAGGCCACAATGTTTTCCAGGCGCAGGCCGATGACAAACATGGGGAGGTCAAAGTTATCGATCTGGTATAACTCGAGCGATAACCAAAATGCGACCGATGCAACCTGGACCACCGCGCTCACCGCAATCAGCGCCACTCCAAAGCCCCAAACCAGCTTCCCCACGTCCTTGCGATGACGCAGCAGCAGCGGAACAGCCAGTAGCACCGCCAGTTCCACCGCGGTTGAAACGTAGCGATCGCCCCAGGCCGAATCGCCGCTCCACACCGTATATCTCGCGTAGAAACTGATGTAAGCCAGCAGCAGTAGGAAGCCGGTGAGGACATACGCCTTCACCGGCGGGCTGAATCGTCTCCACGCCACTGCGCACAGCACTATCATCAGGATCAGCAGCGGATCAAAGAGAAAAATTGACTTTCCCGGCGTGAAGAGCGCCCCGATCAAGCCCACATGGAAAGGCGTCTCGAAGGGATAATTGGCCGGCAGCGTCGGGTCGCGCTGCATCATCTCACGAGCGGTCAGTCCCATATAAGTAGTAAAGAACGACCCAAAGCGATAGAACTGATAAGCGCGGTCCAGCAATCCGAAGACGAGATAGACCGGCAGAGCAATCTCCAAATAACTGCGGCAGCGATTCCAAAGCGCCCGCCCGCGCGTGCCTTCCAGCCACAATGCCAACAGGACGAAAACACCTCCAGCCAGCAAGTCCATGCCCGTTGTCAGGCGGGTAAGCAGATTCAGCCCCAGTGCGCCCGAGCCAATCAGCAGAGCCCGCCGGCTGCCAGTTTTGAGCCACTCATATTGATACGAGAACCCCACCAGCGTCAGCAGGCAAATGTAGTTGTTCTCCATCAGGTTTTGCGTGTAATGCAGATGCGTGGTCAGCAGCAGCAGCGCCAGCACGCCGGCAGCCGCCTCTTTCACGCCGAAGTTCAATTGCCGCAGGAATCGGAAACAAATCAGGGCGGTTAAAACGCAGATCAAAATATTCGTGCTGTAGCTGACGATGATGCTGCGCACCGTGGGATCGGTGCCCTGGTAGTCGTCAAAAACCGGAAGCCGCTCGACGTATGTTCCAATCACGTCAGCCGGCAGCATCAGCAGCGATTGTCCAATGCCATACCAGCTCTGCAGCCTGCCACTGCGGCCGTGCACGCCAAATTCAGGATACTCATTGGGAAAAACCGGAGGTTCTGAGGTCCAGAACGCATGCGTGGATTGCAACCGATGCTGCGTATCCGCCGTACCCAGTTCTCCCGATTGCACTGCGAATGCGATCAGGCCCGCAGTCAGAGCCAGCAGGAAAAGCGGGTTGCGGAACCAGGTGCGAATGGGCACGGTCATTCTTTGCATTTGAGCCTTACCGGAATTCTAACCGCTCAGAACGAGAGATTCCGCCCTCGCGAGTTTCTTCAGGCCAGATGCGGCAATTGAAGAGTGATTCAGCTCGGGCGGCCCAACCCTATGCCGCGTTCTCGGCCACTACTGCAGCCGCTTCTTCCGGCTTCTTGACGGGATGCGTGGCAGCCCGCCAGATCAGCACAATGCCCGCAACCACGGCCACCGCGCTGGCCAGTTGCGCATCCGTTAACCCCCACAACACCTTGGGGTTGCGCCGGATAAATTCAACCAGAAAGCGAGCTATTCCCGCCAATACAAGGTACTCGCCGGCAAGGTCGCCCGTACCTCTGGGCTTACCGCCGCGCCACCACAACCATCCGCAGATGAGAAACGCCGCAGCCATCTCGTACAGAGGAGTGGGATAGACAGGAACGAAGACTGGCTCCAGGCCTTTGGGAAAGCTCATGCCCCACGGCCTAAATGTAAAGAAGAGGAAATGAACTGGTTTGATATCGATGCCGTAGCAGCCGTCTCCCGATAGAAAACAGCCAATGCGCCCAATGCCGTTGCCGATGGCCATCGATGGTGCGGTAAGATCCAGCATGCGCAAACCGCCGATCTTCGCCCGCAGCCCCAGCAATATCGCCGTGGGAATTCCAAACAGCACTCCACCGTACCAGCTGAATCCGGTACCACTCCACAGCACACGCCAGTTCATCTCGTGAATATCGATCGGAGTTTCAATCACTGCCAAGAGCTTGGCGCCGATCATGCCCGACACCACGCCTATAGCCACGATGCTCACGGCGTCCACTGGAATGCCGGCGCGGCGGAAATTGCGGTCCAGTATAAAAGCGGCTCCTACGGCAGCCATCCACGCCATCAGCCCGAAGCTCGGAAAGCTGAAGTGCCAAATATGTATATAGGGAATCATCTGATTTTAAGTATAGGCGCGCCCGGTAAAAGAGCGCACCTTCCTACCGGCCCTGAAACTGAATGACCAAATTTACACGGGCGCGTGGACTTGCGCTGCCTCCTGCGAAGCGTCAGCAGCTTCAACAGGTCTGGTGACCGGGCGCATTGCAACCCAGGCGATCAGAAGGATGCCTGCAATTACGCAACCTGCGCTGGCCAGTTGAGCATTCGACAGGCCCCATAGGACTTTGGGGTTGCGGCGTATAAATTCAACCAGAAAGCGAGCTGTTCCGGTCAGCAAAAGATACTGGCCGAGAATGGCGCCGGTACGGTGGGGCTTGCCGAGCCTCCACCATAACCATCCGCCAATGAGCAGGCCGCAAGCCAGTTCATAAAGCGGTGTGGGATAGACGGGTAAGTAGACCGGTTCCAGGCCTTTGGGAAAGCTCATGCCCCACGGCCGAAAGCTAAAGAACAGGAGATGAACCGGCCTGATCACGAGGCCGTAGCAGCCGTCGCCGGAAAGAAAACAGCCGATACGCCCGATGCCATAGCCGATCGCGGCAGCAGGTGCGGCCAGATCCAGCGTCCTCACTCCGCCGATTTTTGCCCACCAGCCCTGAAAGAACAGCGCGGCAATGCCAAACAGCACTCCTCCGTACCAGGCAAATCCGGCCGTGTCCCACAGCACACTCCAGCCCATCGTGTGAAAATCCTGTGGCGTGTCCACCACATGCCATAGTTTTGATCCCACGATGCCCACCACCACAGACAGAGCTACCATGCCCAAGGCGTCTGCATTGATGTGTGCGCGCTTAAAGCTACGTTCGGTGACAAATGCAGCTGCCACGGCGGCCAGCCAAAGCATAATCCCAAAAGTCGGAAGGTTGTAATGCCAGATATGCAGATAGGGAATCATCGCTCTATAAGTATAGACGCAGCAGCCATGATTAAGGACTTGCCACTACACTCACCTCGATTTGCACAGCCGCCTTCGCTTCCGGGCCGGTATTCGGCGATACTGTGTGCATGGATACCAAGTCCTTTGAAGGTCTTGAGGTTCTTTATACCCGCCGGCAGATTGCCGACCGCGTGGCCGAGATGGGCGCGCAGATTACCCGTGATATGAACGGCGAAAAGCTGGTCATGGTCGGCGTGCTCAAGGGCGCGGCCTTCTTTCTCGCCGACCTTTCCAGGGCCATACAGGCTGACGCCACCTTCGACTTTGTCGCCACCTCCAGTTACGGCAAGGGGCAGCGAACCTCCGGCGCGGTCAAGCTCATCAAGGACCTCGACGCCCCCATTGAAGGCAAGAACGTGTTGCTGGTCGAAGATATTCTCGACACCGGCCTCACCCTCGCCTACCTGCGCAAGCTTTTCCTCCAGCAGCATCCCAAAACCCTGCGCATCGCCACGCTGCTCGACAAGCCCTCGCGCCGCCTGGAGAAGATCGATGCCGACTACGTAGGTTTCTCCATTCCCAACCTTTTCGTCATCGGCTACGGCATGGACTACGCCGAGCGCTACCGCAACCTGCCCGACATTTGCCTGATGACCCCTGACCATCCTGAATAGATTTAGAATGAACTATTTAATCAGCTTTTCTTAACCTGAATCCTGAATGTAAGCTATCCCTTTTTCTAAGCCGTGTTCCCTATTCCCTGCTTTTACAGCAGGTGATGTCTATCACTGTGCCTCTCGACAGCCAAGCCTAAGATAATGCGGGTTCTTAGAAGTCATTCTTGAGCCGGGAGGGATTCATTGTGAGCGACGCGGAAAAGCGTGACCGGGGCTTGCTGCGGGTGGATGCGGACGAATGCAAGGGTTGCGGGCTGTGCGTTGAAGCCTGCCCGCCCAAGGTCATCCATTTAGGCCAGCAACTGAATCATTCCGGTTATCGCACGGCGGTCTATGCCGGCGCCGGATGCACCGGATGCGGAATCTGCTTCATGGCCTGCCCCGAGCCGGGAGCTATCACAGTGCTGCGAGCCGTGATCGCCGAGGCCGGGGATAGCCGCGGAATAAATGCAAGCGTTGAGGGAGCGGTCTCATGCGCAAGCAACTGATGAAGGGAAATGAAGCCATCGTCAAGAGCGCCATTCTCTCCGGATGCCGCGCCTTTTATGGTTACCCCATCACCCCGGCCAGCGAAATTGCCGAGACAGCGGCCAAATATATGTCGCGGGCAGGCGGCATATATCTTCAAGCCGAGAGCGAAGTAGCAGCCATGAACATGATCTACGGCGCCTCGTCGGCGGGCGTACGGTCGATGACCGCCTCCAGCGGCCCGGGGATTAGCCTGATGCAGGAAGGCATTAGCTACATGGCTGGCGCGGAGCTGCCCTGTGTGATCGCCGACATTACCCGCGGCGGCCCGGGGTTAGGCAATATTGCCGCCGAGCAGGGCGACTATCACCAGGTGGTGAAGGGCGGCGGCCACGGAAACTACCGCACCATCGTGCTTGCGCCCCACTCCGTGCAGGAGATGGCGGATTTGACCGCTCTGGCCTTCGAGCTGGCCGACCGGTATCGCAACCCCGTGGTGCTGTTGGCGGATGGATTCATCGGCCAGATGATGGAGCCGGTGGAGTTCCCGCAGCAGGCCATCGAGCCAAAGATGCCGCCGTGGGCCGTTGCGGGCACCGCGCAAACGCGATGCAATCTCATCACTTCCCTGCATCTCGATTGCGATGAAATGGAGGCGCATCAGCACCATCTTGAAGCCAAATATCAACTCGCGGAACGGCTTGAGGTGCGCGCCGAAGAGTGGCAAACAGTCGACGCCGAGATTGTGCTCGTGGGATACGGAATCATGGGACGCATCCTGAAAGCCGTCGCCGCGGAAGCACGCGCCCAGGGCCTCAAGGTGGGCGTGCTGCGTCCCATCACACTCTACCCCTTTCCCAAGCCGCATTTCAAACGCTTGGCAGAGGCCACGCGTTTATTTGTGGTTGTGGAGATGAGCAACGGCCAGTTAATCGAAGATGTGCGTCTGGCATTGAACGGCGCGCGGCCTGTCGAGTTCCTGAGCCGCGTCGGCGGCAATGTCCCATCGCACGAAGAGGTGCTCAAGTTTGTGCATGCGCAGGCGCTCCGGTACCTGTCTGCAACCATGCCGGAAGAAGCGCGGGTGACTTATGTCTAGCCAGACGATCTCTGAATACACCATCGCGCACTCCAAGGCCAGGGCCTTCTACGAGCGCTATGAGCGCAAGGCGGAGCAGCAGAATCAGACCCACTTCTGCCCCGGCTGCGGGCACGGCATCGTTCACAAGATGCTGGCGCGGGCCATCGACGAGCTAGGCATTCAGAACAGCACCATCCTGGTCGGCCCGGTAGGCTGCGGCGTCTTTACCTACAACTACTTCGATGTGGGCAACATATCGGCCGCGCACGGGCGCGCTCCGGCAGTAGCTACGGGAGCCAAGCGCAGCCGCCCCGAGAGCATCGTCATCGGCTACCAGGGCGATGGAGATCTATCGGCCATCGGCTCTGCGGAGATTCTGCACGCCGCCAACCGCGGCGAAAATATCACCATCATCTTCATCAACAATGCCGTCTACAGCATGACAGGCGGGCAGTCGGCGCCCACCACTCTTATAGACCAGAAGACGACCACCACCCCAGACGGTCGGCACGCAGCCACAGAAGGCTATCCGCTGCACATGAGTGAACTGCTGGCCACACTGGAGGCTCCGGTCTATATCGAGCGCGTGGGCCTGGGAGACAACAAGCAGATTGCGCAGGCCACGCGCGCCATCCGCCGCGCCATCGAAAACCAGGTGCGCGGCCTGGGCTTCTCCATGATTGAGGTGCTATCACCGTGCCCCACCATCTGGAAGATGAAGCCTGTCGAGGCGCAACGCTGGGTTAGTGATGTTATGCAAAAGACCTTCCCCCTTGCTGTGTTTTGCGATCGCGTCAAACAGGCGCAGCCGCGCCAGTTGCCCGAGCCGGGTCCGGCGCTCGAAAACATTCCGCATATTCTCGGCGTCGCCGAAGAGGATTTGCCCGAAGGCAATTCAGACTCTATCGAGCAGTCGGCGGAAGACCTGGATATTCGCGTCCGCGCGGCGGGCTTTGGCGGGCAGGGAGTTTTGCTGATGGGTGAAATGCTGGCCGAAGCCGGCCTCGATGCGGGCCTTGAAGTATCGTGGCTGCCGTCCTATGGGCCTGAGATGCGTTCGGGAACTTCAAACTGCCATGTGCGCCTGGCGAGGAAAGTGATCGATTCTCCGCTGGTCACGCAGCCCCACATTCTTGTGGCCATGAATGAACCTTCGCTCAAAAAGTTCTATGCGACCGTGCGCCCCGGCGGATGGATTCTCTACAACGGCGAAAGCATCCCGGCAGATTGCCAGCAAAAAGATGTGCGCGTACTGGCGCATTCCTTCACGCTCCTGGCCAATGAACTGGGCGATCCACGAGCGGGCAACATGATCGTGCTGGGCGCTCTGCTGGAGATCGCCGCGGTTTTGCCGGATGCAAGCGTTGACGCCGCGCTTCGCCGGCTGGTCACCAATCCACGCTGGTTGGAGCTGGACCAGCTTGCGTTGGCGCGAGGACGAAAACTGTACAGAGAATCGCCTGCCGAGAAAAGGCGGAAGACCTGATGCGGATCAGGCGCTGAAGGTGTAGGATTTTGTACGGTGCGGAAGTGTGACCCATCCGGGATCATCTCCGCAAAAGGACAAATTTCATGCGCCCTCTTATTGCACTGCGTTTCGGCCTGGCTCTTCTCTTACTGCTCTCTTCCATCCCTGTCATTGCTCAAGCAATCTCCACCCCCTACGACGCAGTCGACCCCATCATCGGCACATCCGGCGGCGGCGAAACCTTCCCCGGCGCGTCGCTTCCCTTCGGCATGGTGCAATGGAGCCCTGATACCAATCACAGGGCCTATTACATTTACAACGAAAAGCAGATCACCGGATTTTCCATGACCCATCTCAGCGGCGTAGGCTGCCCCATTTACGGCGACTTCGCCGTGCTGCCCACCATGGCCGAGTTGACCACCAGTCCCGGCGCCAACTTCGATCCCTACGCCGCGCCCTTCGATCACAGCAAAGAAGAGGCGCATCCCGGCTACTACGCCATCACTCTTGCCAACGGCATTCGCATCGAGATCACAGTTGCCGAACGCTCCGGCATCGCCCGCTTCATCTTTCCCGCCGGCGCTGACGCACGCCTGCTCATCAACGCCGGATCGAGCGCCAACGGGCTAACCCGCCAAACCGCACCGTTGCCTTACGAAGATGTCTTTGGCAATAGCATCGAGCTTACCTCCGCAAATTCCTATGCCGGCTCCGTAAGTGCGGGTAATTTCTGCTCGACCGATTCGCACTATAAACTCTACGTTGCCGGCCGCTTCGACAAACCGTACAAAACTTCCGCATTATGGCAGGACGATACCATCCTGAGCACCGCAAAATCGGCCCACGGCAAGCACACCGGCGCGTGGCTTGACTTCGGCAATCAGCATGAAGTCGTACTCAAGGTCGGCCTTTCCTATGTCAGCCAGGCCGGCGCTCTCGACAATCTGAACCACGAAATTCCCGGCTGGGACTTTGACAAAGTTCACGCCGACGCGCGCTCCACCTGGTCGCGATTGCTCGACCGCATCGCCGTCGAAGGCAGCTCTCCTGCCCAGCGCAAAATCTTTTATACCGCTCTCTATCACTCCTTCTTGTGCCCCACCGTCTTCAGCGATCGCGATGGCAACTACATCGGCTTCGACAATAAAGTTTATTCCCTTGCCGCGTCGAAGCAGAAGGCCCAATACGCCAACTTCTCCGACTGGGACATCTATCGCAACACCGTGCAAATGCAAGCGCTCTTCGATCCCGCGCGCGAAAGCGACATGATGCAGTCGCTGGTCAACGACGCGGTTCAGAGCGGCTGGCTGCCGCGATGGCCCGCCGCCAACGACGTCACCTACGTGATGGGCGGAGATTCACCTGCCATCCTGCTCTCATCGTCTTACGCTTTCGGAGCGCGCGACTTCGATCTCAAAACCGCTCTCAAATATATGGTGAAAGCCGGAACCGAACCCGGAATCGGACCGCACGGCGGCTCCGAGCGTCCCTTCCTCGCCGACTACAGCAAACTAGGCTACGTTCCCATCGACAAAATCGACACCGCAGCCTCGGTAACGCTCGAATACGCCAACGCCGACTTCGCCGTGGCGCAATTTGCAAAAAACCTCGGCGACGATGCCGATTATCATCTGTTTCTCAAGCAATCGCAGAACTGGACCTATCTCTTCGATCCATCCACCGGCTGGATTCGCCCGCGTCAGAGCGATGGAACCTGGATGCCAGGATTCGATGCCGACCTCTCTCTTCCAAAAACCAAGGTCAGTTGGGACAAGGCCGATCAAGAAGGATTCGAAGAGGGCAACACATACCAGTACACATTCATGATTCCCTTCGACTATCCCACTCTCTACGCCGCCATCGGAGGAGACGACAAGGTCATCCCGCGCCTTGACAAGTTCTTCTCCAAACTTCGCTGCTGGGGCGAGCCGTGCTTCAACATGGAAAACGAACCCGACTTTGTCACTCCCTATGCGTATGTCTTCGCCGGCGCGCCCTGGAAGACCCAGAACGTAGTCACGCGCATCGCCAACGAGACCTTCACCACCAAGCCCGACGGCCTTCCCGGCAACGACGATCTGGGTGCAACCTCTGGCGTCTATGTGTGGAATGCGCTCGGCTTCTATCCGGCAGTTCCCGGCATCGGCGGAGTAGTCCTGGGCACGCCCATGTTCGATAAGGCGACCGTGCGTTTTTCGGGCGGCAGAACGTTGGTCGTCAGCCGCCAGGGCAGCGGCTTCTACGTCCAGAAAGTTACACTCGACGGCGCGCCTTACTCCAACTCATGGCTGCCGATCGACAAATTGCATTCCGGCACAACGCAGCTTCAGTTCACCACTGATTCCCATCCGAACAAAGTACGAGGCAATACCATTGCGGATCGCCCGCCGTCGTTCCGGTAGCTCTGGCATACTGCGGGCTCATTCTATCCTGAGCCCACAGCACCGCATCTCAGTGTCCAACGTGGAACTGATAAATATAATCCATGAGCCCAAATACCTTCAGCAGCCAAATGACGATGACAATCACCACAACTGCATTCAGAAGGCCTTTAATGGTTCCCTGCATCGGGATATAGCGATTGATGAGCCACATCAAAACACCTGCAACGACTAATATGAGTACAACATTGACCAGTGACATAGTTTCTTCTCCTGTCGTGATATTCAGCTGATTCATTAGCCTCAGCTTGATTTTGTGTTGTGCCGAATGCTCATCACTTACCTGGCTCTACTGCCACCAGGGAGACGAAAGACTCTTCTTTGCTGCAATTTTCCCCATTTGCCACTCTCATATCTGTGCAATTTTGCACACTGAATGAATTCAGTAAACAGCAGCACTATTGCTGCCTGTCGGTAGCCAGGCAGGCGCTGATTGCTTTGATCGCCAGCTTGGTTTCATTGGGGCCTCGGACTGGAATGCAAACGACGCCCGCCTCTTCCACCGGATAGTCGTTACCTCCCGGAAATAAGGCATCCCCTATGTAAATCATCTCTTTGAGCTGGATGCCCAAAATATCTCTCAGTTTCCCTATTCCATAAGCTTTGTCGATGCCCGGCTTGGTCACATCAATCGATGTCGCACCGCCCATTCGAACCGAAAAATCGGGGATGAGCGTGTCAAGAATTGATTTGATCTTTTTCCGCTTGGCGAAATCAGGATCCCATTTCTCTTTTTCCTTCAGGGGCGCCTGTTGGCCCAATGCGGAATAAGTAATCTGACTTCCGCGATCTTCTATGATCTCTCCCCACACTTGTTTCTCATCAAAGCCGGCCTGTGCAATAGCATTCTTGAGAGATCGAATGATCGTCTCCCTCTGATCCGCGTTCAAATCGTCTGAATAAATTTTCTTCCAATCGCCCGCATATTGAAAAAACTTTGTTCCGCAGGTAGGAAGCAGCACCAGGTTGGCGAGGCTGGCGTCATCGGGAAGGTGCGAGATAAGCTGCTTTTCAAACTGCGGCCAATCGCCTCCGGAAATTACGGCAACCTTGATTATGCCTAGAAGATCATGGAGCAGCACCGATGTTTCCGCATCAAGCGAAGATTTACTTTCGGCAAGAGTACCGTCGAGGTCGAACACAATGAGCTTCTTCATGTTTTTTATAAAGCCTGCTGGATTCCTGAAAAGTTGCTCGCGGGATAGGGAATAAGAAGACCGCTACTTTCCCATCACTTGTTGGGTCGCATGCGGATGGTAGCGAGGAACCCACGACAGGTCTCCCGTCAGAACATAAATAGCGAGTGCCGCAAACATGAAGACCGCGCCCACCCAGAAGCGCCAGTCGGTGTGCATGCGCCTCCAATAAGGACCGGGATCGGGTTCGCCGTTGTCGCTCATTCCTTCGAAGTTGTGCTTGTTTCCTGTCAATTCTTACTCCTTAATGCTGAATTCCAGTGTATTGCAATCCATGACTGTGTCGCGGGTCATTGTGGTTTTTGAGCCGAAGCTGCCGTCACTTGATCCGGCCTGCTGGCATCTGTCGTGGATGATATGCCCACCGAAGGCAGTTTATCAGCCGGCATTACAGTCCCTTTGGCAAAAATCAGTATCTGAATCGAACCCCAATCCGCATCCAGGCTCGCTCCAGTCTGCTTGCCCAATCCCAAAGTCTTAAGCTGGTCATTATCAAATCCAAAATTATTGGCCAGGTATTCGCGTATTACCATTGCTCTGGCCTCGGTGAGTACAAGGTCCGCCTTGGTGTCGCCTTCCATGCCAGTGGACGCCACAACTACCGCAACTCCGAATTGATTCTGTGCCAGGTATTCACCTACAGCATCGAGGGACTTCTGGTCCTTCAGCTTTGCCGAATCGTGGCCGTCGAAGAGTTGCTTGGCAGCATACGTAAATGACTTTACAGGCGTACCTTGCGGGATCGCACTGATTGTATTTGCCGTCAGATCACCTGAATCCTCATACCCGCGCTTATTGAAGAAGCCCTTCAAAAGGAAATTGTGTTTCAGAGCTTCCATATTCTCCTGGAAGTCAGTCACTCCGGTCTGCGCCTGTTTCATTGTGTCATTCAGAGTGCTCGTAGTCTGTTGCAGGTTGTTATAGAGTTCCTTATCGTTCACCAACGCTCCCACAGTTCCCTGCCCGGAGTCGACCTTGGCGCTAATCGAGTTGAAATGCGCCGTCGCTTCGGTCGTGTTCTGCACGGCCTGTTGGCTGCTATCCAAAATCCCATTCGCCTTCTTGAGCATGTCCGCCATTAACATGGGTGGCGTACCCTGAATCGTATCTCCATTCTTGACGTCCGCCTGCCCTGGGGACCCAAACGAAATCGCCATGAATTGATTGCCGAGCAAGCCCTCCGTTTCGATCGAGGCCACTGAGTCCTGCTTGATAATCTCATGCGTCGTTTTGTCGAGATCCATGATCACCGAAACTTTTTCGCCCGGCTTGTGGGGCAACACGATGCTATGCACAGTTCCGCTGTGAACCCCACCCACCTGAACGTCGGCGCCATCAGCCAGGCCGGCCACATTGTCAAATTGCGCTTTCAGTTGATAAGTAGAGCGGAAAAGATACTCCTTGCTCCCGACGATAAAAACGCCGGTGGCCAGAACTGCCAATGTCCCAACGATAAATACTCCCAGCCTCGCCACTCTCGACATATGCCCTCCTACGACTGCTTCAGAAATTCCTTGACAAACTCGATGTCGCTGCTTTGTAGATCTTCAAACTTGCCCTCAATCACTACATCGCCCTCGTTCAAAATGGCCAGACGATTGGCAATCGTTTTCGCGCTATGCATATCGTGCGTCACTACGATCGAGGCCATCTGGCGCTCCCTCTGCAGCTTGAGTATCAATTCGTCAATCTCGCCTGAACTGATCGGATCCAAACCGGCCGTAGGCTCGTCCAGTAGCAGAATCTCCGGCTCCAGCACCAGCGCGCGCGCCAATCCCACACGCTTCTGCATCCCACCGGAGATATCGGAAGGCATCTTATCCATATCGCCTTCCATGCCCACCTCGGCCAGCAATTGCTTCACCCAGTCACCGCGTTCTGACTTGGACATATCCCTGCGATGATGTTCAAGCGGAAACGCCACATTTTCAGCCACGGTGAGCGAATCGTAAAGCGCCGCTTGCTGAAACAGAAATCCCATCTTCTTTCTGATCGCCCCCAGTTGATCGAGAGCCATGCCAACAATCTCCTGCCCATGGATGCAAATCGATCCCGAGTCCGGCTTTTCCAGCCCGATAACAAGTCTTAGCAAAACGCTTTTTCCCGTGCCGCTGCGTCCCAGCACCGCCAGAGTTTCTCCGCAGTTCACCGATAACCGAATTCCGTTCAAGACCTTATGGCCTTCAAAGGACTTGTGCAGGTCTTCGACGGCAACAGCAACAGCGGGCGCACAACCATCCTTCTCATTGCCCGTTGCATCAACCGCGATGTCATAAGCTGTTGCCATTTTTGATTCACACACCTTCGAAATGAAAGTTTACGGAAAGACAACCAAAATGAATTTAACCAGAACAACATCGGCCAGGATCACGAAGAGTGATGCAAGAACCACGGAGTTGGTTGCTGCGCGGCCCACGCCCTCGGCGCCTCCGCGTGTGCGCATTCCCTGAAAGCACGCAATGAGGCCGATGATGAAGCCGAACACTGCGGTTTTAAACGTAGGTGGCAGGAGGTCGTGAAGAGTGCTGCCTCGAAAACCTATGTTAATAAATTGTTGGAATGAAATCGGCTCGACTAACGTCTGTGCAATCCAGCCCATCACCACGCCACATGCGTCTGCGGCGACAGTCAGAAGCGGCAGCATCAAAATGCAAGCTAAAACGCGAGTTGCTGCCAAAAGCCTGAAAGGATTGATCGCGGATGCCTCGATGGCGTCGATCTGCTCGGTCACTTTCATCGATGCCAGTTCCGCTCCAATGCCCGCGCCCACTCGCCCGCACACCACCAAGCCTGTAATGATTGGCCCCATCTCCAGAATCACTGAGTAGACGATAGCCGAGGGAAGCATCGATTTGGCGCCAAATCGAGTCAAACTGTTACGGGCTTCCATCGATAACACAGCGCCGATGGCGGCGCCAGCCAAAGCAACCAGTGGCAAAGATTTCGATCCCACCTCATCAAGTTGGCGCACCAATTCGCGCCACTCATACGGAGGTGTTACTGCCGCGCGCAACACCTGCCAGAAGAAAATGCCCAGGTTGCCGAACCACTCGAAGGTATCGTTGACCAGCCCGCCTGCGGAGTTCGCGGCAATAGACACGAGTTCTGCCCCCCGTTCCTTGATCGGTGGGTTGATGCCTGCTGCGGAAGTGAATTCGCCGCTACTCAATGATTTGGTCCTGGGTCTGGTGAGCCGTGTGCACTGCTCAGGTGCATACGATGAAGCAGGGAGTGCGGTCCGCTGTATAAGAACTCCAGTGCGACATTCCCGCCTGCAGTAGCCAGCAGGCTGTAGTTTCCCGTCCGGAACGCATCCTTGATGCCATACCGGCTGGGGTACCAGCCATAGATCGCGGTCACTGAACCTGCATAGGGCCCGATAAGCGCGGGGAATGAAAACACTTGATGGCCGTCATCGCCGCGGCGCGCCGTCAATGTCGAAATCACAGCGTGTCTCAACCGCGGTAAAATGCCGCTGCACTCACACCGGTAATACATTGAATCTTCCTTCAATGCTTCTGACAGCGCATAACGCGTCGTAGTGCTCACCGTCGCGATTCCGTAATCTGACCCCCAGCGCTTGAAGTAACCCTCAGTTCCCTGCCCCCACTCCGGTGGGGAGTTTGTAAACTGGTTAATGCCCGCCGCTCCCGCAGAAATCACAAAGGGGTATGGACCAAACGTATCGAAAAGGTAATTTTTGATCATGATTCTCTGCGTCGGACGCACGTATGTCAGGTCCTGTTGCACTGGTGCCGAGTTTGCTTGATTCTTGGATAAGTCTGGCGAATTCGGCAATGATTGCGATATTGCCATCCCCGGCAAACTTGCCGCGAAAGTAGCTATCGAAAACAAGAGCATCATCCGGCGAGTCTTTGCGTTGAATTGCTTTTTGCCAGACAGGCATCCTGGTGTGCTCGCCGGATTGCCGTTTCCGACGTGCATGGACCTGGAATTCCGGATTCTCATGAAGAGCGTCAAGCTATCACCTTCGTTCGGTATTGCCTCTCCTGGATATATCTCGCGCAGTCGAAGATATATGCGGGCTTTCGGCAGTACTCATATAGAGATTGTCAGAAATGCAATCTCCATAGATGGTCAAATCTGTACAGAGACGCATTTCCTCTTTTCATAGATCAGCCGCAAATCAAGTCGAAATTTATGTTTTCTTTTAGCCAATTTGACTAAACAATGAGTAAAATGAACAGTGTAGGTGCAAGATCGATCTCAATCATCGAGGTACCGGTATGGCAACTTCTCTTGCGCTTCCCACCATGCATTCTTGCGGCCACACGCTTGATGAGGGCGAGGACAAGCTGGGCCTGCTCACTTCCACGCACAATGTCTTCGCAAACATGGAATTGGCCCGGCAGCGCATGCAGGAGGACAGCTATCTACTCCTGCGCGGCCTCCTCGACAAAGACGAAGTGCTCGCTGCCCGTCGCTGCATCCTGGAGCAACTATCCACCGAAGGCCAGCTTGACCCCAACGCGCCCTTGATGCACGGTGTTCCAAAGCCCGGAGCGCAAATGACCTTCCGCCCGGAGCTGGCGCAGAAGAACAATCCCCCTTTGCAGCATCTGCTCTACAAACCTGAAGGTAGCCTCATGCGTTTCTTCGCTACCTTTCTCGGGGGTCCGGTTCTGCACTTCGATTTCACCTGGCTTCGCTGCATCTCGCCTGGAAATAACGGCACGCCCAGCCACTGCGACATCGTCTACATGGGACGAGGCACGCACAATCTATTGACCGCCTGGGTGCCGCTGGGAGAGACGGATTTCACCCTGGGAGGCCTGATGATTCTGGAGGGCAGCCACAGGAACTTGCGTCTCCGCAACACCTATGGCCAACGCGACGTCGACCAGTACTGCTCCAACCGCCCCGATGATCCGGCCCGCACAGCCAGCGGCTTGAACGGCTGGCTCTCCGACGATCCCAACCACATTCGCAAGCAGCTAGGCGACCGCTGGCTCACCGCGGAATACAACATTGGCGACGTGGTTGTTTTTGGAATGAACACCGTTCACGGAGGCATGGATAACCGCTCTGATCGGCTTCGGCTCTCCTCGGACTCCCGCTATCAACTGGCCGGAGAACCGGTCGATGAACGATGGATCGGCGAAGATCCTCCCGGTCACAACTCAGCCGGAAAGCGCGGCCGCATATGCTGAGCCGCGCTTTTCCTGGAGCATGGTTGTATTAGCGCAAGCTCCCGGTTTTTGCCTGCACTGGGCTGCCGATTGCGTCGCCGGATACCACCAGTTCTACTCTCCGGTTTTGCTGACGACCGCTGGAATTATCGTTCGAGGCTACCGGTGATGAGTTGCCGAAGCCTTCAGCGCTCACTGAATTTCCCGATACGCCCTGCTGTACCAAGAAATCACGAACCGAATTTGCGCGATTCTCTGACAGTGTTTGATTCATAGCATCGCCGCCGACATTGTCGGTGTATCCACCAACCGCAATGTTAAGTCCAGGGTAGGAAATCAGTATTCCTGCTACCTTTGCAAGTTTCTCCCGTGCGCCTGGCAACAATGTGTACTTCCCTGTGTCAAACAGCACATCGGACATGCTGACGATAAGACCGCGCGCACTATCGCGCGTCTCTAGTATTTTGTTCAATTGCTCTGACAATTGCGCCCGCATGGCTGCCTTATCGCTATCTGCCTTCTGCTCACCCTGCTGCGCCTGCGTTGCAATCAAGCGAGATTGGTCGGCATCGGCCTGAGCTGCGGTAATTGCTGCCGCTGATGCCGTTTGGTTTGCGACCAGGGACGCCTGGGCCTTTGCTGCGTCGGCTTGCGAGTTTGCAGCGTTGACTTCTGCGCTTGCTGCATTGGCTTGCGCGTCGGCTGTGGCGGCTTGGGACTGAGCAGCATCGGACTGCGCTTTTTCCTTCAGGCGGGTAGCTTCATCGGCTTGAGCTTGCGACATTGTCAGCGCATCGCTCGAAGTCTGGCGTTCTTCGGCCAGCCGCATCTCATCGATCTTCTTGACCGCAATCTCTCGTGCATCTTCGGCCGTCTGTACTGCCTGCCGGGAAACTGCAATCAGAGGCTTTCTGTCATCGTGTCTGGTGCTGGCATACCCGTTCGCGGTATCCATTAACTCGACCGCATGCCGGTAGCTCTCGGCCGCATACGTCTCAGCTCCTTCCGATTGAGCAATGCGCAACGCATTCCGCGCCTCATAGAACTCCAAAGGCAGGCTGGCGCTCAACACCACGGGATCAAACTTGTAGCCCGTGGGAATATAGCCCCCGCGCTCCATCAGTTCATACTTCGCATTAACCGCCTCGCTGGTCCCCTTGGTATCGGCGCTCACCACGTTCTCCATTACGACCACATTGCTGGGCTGTCGCACGGCGTAGTATGGCTCCGCGGTAACGATCAGTGCGAATGACTGGAATTCAGTCGTTGCTTTCAGTTTGCTGCGATTGTTATCGCCTACCAGAACCTCGCCAAGGTTCTCCGCTCGGCCCTCTGGTGAAATCGCCCACAGAACATAGGTAAGATACTCGGCGCCGAAAGTGGTAGGATTTTGCAGGTTTCCAAATTCCGCTTCCACTTCCATGGTGCCGCGCTTGCTCCGCACTTTGGCTTTTCCGTCGGCTGACGGCAGAAGTGCCGTGCCGGCGAAGTCTACATCCGTAACTCCATCACGATGCCCGTAGTTGATCGCCTGCACTGTGCGGCTGATAAAGACCGTCCGGTATGTGATCTCAGATCTTTGAGGTACCAGAACCACTGTCGTCTGAGCACTGGCTTGAGCAAATGCGCTCAGGCCAACAACACTCCCAATTGCAAACAAAAACCTAAGTTTCATCGTAGCTCCATTAGGCATGCCTCTGCCTTGTTACGTTGTTCCGGCCGCTTAACGCCAGGTTAAGGTTTTTTACGCCGCGACCCTTCAATCTCCGGCGCGAACACTGTTCATAGCAAGAATCGTCTCAAACTGTCGAAGCAGTATCTGAGCTACTTTGCTCATCAAGTTAATTCACAGATCGCTATGCATATGCGGAGCAGCATCGTGAGCGTGAAATAAATTATCAGATATTAACGATACTTCTAATGTTGAATCGTGGTCTCCGCCTTAGCAGGCTTCGCGGTAACCTGTGCCGGCGTAGGCAACTGCGACCGGTCCCACCCACCGCCCAGCGCCTCAATCAGTTGAACCGAGTCTGTCATCTCCACAATTTGCAGCCCCGCAAGAGTTTGCTGGTTTGAGAGCAAAGTGGTTTGCGCGATAACCACATCGATATATGGGTCGATGCCCGTATCGTAGCGCGCCTGTTCGAGCTTCAGGTACGTCCGCGAGGAGTTCACAGCTGCCTGCTGACGCAGAATCTGCTGCGACAAAATGCGAACCTCCGCCAGCGCGTCTTCTACCTGCTGGAATGCATTCAGCACCGATTGACGATAGGCGGCCAGGTTTGCGTTATACGTAGCAATGTATTGATTCACAGTTGCCCGGCGCAGCCCTCCATCGTAAACAGTTTCTGACATCGATGGACCTACTGACCAAAAGCGGCTGGATGCGTCGAGTAAATTCTTGATAGCCGAGCTCTCCACGCCGCCGTTTCCTGAGAGCGTCAGTACCGGATAATAGGCTGCATACGCAACCTTGATTTGCGCATTCGCGGCTGCCATATTCCGCTCCGCCGCGGCAACGTCAGGCCGCCGTTCCAGCAGTTGCGACGGCAAGCCGATCGGAATCGGCGGAGGCGCGCTGAGTTTCGCTTCCACAGGAATAGAAAATTCCGAGGCTTGTTTTCCTATCAGCATGGCGATCGCATGCTCATACTGCGCCCGCGCAATTCCCAGGTTGATGGCCGCCGATTGTGCAGCCTCTAATGTTGTCTGCGCTTCAACCAGCGATATCCGGTCGTCCACGCCTGTATCATAGCGAGCCTGTTCAGACTCAACGTCCTTCTTATCGGCAGCCACTGTATCGTCGAGTATTTTCTGCAGTGCATCCTGGCCGCGAATCTCAAAGTAGTACTCGGCGAGGCTGGCCTGTTCCGTCAGCCGTTCATTCTCCAGGTCGGCCGCAGTCAATTGAGCGTTATATTGAGCGGCATGAACCGTATTGCGCACCTTCCCCCACAGATCCGGCTCCCATGAAACCTCAGCCGGCAGAGAAAATATTTGCGTCTGCTGGCCGCTGCTTGAACCGGTACCCGTCGCCGACCCAACATTGGACGAACTTTGCGAGCGTGTATAAGAAGGGTTGATGCTCACCGTGGGAAAATACTGCGACCGCGCCTCCCGCACCAGCGCGCGCGCCTCCATGAAATTCTCAAAATACTGTTGAATATTCTGGTTGTTGATATTGAGTTGTTCTTCCAGCGCATTCAACTCCGGCTCGTTGTAGATCTCCCACCATTTCCCGCGCAGAACCGCATCCTGGGGCTGCGCAACGGTCCATCCTTGGGTCTCCTTGAACTGCGTGGGCGATTCCTTATAGGCTACCGGCGCCGTCTCAGCGGGCGGGTGATACTTGGGCCCAACGTTGCACCCAGCCAGCACGGCACAGAGCACACCGGCATATAGTACGCGCCGGGTTCTAAACGGCTGCCGCAATTGCATCATCGAATTCTTCATCATCATCGCTCCATAACCGCCCATCGCTAGGTTGCCTCCGCGGTTCCGTGCTGCAGAGTCTCCGGTTGTTTGCCGCGGACCTTCAGGCGCGCCCAATCAAAAAGAATATAAACAACGGGCGTAGTGTAGAGAGTCAGCATCTGGCTCACGATCAGTCCGCCGACGATCGTAATTCCCAACGGACGCCTTAGTTCCGAACCCGTGCCGGTGCCGAAGGCCAGCGGCAACGCGCCAAACAGTGCAGCCATCGTCGTCATAAGAATGGGCCGGAAGCGCAACTGGCAAGCCTCAAAGATGGCTTCCGTTGTAGTCTTGCCGTGCTCGCGCTCCGCCACCAGGGCAAAGTCAATCATCATGATCGCGTTCTTCTTCACAATGCCGATCAGCAGGATGATACCGATAATCGAGATCATGTTGAGGTCAATCTTGAACAGCATCAGCGCCAGCATCGCTCCCACGCTGGCCGATGGCAAAGTGGAAATAATAGTGAGAGGATGTACCAGGCTCTCGTAGAGTATGCCCAGAACGATGTAGACCGCGAGGATTGCCAAGCCCATAAGTAGCGGCACGCTGTTCCACGAGACTTGATAGGCCGCCGCCGTTCCAGCAAAGAAGCCACGCACGGTCTGCGGCATATTCATCTGCTGCTGCATCTCGCTCACCTCGCGTACGGCGTCGCTCAACGACATATTCGTTGCCAGATTGAACGATACCGTCACGGACGGAAACGAACTGGTGTGATTGACAGTAAGCGGCGTGGTGGTTGCCTGTGCCGTGCTGACCGCGCTCAGCGGAATCACGCCGCTTCCTGTCGAATTCAAATAGATATTCTTCAACCCCTCGGGGCTCTGCCAGTAGGGCGGCGCTACTTCCATCACCACGTAGTACTGATTCAGTTGCGTGTACATGATAGAAACCTCCGACTGTCCGAAGGCACTGTAAATTGAGCTGTCCAAAGACTGCGGGGTGATGCCGAGCCGCGC
>Ga0224555_1001455_pt1 | contig 32668 bp, 24 predicted proteins | sample 714S23034metaG_FD_180687 | JGI IMG/M metagenome (GOLD analysis project Ga0224555, IMG submission 180687) | Peat soil microbial communities from Stordalen Mire, Sweden - 717 S2 30-34 | ecosystem: Environmental > Terrestrial > Soil > Wetlands > Peat | place: Sweden: Norrbotten County, Stordalen...
TCATTGAGCGTTCCGAGCACTCTCAGCCAGCGCCTCTCTTCTGCTGTACGACGTGTGGATCTGATCATCCACCTTACGGTACACGAAACCGCGTCAATTGTCCAGCTTGTTTATCCGGCTACCCTTACCTGGAACTGCTCGCCGCTCGACGTCAGGCTGACGTTGGAGAAGGCGAAGGTCGTGTAGGACAGCCCGAAGCCGAACGGGAAAAGTGGCGTGATACCGTTCGTGTCGTACCACTTGTATCCGACGTTGAAACCCTCGCTGTAGTTGACGGCAAACGGTGTGGTTGAACTCGCGCTGGAGGGCGAGGGAATGACCGGCCGCGGCAGGTCGTTCACGCTGGCCGGGAAGGTGATCGGCAGTTTGCCGGATGGGTTGACGCTGCCAAAAAGAATGTTGGCAATGGCCTCGCCGCCGCGCTCGCCAGGGTACCAGGCTTCCAGCAAAGCGCCCACCTGGCCGAGCCACGGAGCAAGCTGCGGCCCGCCATTCTCCATCACCACAATGGTGCGCGGATTGGCCGCGGCCACGGCGCTCACCAGCGCGTCCTGATTGTTCGAGAAGTTCAAATTATCGAGGTCCATTCCCTCGCTTTCCCACTGGCTCACGAACACGACGGCCACGTTCGAGGATTGCGCCAGAGCGGCTGCCGCGGCCGAGTCAGTCCCATCATTGAACTGCACGCTGGCCGAGGGTGCCATGGCCTGGATCGCCTTCAACGGAGAGGACGGATCATAGATTTCCGACGCGTTGTGACATGCCAGGGCGCTCGTGCCCACCGCGCTGGACGGACACTCCGGAGCCAGCGTGAGCGCTGCGCCGCCGGTTGGCGCCACCTGCGCCGAGCCGCCGCCTGAGAGCACGCCCACGTCGGCGTGCGCGCCGATCATCCCGATCGAGCCGACTTTCGAAGCGTCGAGCGGCAGCAGATTGCCCACGTTCTTCAGGAGCACGGCACCCTGCTCGAGGACCTCCTGCGCAGTGGCGGCGCCGGCATCAGCGTCGATGGTTCCCACCGCGGAGGGATAGTTGAAAAGGCCCGCGGCATACATGGCGCGCAGAATGCGGCGCACCATGTCGTCCAGGCGCGACTGCGGCATATCTCCGTTCTGAATCGCGGTGTCGAGGCTCTCGCCCCACACTCCGCCGAAGTAATATCCGCCGGGTTGCTCCTGATCGAGGCCCGCGAGCGCTGAAGCGACCGAGCTTTGCGCAGCAAAGGCATCCGATTGCACGAAGCCCGAAAATCCCCAATCCCCCTTAAGCGCTCCATTTAGAAGCGAATCGTTCTGGCAGGCGTAGTCTCCGTTGACGAGATTGTACGAGCACATCACCGATTGCGCGTTCGAGTTCTTGAGGGCGACTTCGAACGCCAGCAGGTCGCTTTCGCGCGCGCCGCGCTCATCGATAATGGCATTGGCCAGCAGGCGGCCCGTTTCCTGATCGTTTAACGCATAGTGCTTCAGGGTGCCGATCAAATGCTGGTCCTGCACACCGCGAATGTGCGCGGCTTTGATGCTGCCGGCTAACAGCGGATCTTCGCCCGCTGCCTCGAAAGTGCGGCCGTCGCGCGGCTCGCGGCCGCCAAGATTGACATTGCCTCCCAGCCATACGTTCATCCCATAGGCGCGCACCTCGGCGCTGATCGTCGCGCCGTATTTGTAGGCCTCGTCCAAATCCCAACTAGCGGCGTTAGCCATCGAAGACGGCAACGCCGTGGCCGGACCCAGGCTCGAATACACTCCCACAGGTCCGTCCGCGTAGAGAAGATCCGGAATGCCGAGACGCGAAATGCCGGGGACCCACTCCTCGGCGTTGAGCGGTCCGGCGGGACCACCGAAAGTGTAAGCCCCGTGCACGAGTTGCAACTTCTCATCGAGCGTCATCTGCGCCAGCAGCGCGCCGGCGCTCTGATCCGTGTCCGGCGCCTGAACGTACATGTTCACGGAACTCGACGTCGCAACGCCGACCGAAATCACCACCGGCACATCGCCCATGGGCGCATTCGCAGGCGTCACCGCGTTCACTTGGTAGACGCCCACCAGGCCTGGAACCAGTCCGGAGAAGGTCACCTGTGCGGGTACACCGCCCACGGTCACCGCCGGCGTGTTTGTGGTCTCGGAAAGCGGGCTGGTCAGCGCCGCCGCTCCGCTGGCCGGCTGGTTGCTGACAGGGCCCAGTCCCATGCAGTAGATTAAGATGGCTGTGCTCCCGGCCGTCGCCGAGTTCGACGCGTTGATGAGACGAAACGAGCTGTCCTGAATTGCGCCCTGCCCGTTGACAGAGAAGATGGCGGGAGCGAAGCTGGCGAGCGCCACCGTCTGCGGTGCGCTGGTCTGGCCGCTCGCCATGACAGTCATCGCCGCCTGCGATTGCCCGGCGAGATCCCAAGGGATTTGGACATTGATCTGGCTGCTGGAAACGTAGAACAACGGTGCAGCCCCGCCCGCGCCGGCCCGCACCGAAACCTGGGAAAGGCTCGTGGGAATCGGCAACGAGGCGGCCTGGACCGGCGAGCCGACGGGGAAGGAACCGAAAATCGCGGCGATGCTTCCCGGCGCCAGCACCGGCCCGTAACTGGCGGCGTCCACGATTCCGCCGGGGTTAATGACGGGGGCAGCGGTCTGTGCGAAAGCAGAAAGAGCCGCGGCCAGCAGCACGCTGGCGCGCATCAGGGGATTCAGATGTGGCCATCCGTTTTCCGTCATCATTTCATGTTACACGGAATGGATCTGGACTGCGTCCATTTTGAGACAGTCGCGAGATGCAACACCTGCGGTTCCCGTTCACTTGGCGACAAACGGCATTGTCGTTCATATCGGAAGCGGTCCAGGCGGCGAGTGCACGGATTCAGGCCTTCGCTTTCCCCTCCACGTAGGACACTCGGTCGAGGAGCTCATGGTTGGGTCTGGGCCGTTCGCGCATAAGACAGCTAAGCCTCTGGCGCGGCAGACGCTACGGCATCGGTTTGCCGGTGTCTTTCGTTTCTGGTTTCGCTTCTTCCTTGTCGTCAACGGGCTTGGAGAGATGGAGTTTGCGTATCTCTTTGGCGCCCTTCTCGGGATCCTCAGGCGTGACCTTGATCCCAGTTGCCATGGGTCCGGCGGTCCATTTGAAGTAATAGGTCTTGCCCGCCTCCGCCTCAAACCGCGCCCGCTCGTTTTCTTTCTGCCTGGCTTGATTGAGGACCGCCCCAGCGGACATGATGACGCTTCCGTAATACTCCTTGGGCAATCCGGAGATCACAACAGTCCCCGGCGGCACTTCCATGAATGCGTATTCGCTGTTGAGGAGTTTGGCGAGATGAGTGCCGTTGATATAAAGCTCGTCGTGTGAGGACGAGCCGGTAAATCTGTACACGCGGTAGATACAGACGGTCGCTCTGCCGCTGGATGGCGCGGGCAGTACGGCGGGAGTTTTGGAATCCTGTGCGACGGAGATGGGCCCGGTGAAGAGAAACGCCATCGCACTGAACGCGAGCAGAAGGCTTGCGAGTGACCTGCAAGCTCCCCTGGGGCAAAACGCTGCGAGGCCACTGAAAACGGTGTTACGCATGGGAGCGCTCCTTTCCCTAATTTCGGACTCTGGTGATGCAGTATCCGGGATTTCTATTTTGAGCTTCCCGGTACCAGTTGAGTATACATCTATTCGCCACTTTTCGATCCGGAACTCTGCAAGTTCCCACGCCGGCAGCGGCTTTGCTCCTCCAAAACGTGAATTCTGGCCGCCTTTGGAGGACTACTGGTACGCCAGAGGGCTCCGACCTTGAATTGAGGAACGATGTCCCTTGATATCGGTAGCGGTCCGGGCGGCGAGTGCGCGGATTCAGGCTTGCGTTTTCTCCACGTAGCAGACATGGACGAGGACCCCGTCGTTGGGCCGGTAGCGTTCGAGCTCGAAAGTGAATCCGTGGAAGCCAAACAGGCATCAACAAACGAAGGAAAGAAGTTTGCCGGAATGACCGGCGAGGAGGAAGTCATGTACGTCATTACAGGGCGACCGGGAACACTGGAAGCGTGGTAGCCGAGAGATTGCTCGCAGAGGGAGAGAAGGTGCGTGTGGTGGGGCGCGACCCCAAGCGGCTGGAAAGACTTACGCAGAACGGTGGAGAATCATTCATCGCTGATGCGACCGATGCGGGCGCGCTTACGAACGCGTTTGCTGGCGCAAAGGCCGTGTACGCGATGATCCCTCCTAATATCGCTTCCCCGGATGTTCGCGCCTACGAAGAGAGCGTGAACAATGCGTTGCGCTCCGCAATGGAGAAGAGCGGGATAAAGTATGCCGTCGTTCTGAGCAGCGTCGGCGCGGACAAATCGCATGGTACGGGTCCCGTCGCCGGGCTGCACAGTCTTGAGAAGAAACTGGAAGGAACTCCAGGGTTAAATGCCCTCTTCCTGCGAGCAGGCTACTTCATGGAAAACCTTCTGCCCCAGGCCGGCGTGATTAAGTCCATTGGAAGTATGGCCGGCCCAGTCAAAGAGGACTTGCCCCTCCCAATGATCGCAACGCGCGATATCGGCGCCTTTGCAGCCGAAGCCCTATTGAAATTGGATTTCGTCGGAAAAAGTACGCACGAACTGCAAGGGTCTCGGGACGTCACTTACGCGGAAGTTGCGAAGATCGTGGGTGCGGCGATTGGCAAGGCTGACCTTGCATATAACCACGTGCCTGCGGCGCAGTTGAAACCCGTGCTGATGCAGATGGGGATGTCGTCCAACATGGCAGACCTGTTGCTGGAGATGGCTGATGCGCTCAATTCGGGCCACATGAAGATGCTTGAACTGCGCTCTCCAGCGAATACGACTCCGACCACTCTAGAAACTTTTGTAGCCGAAATCTTTTTGTCGGCGTATCGAGGAAAAGCATCCCGCGCGTAGGCATGGCGACGGCAAATGCCGGCGCCAGCCGCCCGTTGTCCGTCGCCGCGACCGCCCGCGTGCGGGTTGGCCGACACGAATCCCCCAAGAAGCTGTCCGACGGACCAACGCGCGCCCGAGGAGCACGGGCGGCAGACCGCGCGGGATACGCCGTCCGCGCTCGTCGGCCGTTCGCCTTTCACGATGCAACACAGCCCGCTGCCCAATTTGGCCCTGCGTAGGCCGCCACTCGACCGTCGCGGACCACAAGTCCGGCCGCCGCCGCATGACTATCGGACTGAATAGCCGACGCGCCACACGCTATTCGAGCCATCGTCGGTCACAATTAGCGAGCCGTCCTGCGCCACTGCGACGCCCACCGGCCGGCCCCATACGTCGCCGTCGGCAGTCACAAAACCGGTTAGGAAATCCTCATACTCTCCTGTGGCGTGCCCCGCTTTCATCGGAACGCGGATGACTTCGTAACCCGTACGCACGGCCTTGTTCCACGAACCATGTTCGCCGGCGAAGGCATCGCCCCGATATTCAGCGGGAAACTGCCCGCCGTCGTAGAAGGTCATCTCCAGAGATGCGTTGTGCGGCTGCAGCAGAACATCCGGTGTAATCACTTTGCTCTGCAGTTCCGGATGTTTGCCCTGCTGGCGCGGATCCTGGTGCCCGCCCATGTAGAACCATGGCCAGCCGTAAAACCCGCCAGGCTGTACATGCGTGATGTAATCCGGCACCAAATTGTCGCCGAGGCCGTCGCGCTCGTTCACCGAGGCCCACAATTCGCCCGTGGTGGGATTCGTCGCAATGCCCACCGCGTTGCGGATGCCGTACGCGTAAATCCGGCCGCCGCTGCCATCCGGGTTAAATTCCAGGATATCGGCGCGATGGTATTCCTGCGGGTTATTGTCGGCATCGTCGTCATTCGAGTGTGAGCCAACCGAGACAAACATCTTGCCGCCATCGAGCGTGAAGGCGAGATCGCGCGTCCAATGTCCGCCACCAGTCAAGCGGCCGCCGGAAGGGATATCCGGAACAATAGTCTCAGCCGCTCCGCGCGCTTTCAGGTCGCCGTTCCGGTACGGGAAGCGCACTACAGAACCCGTATTCGCCACGTAGACGTATTGCGGGTCGGGGCCAAGCGGATAGAAGGCAATGCCAAAGGGTTGCGTCAGACCAGTCGCGTATATTTCCACGGTCCGCGCCTTGCCATCCGCGCCTTCGCCGCGCAGCACGCGGATGCGTCCCGGTTCGCTTTCCGCCACGAACAGATCGCCATTGGGCGCGCGCCGGACGAGCCTCGGATTCTGCAGACTCGTGACGTATTGGGTGACGGTGAATCCCGGCATAGCCTTCGGCCAGGCATCCGCGGGCCGTGGGACGATATGCGGGCGGTTGTCCGCCGATTGCGTGCGATACGGCTCCGGCAAGTCGGTTAGAGTGACTCTGTGAATCGCGCCGGGTTGCTCGTGGCGATAATCCGTGAAGGGCGCCAGCGCCTGCTCGTTGGCGCCAGGCGTGCCGCCGGAAAGCAGCGGCAACGCCCGGAAGCCCACCACGAATCCGGCGGCGGCGCACAAGAAAGTAGCGATAGGAAGGCGTGAACGAAGCATCTTCATTTCAAGCCTCCACCAATGCGCCAGCCTGCTCCGCTTCAGTGACTCGCATCACATCGGCCGGGGCCAGCAACACACTGCCCGCCCAGGCGTTCTCCGCAGCTTGGCGTTCGTCTCGCGCGCCAACCAACGCGTGCGTGATGCCGGGCTGCGCGAGGGTCCAGGCGATCGCTAACTGGCCGTCCGTGAAGTTGTACTTCCGGGTCACCGGCGCCAAGTGCTCGAACATTTCCCTTACGCGAAGGCGCGACTCGCGGCTGAACATCGGGTTATTGCGTCGCAAATCGTCCTCCGGGAAGATGCGCTCCGGATCGACCTTGCCGGTCAGCAGCCCGTTGGCCAGCGGCGAGTACGCCAGCACCGCCATATGATTTTGCGCGCAATATGGCAGGTATTCGTGTTCCAAGTCGCGGTGGAGCAGGCTGAACTTTTCCTGTGCAGCGTCCACCGGTCCCACCGCCCGGTATTGCCGCACCTGATCGACCGTGCAGTTGGAGACTCCAATGGCGCGAATCTTGCCCTCCCTTTTCAAGTCGAGCAGCGTACCCATGGTTTCTTCGATTGGCGTGGTGGAATCCTGCCAGTGCGTCTGGTAGAGATCGATGTAGTCTGTCTCGAGACGCCGCAAGCTGTGTTCGACTTCGTACCGAATGGACTCCGCGCCGAGGTAGCGGTGAATACGCGTGCCATTCTGATCGACAAAGAAGTTGCCCTTCGCCGTGTGCCAAACCAAGCCGCATTTGGTGGCGAGAATCACCTTATCGCGGCGCCCACGAATAGCCTCGCCCACAATGCACTCGGAAAGACCGAGCCCATAGGCCGGCGCCGTGTCGATGAAGTTGACGCCGGCATCGAGTGAGGCTTGAAGGGAGCGGACCGACTTCTGTACATCGGTGCCTCCCCACATCCATCCGCCGATGGCCCACGTGCCGTGCGCCACGACGGAAGCTGTAATTCCAGATTGTCCAAGAGGTCTGTATATCATGCCCTTCGAAAGGCAATTCGCGGGCCATCCGAATGCGTGTTGCAGGAGTGCAAGTTAGAGTCTTGGGCGGAGAAACATCGCGAAACACGCCCGCGAGGCGATTCACGAATTCACGAGATACCGCGACTTTAGTGTGGGGCGGGACTCCAGTCCTGCGGCCGGCGTCCACGCCGGCCTGTTGGTGTGGAGCGGGTCCTGGAGGACCCGCGCAGACCTGGAGGTCCGCCCCACAAGATTGACTAATTGTTAAGCTAAGGCAGGAAGGCCGTCTTAAGGCTGGGCTTGACAGAAATATCGGCAAGGCTGTGGGCGTCCCATCCTCCGCCGAGTGCTTTCACTAACATTACCGAAGCCACCAATTGGCCGCCTTGAATCTGCGCGGCCTCGCGTTGATTGGAAAGCAGGCTTTGCTGTGCGGTGACCACATCCAGATAAGTGACCAGGCCGCCGGTATAACGATTCAGTGCAATATTCAGCCCGCGCTGCGAGTCCGCGACCGCCGACGCCTGCGAATTCGCCGCGCCCGCAAACACCTGCAGTCCGGCCAGCGCGTCCTCGACTTCCTGAAACGCCACCAACACCGTCTGGCGATATTGCGCCACCGAATCCTGGTATCCCGCTTTCGCGAAATCCACGCCGGCGCGGATGCGGCCGCCGGAAAATAGCGGCTGCGCCAGCGTTGCGCCGACCGCCCACAGGGAACTCGGCAGCGAGATCAGGCTCGCGATGCCGGTGCTCTCGAATCCGGCGGTCGCCGCCAGTTGCAGGCTCGGATAATAAGCCGACCGGGCGATGCCGATCTGCGCGTTCGCCGCGGCCATTAGGCGCTCCTGCCGCGCAATGTCCGGACGGCGTTCCAGCACATCGGACGGCGCGCCGGTGGGGATCGCCGGAAGATACTTCTGGAGCGATCCCGCCGCTACGCGGAAATCCGGGGCCGGCGCGCCGCACAACACCGCTAGCGCGTGCTCATAGTTCGCGCGCAGTTGCCGCTCCAGCTTGGCCTGCGTGCGGGTCGCCTCCAATAACGCTTGCTCCTGGGCCAAGTCCAGACCCGATGCGACTCCCCCATCGTGACGGTTTTGCACGAGCGCAGTGGCCTTCTCCATCGACGCGACCGTATCGTCCAGAATGCGGATCTCCGCATCCACCTCGCACAGCGTGAAGAAGTCGGCGGCGGTCTCCGCGGTCACCACCAGCTTGACGTTCTCGACATCCGCGCCGGCGGCTTGATACGACGCATTGGCGCTCTCCACGCTGCGCCTGGTGCGCCCGAAAAGGTCCGGCTCGTAACTCAGCTCGAAAGGCAGGCTCCAGGCGCTTTGCGTGATAGGCCCGTCCACCACCCCTCCCAAAGACGGGCGGTTTGCCGAGAGCCGAAACCTCTGGAACGACGGCGACACGCCAGCCTGCGGGTAGAAGTCGCCGATCGCCACCGAAGCCAGCGCCCGCGCCTGCTGCAATCGCGCACTCGCGGAAACCAGGTCCTGATTCGAGGCCAGCACCGCGGTTTCCAGGCGATTCAGGTCGGCGTCGTGGAAGATCTCCCACCACGCGCCTTTCGGGATCTGGTCCTTTGGATCGCCCGGCCGCCACGGACCTTCGGTGTGCCATGCCGCCGGCTGCGGCTGGGGTGTGTGAGGCGTGTGATAATCCGGCCCGACGGGATGGCACGCGGCCAGCAGGATCGCCGCGCCAATTAAGACTACGCAGTGCGCGCGTCTCATGAAGGTTTCCCCACCATCACCCGCACCACCTGCCCGTCCTCCAACGAGTCCGGCGGATTCTGGACTACGCGATCGTTCGCCTTGACGCCTTGCAGAATTTCCAGGCTCGTGCCAAAATCGCGCCCGATCGCGATGGGCCGCAGTTGCACCCTATCGCCCGGCCCCACCACGGCCACGCTCGGCCCTTCCGAACGGAACAGCATGGCGCTCGATGGCACCGACAGCCGCATGCCGTTCACCGGCACGTCGAAGTGAACTTGCGCATAAGCGCCCGGCAAAAGGTGTCCGGCCTTGTTCGGCACATCCACCTCGGTGAGCAGTGTACGCGTGTTCTGGTCGATGGCATTGGCCGTCCGCACCACGGTCCCGCCAAAGCGCGACGCTGGAAATTCGGCCAGCCCGATCAACGCCCGCATACCCGCACGTATGCTTGGGGCATCGGCTTCCGGAACGCTCACATACACGCGCAACGGATCGATCAGCGCCAGATTGAACAGCTCTTTGCCCGATCCGCCGTTGCCGGCGTTCACCAATGCGCCGATGTCCACATTGCGCCGCGTGAGCACGCCCGCAAAAGGCGCGTAAACGTGTTTGAACGATTCCAGCTCCTGCAGCCGCCGGACATACGCATCCGCCGCGGCCATGTTCGCCTGCGCCTGCGCGTAGTCGCTGGTCTTTTGATCCAGTTCCTGTTGCGAGACGGAATCGGTGCGGCGCAATTCGCGCCAGCGATCCGCGCTGGTGCGCGCCAAGTCCAGCGCCGCCACCATCTGCTGCCGCGCGGCTTGCGCTTGCGATAGTTCCTGGTCCACTTCCGGCGTATCCAAATCGGCCAGCAACTCGCCCTTCTGCACACTCGCGCCGATGTCTTTGTACCAGCGCAACAGATAGCCGTTGGTCCGCGCATAGATGGGCGACTCCGTGTACGCTTGCACGCTGCCCGGCAACTCCAGTTCGTTCGACCGCGGTTCGGGCTGCGGGTAGCCGGCCGAAACCGTGATCACCGTCAGGCGCGCGGTCTCCGCCGACAAAGCCGTCTGCTCCTTGGCGCGCGCTTTGATACTGAGCGCACCTGCAGCGAACAGTCCGAGTACGGCTAATAGCGCCGCCATCATCCATCGCCTGCTTGCCGGCGGCTGGCTCGTCAGGATTTCTGCCTCGGGTTCTAGTTCGGGTTCTAATAGTGGAGTTTCTTGGGTAGTCATAGTTATTCTCTTGCTCCGTGAAGTAAACCGAACACCGTGGGAACAAAGAACAGGGTTGCGACGGTGGCGAACATCAGTCCGCCGATCACGGCCCGTCCGAGCGGCGCATTCTGTTCTCCGCCTTCGCCAAGCCCCATCGCCATGGGTGCCATGCCGATAATCATGGCCAGCGCGGTCATCAGGACTGGCCGCATGCGCGTGTGTCCGGCCGCCACCGCGGCCTCCCGTGCGGGCATCCCTTCGTCTATCCGTTCGCGGGCGAAGGAGACCATCAGAATGCTGTTGGCGGTCGCCACGCCCACGCACATGATGGCGCCGGTGAGCGATGGCACATTCAAAGTCGTGTGAGTCAGCAGCAACGCCCAGGTGATTCCAGCTAATGCGCCGGGCAGCGCGGTGATGATAATGAACGGGTCCAGCCAGGATTGAAAATTCACCACGATCAGCAGGTAGGCCAGCACGATGGCCATCGCCACCCCGGCGCCCAATCCGATAAACGACTGCGACATGGTGGACACTTGCCCCGTGATGGTCAAGTGGCTGCCGCGCGGAAGCTGCTTTTGGAACGTCTGGGTGACGCGGCGGACATCGCTTGCGACACCGCCCAGATCGCGGCCCTGCACCGAGGCGAACACGTCCACCAGCGGCTGCACATTGTAGTGCGATATCACGGCGGGCTGGCTCCCATGGTGAAACGACGCCAGATTCCCCAGGATCTGCGGGTCGGGCGAATTCGGCGTGCGGATGGGTGTGTCGAGCAGCGCCTTCACCGAATCCACCCGGTACTGCGGCGTCTGCACGGCTACGTTGTAGCTAATGCCGCTCTTCGGATTCAGCCAGAACGTGGGCGCCGTCTGAAAGCTGGAACTCAGAGAGACCAGCAAATTGCCGGCCACGTCGCGTTGGCTGAGTCCCACCGATTGCGCGAAGGTCCGATCCACTTCCAGGCGCAGCGCCGGCGCGTCATAAGCCTGCTGCACATGCACATCCACCGCTCCGGGGATGGCGCGAATCCGGTTGGCCAATTGGCGGGCCACGTTGTAGTTGCCCAGTTGGTCGCTGCCGGCGATCTGTACATCGATGGGCGCGGGCACGCCGAAGTTCAGAATCTGCGTGACGATATCCGCCGGCTGGAAGAAGAATTGGGTAGCCGGAAACCGCCGCGGCAGTTCTTCCCGCAGCAGCTTCACGTATTCGCTGGTCGGCCGGTGACCTTCCTTGAGCGAGACCAGAATCTCCGCGTCCGGAGTGCCGATCGTCCCTGCATTGCTGTAGGACAAATTGATGCCGCTATAGGGCAGGCCGATATTGTCGAGCATGGTGTCCAATTCGGCCGCTGGGATCATAGTGCGGATGTCGTTCTCGATCTCATCGGTGAGGCGGGCAGTCTCTTCGATGCGCAGTCCGGTTCGCGCGCGCACGTGCAGGCGCATCAAACCGGCGTCCACTTGCGGAAACAAGTCCTGCCCCAGCACGAAGACGAAGCCCAGCGATGCCACACACAGCGCCAGGAATGCCGCCGCGAACGCTCGCCCGTGCCGCATACAAGCCTGGAGCGCGTTCCGGTAGCTGTCGCAAAGGCGCTCGAAGGCACTTTCAAATCGCTGGTGAAAGCGCCCAAAAAAACCGGGCTGCGCGTGCAAGTTGTGATTCCGCAGCAGATACATCACCATGGTCGGCACCAGCGTTCGCGACAGCAGATAGGAGGCCAGCATGGCGAAGATCACGGCTTCCGCCAGAGGTGCGAAAAGAAAGCGGGTCACGCCGCTGAGGAAGAACATGGGCACGAAGACGATGCAGATGCACAGCGTGGAAACGAACGCCGGCACGGCGATTTCCTGCGCGCCGTGCAGAATGGCCTCCCGCAGTTCCTTCCCAAGCAGGCGGTTGCGCTCGATGTTTTCGATCTCCACGGTGGCATCGTCCACCAGGATGCCCACCGCCAGCGCCAGCCCGCCCAGCGTCATCAGATTCATGGTTTCGCCCAGCGCGCTCAGGCAAATGATAGAAACCAGGATGGCCAGCGGGATCGAAATGGCGATAATCAGGGTGCTGCGCCAATTGCCCAGGAAAAGCAGGATCATCGCCGCCGTAAGGCAGGCAGCGGTGAGCGCTTCGCGGATGACACCCTGCACGGCTGCGCGCACGAAGATGGATTGGTCGAACAGCGGCGTGATCTTCAGGTCCGGCGGCAATCCCGCGGCCATCGCCGATAACGCCGCCCGTACATCGTGTACGATCGCCAGCGTGGACGCGGAGCCGGTTTTGTAGACGCTGAGTAATGCGCTGCGGTGGCCGTCCTGCCGCACGATGTTCGTCTGCGGCGAGAAGCCATCCCGCACGTGCGCCACATCGCGGATATAAGTAGTCGCGCCGTTGACGGTCTTTACCGGCAGATCGTTCAGCTCGCTGATCGTCTGCGTGCTGCCGTTCATTTCCACTTGATATTCCAGCGGCCCAAGCTTGGCGGTGCCGGACGGCAGAATCAAGTTCTCCGCGCTGACGGCATTCACCACATCGGTGGGCGAGAGCCCCTTGGCTTGCATGGCCGCCGAATCGATATCGACGGAAACCAGCCGCTGTTTGCCGCCATAGGGCCACGGAACTGCCGCGCCTTGCACGGTCGCCAACTGGCTCCGCATCGTGTTGGCGCCCAGATCGAACAACTGCTGCTCGCTCAGCCGTGGGCTGCTCAGGCCGACCTGCAACACCGGCACGGTCGACGCGCTATAGGTCAGAATGAGCGGCGCCGTCGTTCCCGGCGGTAGTTGGCGAAGCTGTGTCTGGCAGATGGCCGTAACTTGCGCCAGCGCGGTCGCGATGGTCACGGACGGCCGGAAAACAGCTTGATGACGCCTATGCCGTTGTAGGACTGCGACTCCATGTGCTCGATGTCGTTCACCGTAGTCGTGATGCTGCGTTCGGTAATCGTGACGATGCGATCCGACATCTCTTCCGGAGGGAAGCCATCGTAATTCCAGATCACGCTCACCACCGGTATCCCAATGTTCGGAAAGATATCGGTAGGGGTACGCAGGATCACCAGCGGGCTGACCAGCAGAATCAACAGCGCCAGCACCACGAACGTATACGGACGATTAAGAGCTACTCTTACAATCCACATTTGGGCATCCCTGAACGTGATGAATGCAAGGGAAGGCCCGATGTTGGCGGCCTGTATCTGGTTGAAAAAGCGGGAGCGGTGGCTCGGATCTCGGAAGCGCCGACGGTTTACCTCTCACGAATTCGCGAGATCTCACGACGCGGCCGAACGGAACTTGAATTTATCGATCTTTAAAGCGCGGATCTTGGATTCGAGCGTGGACGCCGGCACACGCAGCCGCGCCGCGGCGCCTTGTGCGCCGGCGACCCGCCCCTTGGTATCGGCAAGCGCCGCCTCGATCGATTCCTTTTCGTTCTGTCGTAGAACATCCCCGGTAGCGTGTGTTTTGCGCGATCCGACGCCCTCCAGCGCGCCCGCGTCGATGCGCAGCGTGCCGCCCACCGCCAGAATGACGCTGCGTTCAATCACATTCTGCAGCTCCCGGATATTTCCGGGCCAGTGATAACCCTGCAGCAGTTCCATGGTCTGCCGTTCGACCCGGCTGACTCTGCGGCCCAGGCGCTCCGCGAAACGCGCCACGAAATATTCTACGAGCGGAGGGATATCGTCACTGCGCTCGCGCAGCGGCGGCACCACCAGCGGAAAAATGTTCAGGCGATAGTACAAATCGCCCCGGAACTCCCGCTGCTCCACCATGGTCGGCAGATTGCGGCTGGTGGCCGCTACCAGCCTGACATTGACCTTGATGGTGTGAGTGCTACCCAACCGCTCGAACTCCTGCTCCTGCAAGACCCGCAACAACTTGGGCTGCAGCTCCGGCGGGATGTCGCCCACTTCGTCCAAAAACAAAGTGCCCTGGTGCGCCACTTCGAAGCGCCCGGTCCTGCGCGCGATGGCGCCGGTGAACGCGCCCTTCTCGTGGCCGAACAATTCGCTTTCGAGCAGCCCCAGCGGAATGGCGGCGCAATTCACTTTCACGAACGTGTGGTCCCGGCGCGCGCTCATATTGTGGATGGCGCGCGCGATCAGTTCCTTGCCGGTGCCGGTTTCGCCAAGAATCAAGACGGTCGAATCCGTGGGCGCCACGATGGCCACTTGTTTCAGAACGTTCTTGAGCGCTGCGCTGGAGCCGACAATCTCCTCGAAGTTCTGCCCGCTGCGGATCTCCTCGTTCAGATAGACCCGTTCCTCGGCCAGCCGCTGCCTGGATTCCGCCACCTGATAGTAGTCCAGAGCATTATCCGCGGCCAGCGCTACCTGACTGGCCACTTGCCGTAGAAAGTCCACATCGTCCTGGGTGAACGCCCGCTCCGGAAACCGGCCGACATTCAGAGTGCCGAGCAGCCGCTCGCGCGCAACCAGGGGCAGAAAGCACGCCGACTTCACTCCCAAGGCTAGCGTGGGATTGATCTTCGGATCGAAGCGCGCGAGTTCTTCGGCATCCAGCACCAGCGCCTTGCCGGTTTCGAGGACTATGCCGGCTGGCGTGCCCACCCGCGGCACCACCAGTTCTTCGGCCATAGGTTCCGGCAGTTCAGAGAAATCCCGCGCATAAATCCGCAGCAGCACGCCATCCGGCTCGGGCAGGATCACGCTGGTGTAATCGCAGCGCATCGCCCGCCGCACGTTAGAAGATACGGCGCGCAATAGCTGCCGCAAGTCCAGATTCGGCGCCAGCGTATTGTTCAGATCCAGCAGCAGGCGGAGGCGGTCGCGTTCCTCAGCCAATGCGGCCTGCAGTTCGCAAGCTTCCTCATGCGCCAGAACATTGTCCACCGCCACGGCGATTTGGCGGGCCACTTGTCCCAGAAACTCGACATCCGCCTCGGAATAGTTGTGCGGCCGGGCATAGCCAAAGCCCACCGCGCCCAAACGCCGGTGCGCCGTGGTCAGCGGCAGGATGCAACACGAACGGACGCCGTTGTCCAACAACAACCGAAAGGCGGCGCGATAGCGCGGGTCATCGGCGAGATTGAACACTACCAGCGGCTCCTGCGTGCTCCACACCAGTGCGCTGGGCGATTCTTCCATGGGTCTTTCCAGCGGCCAAGCGCTTTCCTCGGCGGCCTCGCGCGCGGGCCCTTCCAGCACGTGCAGCCGCATGCGGTTGCGGGATGGATCGTGCAGCACGAGCCACAGCGAATCGAAGCTGAGCACGCGCGGCAGACGCTCCACAAGATCCCGGAACAGCACGGCCAAATCGCGGTGTGAGGCTATCGACTGCGACACTTCCAGCAAAGCCTGGTACTGGCGGGGAGCGTCGGCAAGCACGCAGAGAGGCCCATCCATGCTATTGAGATTATTACAAAAAGCCGAAAGATGCAGGCTGGCGGACGTTTGGGAAGTCGCCGCAAAAAAAAGGCCCCTCCACGACGGCGTTATCTACTAATATCGTCCAGTGCGCCCACGCCCCAAACTGGCGGGCCAGTCTTCAAGGTGCGCCTTGATCCGGTACGTCTGCGGCGCTCCACCGGAGCTACCACGTGGCAATGGGGAACGCGGAGTTTCCCAGATGCAAGCGCGTTTGTCGGGAGTAAACCCAACGAAGCACCACGCGATATGCAGGGACTGTTCCGTGGCCCGCTACTGGTGTGCGCCCAGGATTCCCGAGGTATCCACGACTCTGAACACCTTCTCTCCCACCGCGTTGGCCACATACAGTTTGGACGAACCCACCTCGACCGCCAGCGCATACGGCCTTCGTCCCGCCGGCAGTGTCGCTAGAGCCTGGTTGGTTACCCCATCAATCACCGTCACGCTATCCCCCAGCGTGTTGCCCGAAAAGATCAGGTTCCGAATCTCATCCACAGCTAACGCCTGCGGGTGCTCGCCTGCGCGCACGGTAGCCACGGCGCGCCGCGTGCGCCCGTCGATCACGGTCACGTCGCCTGAAGCGTAATTGTTCGCGTAGACCATGTGCGTCTTGGAGTTGACGGCAATCGAGCTGGTCGTCTTGCCGGCCGCGATCACGGTGTCCTCAGCGGCGTCTTGGCCCAGCGCCTTCACATCTCCAGTCCCCAGCCGCGCGACGTAAAGTGTGTGCAGCGCCTCGTCCACCGCCATGCCCCAGGCGTGTTTGCCACCCTCGCGACGGTTCATCGTCAACCGTGCTCCGTCCAGCACGGTCACGGTCCCACTCTCGTAGCTCAGCAGATAGATCGTATTGGCCGCGGAATCGATGGCAATCAGATCCACCGCTCCAGTCCGCAAAGGACTGGAGGTATTAGTCACCCCATCGATAATGCTGGTCTTGTCGGAAAACGTGTTGGTGACGTAAACTTGACCCGTCGCGGAATTGACGGCGATCGAGTAAGGCCGCCGTTCCACGCGCACGGTAGCCACTACCGTGTCCAACAAGGGGTCAATCACGGATACAGTTCCGGCACTCGAGTTGGCCACGTAAACCCGCCCGGACCGCTCGTTGACCGCCATCGACACCGGGGCCGCGCCCACGCCAACGCGTCGTTCAGTTCCGGTCTTGGTGTCCAGCACCACCACTTCGGAACGCCGTTGGTCGATCGCATAGACCTTCTTCACCACCGGATTCAAAACGATCGCACTCGTGTTGATGACCCCGCCCTCGGGTTTTCCGGCCGCAGGCTGGGCCGCCGCTGACACCGCGAGGCCCGTGCAAATCATAATAGAGGCTGCCGACATCCTGATTTGTATGAGATAATTCACGTTGTTTACTAAGCATCCTCTTTTGAGCCGCCGGATGCAAGACCCAGGCTCCGAGGTGACTTCGAGACTACAACCGATGTCCGATCGAAACCGCCCGGCCCGCCGGCCCGCGACGCGCAGTGGCGCACTTTTTACGATCCTGTTCCTTTGCGTCTGCTCCGCCCCGGCTCAGACCAAGCCATCGCCCTTCCGTGTTCTCGCCGTCGCTGAGCCCGGCGGCCTGCACCGGCCCTTTGTCGATGCCGCCAAAGCCTGGCTCGATCGGGACGGCAAGGCCGACTTCTCGGTGGACTACATCGAGAACACCGACACAATCAATGAAGCCCTCCTCGCCCGCTACCGTCTCTTCCTTCAATTGAATTATCCACCCTACGCCTGGTCGCCAGCCGCGGCACGCGCTTTTCGCGCGAGCATCGAACAAGGCAGCATCGGCTGGGTCGGCTTCCACCACGCTACGCTGCTCGGCGAGTTCGACGGTTATCCCATGTGGCAGTGGTTTTCGGACTTCATGGGCGGTATCCGCTTCAAGGATTACATCGCCACCTTCGTTAGCGGCACGGTCCACGTGGAGGCACCTTCGCATCCGGTCATGAAGGGCTTGGGCCCCAGGTTCACCATCGAAAACGAGGAGTGGTACACCTACGATCGCTCTCCGCGCCCCAACGTGCGCGTGCTTGCTTCTGTAGACGAGGGCTCCTACACGCCCCCCACCACCAAGAAGATGGGCGACCATCCTGTCGTCTGGACCAATGAACACGTCAAAGCGCGCAACGTCTACATCTTCATGGGGCACCACGGCGAGCTCTTTCAAAACCCGGCCTTTGTCACGCTCTTCCACAACGCCCTCCTCTGGGCGGCGGGGAGGAACTGATGCGGCGCCTTTGCTGCTCACTGGTCTTCCTCGCCCTCTCCGCTCTCCTGGTTACGGCTGATGACACCGCGCGCCCGTTCCGGGTGCTTGCCTTCTATTCGACACACGCGGAGGCCGACCACGTCGAGTTCGCCGAGCAGGCCGTTCGCTTCTATGCGGAAGTCGCCTCCCGGCGCCACTTCACCTTGGAGTCCAGCACTAATTGGGACGATCTCACGCCGCAGCGTTTGAAGGGCGTCGACGCGGTGCTGTTCTTCAACGAGACACCCCACGCCCCCGCGCAGCGCACGGCCTTCGAGAATTACATGGATAACGGCGGCGGCTGGATCGGCTTCCACGCCGCCGGGTACAATGACGCCGGCACCGGCTGGCCGTGGTTCGTCCGCTTCCTTGGCGGCGCGATTTTTCAGGGAAACAGTTGGCCGCCCCTGCCGGCGACCGTCGAAGTCGACGACCGTAACGACCTGCTGACACGCCATCTTCCGGCGCGTTTCGTTTCGCCTGACAACGAGTGGTACAGTTGGTGGCCGGACCCGCGCAGCACCCCCGGCGTGCGTGTCCTGCTCACTCTATCCCCGTCGAACTATCCGATCGGGATGAAAGAAACCATCACCTCCGGCGACGTGCCTGTTGTCTGGACCAACACGCGATACCGCATGCTCTACGTCAACATGGGCCACGGTGACAAGATCTTCACCGAGCCGGTCCAGAACATCTTCTTCGAAGACGCCCTGGTTTGGGCCGCTGGCCGGCGGTGAGTGGGAGCGCGCCGTTGCCTATTGCTCCATGACGCCGTACTGAAACCGCGGCGGCAGCCGGCAGCCGTTCCGCTCGATCATCGCGAGCGTTAACGCCTGCGCAGTGATGACGGATGTGAGGCCCTCCCAATGCTCGGCTACCGGATCCAGCCGAACTGGAAGTATAGAGTCCGTGGCTTCACGCTCCTGGTCGGAAACCAGGACCACCTTACCGCCCTTCTGTGCGCACTCCGCGGCCAGCTTCACGCCCAGATCGGCGCGCCTTCCCAGGGCCAGGATGATGGCCGCGTGCGTCGCGTCCACATCCAGGTTCGGACCATGCCGGAAGGCCGCCCCGGTGTGCGGCGCCGCCCGCTGCCCGCTCATCTCGCGAATACACAACGAGCTCATCACCGCGCCCCCGTAGGCGGTGCCGCGGCCGATGATCTCGATGTTGGCCGCTCCGCGGCAGAAGGACTCCAACTCGCTCCGCCGCGCAAATATGCGCTCAAGTGATGACGAGAAGGCGTCGGCGGCCGCTTCGGCGTCGCGCCGCCAGTCCTGGCCCAGAATCTCGGCAGCCACGACCATACAGGCCGCCGTGGCGTTGGTGTAGGTCTTAGTCGCGTTGCCGTACTCCGGCCCCGCGAGTATCGGCAGCCGCCGCTGAGCCATCCGCCAGCACGGGCTCGCCGCGTTGTTGCAGATCAACACCAGCGGCCGGTGCTCGGCCGCCTTCACGAGTTCAACCAGTTCCGCGCTCTCCCCGGAAGTCGTCAATAGCACCGACTGGGCGGCCTGATCCCAGGTACTCCTGCCGTAGTGCAGCCACTCACCGCCGTCCACTGAGAATGCCTGCCGCCCCTGCGCATTGAGCGGCACGGAGCCGCCGTAGGACGAGCAGAGCGAAGCGCCCAGTCCCAGAAATAGCACCGGGCCGGATGCGGCGGACAACTTCCGGACATCCACCAACTGCCGGCGGATTTCCGGATCCGTGTCGTAGGCCTGCAATAGCTCGCGTAGCCGCTCCGGCTGCTCACGGCACTCCAATTCCAGGATCTCGATCCCGTTGGCACGCAGCAACTCCGGCACCGGCTCCGCTCCGCCAATCCATCGCGGGGCTTGGTTGTTCGGCATTTCCGTCATATTCCCTATTTCACCGTGTCCTCGCAGGCCCTAGCCGTCCACCCCTTGTAAACAACCTTTAGAAAGTGTTTAAATTATAACCGAAGGCGCTACCGTAAGGCGCGCAGCGATAACGGAGGCCAAGCTTGAACCAGCGAACGGCGGCGGGACGGACGGGCATGAATCGGTCCTTGCTTTCGAAGGTCTCTCTCATCGCCGGTCTCGGCGGCCTCCTCTATGGCTACGACATGGGGATCATCGCGGCCGCCATGGTCTTTCTCCGAACGTCGTTCCATCTCTCCACCGGGGCCGAATCATGGGTGGTGAGCACCGTGCTCATAGGCGCCATGGCCGGCGCCCTGAGCGGGGGGGCCTTAGCAGATGCGCTGGGCCGCCGTCCCACTATGATGGCCGGCGCGGTTCTCTTCGTCGTTGGCTCGACGCTTGCCATGTTGGCTCCCAACGTAGCTGCGATCATTGTCGCCCGAGCCCTGCTCGGCATCGCCGTCGGGTTCAACTCCGTGACCGCCCCTATCTATGTCTCCGAACTCGCGCCGCCGCAATCCCGGGGAACGCTGGTCGGCCTGTACCAGTTCACCCTGACCTGCGGCATCGCTCTGGCGGACCTCGCCGGCTACTGGCTGGCCGCCGCCGGAAACTGGCGCCTGATGTTCGGCCTGGGCGCCATCCCCGCCTTGCTCTTCCTATTGCTTGTTTTCGGGGTTCCGGAAAGCCCCCGTTGGCTGCTCGGGCACGGTCACGATTCCGAGGCGGTAGCCATCCTTGAATCCTATGCCGGCACCAGCGGCGCTAGTGCCATCCTGGAAGATCTGCGTGCGGGCCTCAGAACCGTCGTGGAGCGTCGTTGGACCGCGCTGCTTGCTCCGGCCGCCCGGCGGGGCCTTCTCGTCGCGGTCGGGTTTACCGTCCTTCAGCAGGTCACCGGTATCAACACGGTCATCTACTATGGCCCCCGCATCTTCTCCCTCGCCGGTGTCTCCTCCAGCCAGAGCGCCATCTTCGCCACCTTCGTAATTGCCGTCATGAACGTGCTGGCCACGGTCGTCGCTCTGGTCCTGGTGGACCGCATCGGCCGCAAGCCGCTGCTCTATTGGGGCGTCGGCGGTATGACCGCATCGCTTTTCCTGCTCTCGTTGGCCTTCCACGCTAAAGACGCCCTCGGCGCTTCATTGGGCTTGGTCGCCGCCGGTTGCCTGTCGCTTTACATTGTCTGCTTCGCCTGCAGCATGGGCCCCATCGCTTGGATTCTTGTCTCGGAGGTTTTCCCGCTGCGCCTGCGCAGCCGTGGCGCCGCCGCCGCGACGCTCGGCTCCGGACTGTCGAACTTCCTCGTTTCTCTCACCTTCCTCTCGCTCATCGAGCACGCCGGCAATAGCGCGACCTTCGCCGTGTACGGCGCCTTTTGCGTCCTCACGCTCTTCTTTGTTTACTACATAGTTCCCGAAACCAAGGGCCGCGAACTGGAGAGCATCAGTTCTTCTCCGGCGGTCATCAAGGCATAACGTTTCATGATCGATCCACCACGAGCGGTACAACCGGTCCTGCCGGGAGACGGATTGGTTGTCGGAGCCGACATCGGCGGCACGAATCTGCGTGTAGCCCTGGCTGATTCATCAGGCCGGATACTCACGTGCCGGCGCGCTTCGATTGCAGGCGTGCGGGACCCGTTTCAGGTGGTCGCCAGGATGCGCGAGCTCGTCTGCGCGCTCCTCGCTGAACTCTCCGTGGCGCCCACTGCGCTGCGTGCCATCGGTGCCGGCGCGCCCGGCGTTACCGATGCGGACCACGGCATCGTCATCGCCACGTCCTACCTCATGGGCTGGACGGACGTACCCCTGCAAGCTCATCTCGAAGACGCGTTCGGCATTCCCGCCGCCATCGACAACGACGTCAACCTCGCCGCATTCGGTGAAAGCCGGGCCGGCATCGCCCAATCGGTGGACGACTTCGTCTTTCTGGCCATCGGCACCGGCATCGGCGCCGGCATCGTGCTCAACCGCCGGATTCACCGCGGCAGTTCCTGGCGGGCCGGCGAAATCGGATATCTGCTCGTCCCGGGCGTCTCGGAAGAGCCCGTAGACCACGGCGATCCCGGCCCATTTGAAGCGCAAATCGGCGGCGAAGGCATCCGCCGGCAATGGCTCAGCCGTTGGAATCCGGCGCGTACCTCGCTGCCCAGCGACCTCACCGCTACTGCGATTTTCGACCACGCCCGCGCCGGGGACGCCCTGGCCTGCGAGGTGCTCCGCGACACCGCCCGTATGCTCTCTTACGGCATCTACAATCTGGCGTTGGTTTTGAACTGCCCCATGTTTGTCCTCGGTGGCAGCGTCGGTCTTCATCCGGTCCTCGGCGATGAATTGCGCAGCCTCCTCCGCCAGCGGGACGATCGGACCGTGCCGCTGCTGGTCCCGAGTGCACTCGGTGATCGGGCCCAGCTCACTGGAGCAGTGCATCTGGCCATAGACGTCGCTACGAACGCGTTGCGATAAGCGGGTCGCTTAAGGGAGCGGCAGCAGGATCGAAGGAATGGCCTCCAGCGCCATGGCAATCGCTCCGCGCAGCACCGCAGCTTCGCCCAGGGTGGCCGCGGCAATACGCGGCACCGCGAACTCACTACGCTCCAGTTCTTTTCTGAGAAAGCCGATCAGCGCCGGATGCCTCCCCACCTCGCCGCCCAGCACGACCAGCCCAGGGTTCAAAATCAGCAACAGGTTCACAATGACATCCGCCACGATGGCCGCGCGCCGCTTGACTACCTTTCTGGCTGCGGCTTCGCCCCTCTGCGCCATGTCGAGAATCGCCGTCACGTCCACTCGCCTTGCGGTGCGGACGGTAGTTTGTAACTGCGCCGTTGTCTCGCGCCAACTCTGCTGGATTCCGGCGCTGGAAAGCACCGTCTCCAGAGCGCCGAATTCGTGCAAAACCGGGTCGCGCCGCGAGATGTGCGGCAGCCTCAAATAACCAATCTCGCCCGCCGACCACCGCGCGCCATGATACAGCCTTCCGTCCAGCACGATACCCGCGCTGACGTTGGCGCCGATGTCAATCTCCACAAACGACGCCTCGCCTTGCGCGGCGCCCTCCATTCGTTCACCCAGCGCCGCAAGGTTCGTGTCGTTCTCCACCGTCACCAGGCATCCGACGCTCCGCTGCAACATCGATCGCAGTGGAACGTCGTGCCAGTTCTCCAGCGTGCTGACCGCCAGCACCATACCATCGTCCACGTTCGTGATCGCCGGTACGCCCGCTACCAGCGCCAGCAACCGGTCGCGCTTCAAGCCGCGCGCCTTGAGACTGCGGCGGATCTCTTCGGCGATCAGCGCGCAGATCGCCTCTGGCGTCGTCTTTCGGCCGGCCAGCCACACCTGTGAGGTGTCCAACTCCTTCCCGCTCAAGTCCGTTAGCTGAAACGAGACAAACTGCGCGGTGATGCGCACGCTCGCCAGGCAACCGCGCTCGGCCTTAAAGCGGATCAGATCCGGCGGCCTCCCTCCATTCGACGCTCCTTCACCCAGGGGCTGAACCAATTCCGACGACAACAGGCCGGCGATCACATTCGTTACCGTCGGCGCGCTCAGGCCCGAGGTGCGCACAAGATCTGCCCGGGAGCACGTACCCGCCTCGCGCAGCAGCTTCAGCAGCGTCAGAGCATTGGTGCGACGGAGCAGCGGTGGCCGGCCAATCGGACTTGTTGTTTTCATCCGGTTCCCTCGGAATTATAGCAATCGTAAGGAGGCGAGTCTCGCGCGGCTCACCGTCTCCCGTTACGCTACAATCGATCTTTGTAAGGAACAATAGAAAAGTTACCGTCCGCCCGTGTGTGCCCAGGCTCTGGAAAGGACCTCGATGAGACGTCTTTCGAAATCGGTGCCGACTCTGACCGGATGCGTGCTAGCCGCCGGTCTGTGCCACGCGCAGATCCGCGTGCTCGTCGATCAGGTCGGCTATGAACGACTCGCGCCCAAACAGGCTGTCGTCTGTGGCTCGAAGACCGATCGCCCCGAGGAGTTCGTGCTCTTGGACGCCGCCTCAGGGAAGCCGCTCCTGGGTGGGAGACTCGAACCCGCCGGCGAGGTTCGCAACTGGACCGACCGTGAGTTTTGGCTCGCGGACTTTTCCTCTTTCCGCCAGTCCGCCCGCGTACAACTCCAGGTTCGTTCCGGGGGCGCTGTCGTGACCACGCCCCCGTTCATCATTGCCGACGACGTGTTCGAACGACACACGCTGTCGAGCGTCATCTATTACTTCAAGGGCCAGCGCGCCAGCGGTGCGATAGATCGAGCCGACCGCCATTTGAAACTTCCCGATGGCTCCGGCTTGGCCGATATCCACGGCGGCTGGTACGACGCTACGGGCGATTACGGCCTCCACTTTTCCCATCAGAACCTGACTTCTTTCTTCAATCCCCAGCAACACCCGCTGGTGGTCTGGAGCCTGCTGAAGACCTACCTGGCTCTCGGCGATCGGCGCGATGAGAACTTCACCGAATATCGCCGGCGTCTGTTGGATGAGGCGCTCTACGGCGCGGACTTCCTCACTCGTATGAAACGCCCGGACGGCTCGTTCTTTGAGAGCATCGGCGCCCCCGGCAAGGAAAAGCGCGCTGAGGACCGCCTAATCCAGAATCCAAATTGGCGCACGGAAATCAAGCAGAAGCCCGACGATGGCGGTAACGGCGGCTCCTCCCACCGCAAGCAGGACTCTGGACTCGTCTACCAGGTCAGCTTCCGCTCTGGCGGCGGCCTGGCCATCGCTGCCTTGGCGCTGGCAAGCACCATGCCCGAAGATGGCGAGTTGCCCCGCACCGCCTACCTGCGCGCGGCCGAAGAAGCCTTCGCCTTTCTTAACGTGCACAACGCTTCCATGACCAACGACGGCAAGGAGAACATCCTTGACGATTACTGCGCGCTGCTCGCCGCCACCAATCTCTTCAACGCCACTTCCAACAGGCTCTACCTCGAAGCCGCCGACCAGCGGGCCAACCGTCTGATGGCGCGGCTCACCTCCTCCGGCGCCTGGCGCGATTTTTGGCGGGCCGACGACGCACCCGCCCCTACTTCCATCCCTCGGATGCCGGCCTCCCCCTCTACAGCCTTATCGAATATGCCCGCATCGCCGCCCCGGAGCGGCGACGCATGGCTCTCGACGCCGTACGGCGCTCTTTCCGCTTCGAGTTCACCGTCACCTCAGAGGTGAACAATCCTTTCGGACTCGCCCGGCAACTCGTTCTCTCGCACGGCCAGCCGCGCACTGCCTTCTTCTTCCCCCACGACACCGAAGCCGCACCTTGGTGGCAGGGCGAAAACGCGCGCCTGGCCTCGCTCGCCGCTGCCGCCCGCGCAGCCGCGCCATTGTTCGCCGACGATCCGCGCTTCCAGGCCGAGATTTCCTCCTATGCCTGGAACCAGCTACATTGGATCCTCGGCCGCAACCCTTTCGACACCTGTATGCTGATCGGCTCCGGACACGGCGACGCCGACTATCTCTTCTTTACCTCTTACAAGTACACCAACGCACCCGGCGGCATCGTCAACGGCGTCACGTCGGATTTCGACGACGAAGATGGCATCGCCTTCAATCGCGGATACGGCGTCACAGGCAAGGACGAGGATTGGCGCTGGACCGAAGAGTGGCTCCCGCACGCGGCGTGGTATCTGCTCGCCATCAGCCTACCCCGCTGAGCCCGCCCGAATCTCGGCCAATGCCGGACCGGCAGGGAGCCGCTGGTACTGGCAATGGAATCCCGCACAAACGGCCTTATGGAGCAGCGGCGCTATGTCACCGGAAAAGAGGTCGAAATCGACCTTCCCGTTCGTCTGCCGATACACACGGTAAAACGGCATTATGACGTGATATCGGCCTCTATTCCGCTTCGCGAGGCGTGCGATCTCGTGTGCCGTCAGGTCCGGTACGGCCAAGCAGGCGATTTGGGGACTAAGCTGCCAGGGACGACCCTGCCTGGCGATGCAAGGGCGAAGAAGTTCCCAGGTGATAGCCTCTCAACGACAGTCGGTCACCTGCATGATCGCGCGGCGGAGCGCATAGAACGTAACGCTGCTCATGCACTTTGACGATCTGTCACCTGGGAGGCGACTAATGACGAATTCGCAGAGTTTGCCTACCGTTCTTGGAATCGCGTCATCTTCCGTGAATTGGATGTCAAACGCCTTCTCCACCGAGACAAGAAGGTCAAAGGTGTCCTCGCCTATGATCGGGCCGCGGTCACTGTTGCCGAAGATCGTGATGACTTCCATGTCGGGCTACAACCCGATTATATCCGCTTGCCGTTGGGTGTGAGCATTCGTTTGAGCGGCGGTGCTCTATCTTTGGACCGGAATGCGATGCCCGGTCCCGAACCACTTGCCCGCCCAACCGGCCAGTACGGGGTTTTGTACGATTAAACCGTGAATCGTGGGAATCGCCAACCTCCAGCGAAACCTACTCCGAGCGGAACGGCGACGCCGGCAGATCGTCCGAGTTGTATAGGTTGCACTCCGGGTTGCTGGCCCAACCGTAGCGCACATACGCCGGAGCGGATACGGACGCGCTCCGGACCACCACCGTCGAGCCGTCGATGCGAGCCTGGGCCGGCGAGAACTTCCGGTCGGGCCCGGCGATTTCGAAACCCCTCAATTCCGTCCCCTTGGACTTAAGCCCGCCTGCGGCATGCTCGAACCAGACGCGCAAGCTGTCGCCTTCCGGGGTCGCCTGCCGGTACAAGGGGCCGGAGTACTCGATCTTCTCGCCGTACGCGATGGCCCTGGCGGCGAGCGCCAGCCGCAGGGCGACATCCTGTTTATTGGTGGGGTGGATGTTCTTGGGCATTCCGATGTCGATGGTCACCGCCATGCCCGTGTTGGCCAAGGCCAGGGTCTGGCGCTGCGCGTCCCGGACTTCCGGCCACATGCTCTGCGGCGACGTCTCGAAGTTGGCGAGCTGCACAAAGAGGAAGGGGAAGTCGCCCTGCCCCCAGGCGCGCCGCCAGTCGCGGATCATGGTCTGGAACAGACGCGCATACAGCGGGGCGCGCTCCGGCGCGGTGTTGCTCTCGCCCTGATACCAGATCGCGCCGCGAATGGGGAAGCGCACGATCGGCGCGATCATGGCGTTGAACAAACCCGCCGGCATCCACGAATTGTCTTCGTTGGGCTGCCACGGCCGGTCCGGTGGCGTGCGGCCCTCGGACTTCGCCTGGGCGGCGGCGCGCTCCCATTCGCGCTGCTGTTTGCGGCCCTGCAGCAGCGTGGTGGCCCGGACATCGTTCATGCGGCTCCACTCGAAGAAGACCGGCATCAAGGCGGCGTTCGCGGAGAGGGCGTGCAGGCTGGTCCAGGCCTCGGCGGGCGTGCCGCCCCAGTCCGATTCGATCAGCCCCAACGGCACATCGAGTTTCTGTTGGATGTGCCGGCCAAAGTAATAAGCAATGGCCGAAAAGTTCGCGGCCGTCTCGGGACTGCAGGATGCCCAGGTGTGCGCGGCGATATCCTCCAGCGGATAGTCCGAAACCTTGTGGAGCGCCTGGAACAAGCGCATGCGAGGGTAGTTCGCCGCGGCGATCTCCGCCTGCGCGTTGGCCGTGCTCTGGACGCGCATTTCCATGTTGGACTGGCCCGAGGCCACCCACACGTCTCCAACCAGCACATCCTGGAGCGCGATGGTGTTGCGGCCCTTGATGGTGAGCTCAAACGGGCCGCCTGGTTCGACGGGACGCAGGGATACGGACCAGCGGCCGAGTTCATCCGCCGTGGCGGTGCGGGTCTCGCCGCGGAACTCCACCGCGACGGATTCACCCGGATCGGCGGCGCCCCAAATGTGTACGGGCAGCCCGCGCTGCAGCACCATGTGCTCGCCGAGCACCTCCGGCAGCGTCACATTTGCGCGGACGGCAAGGACGCCGAGAAGCAGGAGCGTTGGGATGCGCCATTGGCGCTCGAATCCAGACATAAGTAGATAGTAATTCATAGGCGCCGGCGCGGGTTATTCACCCCTACCACAGACCACGCGCGATTCCGGCGGCTTGCGGCGCCATTTGCGCGAGCACGCGCAGGGTGATCGGCAATACCGGCGCGAATGCCCAGGGTGAACGATTCCGCCACGGCCGCAGCGCAGCCAGAAAAACTAACGGCGTGAAGGGGCGCCCGTAGTTGTAGACTTGCCCCCAGAAGTCCGCGGGACTGGTAGCCAACGCCAGCGCCACAAAGCCCAGCATGGCCCATTGCTCCACATCCCACGGACGCTGGCGAAGGCTCCAAACCGCCATCGCGATGAGCGTCGCAAATCCGCACAACGCGAGCGCATCGGCAACCTGCAATCCGTGGTTCAGCCATGGACTGAACGGGTACTGGTCCGGCTGGAACAGCTTCATGAGCATGCCGGCGCCAGGATATTGGAGTCGCCAGAAGCTGGCGTGGTGCGGGTGCTTTTCCGGGTGCGCGGCTGCCAGCGCGGCCGTGCGATTCCAGATGTACGCGTACCAGGCGGCCGCGGGCAGAATCGCGGTGGCAAACCCGGCGGCGCGGCGCCAGCGCCTCCCGGCGAGATCGTACCAACACTGTCCCGCAATCAGCAGCGCGCCGGTCTCGCGCACCAGCACGGCCAGCACCAGCACAAGATAAAGCCGCGCGCTCGATTCTTTTTTCGCATACCGCACGAAAGCCACCGAGAGAGCCGCCATGGCAACGTCCACGGTCATGCGGTCGATGGACGTGAGAGTGGCGGGCAGCAGCAGGAAGGCCAGTCCCCAAGCCGGGTGGCGCCCTTCGTCCGCGGCGTAGCGCCCCAGCCAGTAAGTCCCCAGCCACACCCAGCAGAGGATCAGCGCTATGTAAGCCCCGTCGACATATTGGTCCTGTCCGGCTGCCAATAGCCACGCTAGCGCCGGCGCCAGGATACGCTCGTTCCGCAGCCGGGGCGAGTCGTAGTAGCGCGCCCAGTCGGCTCGATACCAGGGGGCGTGCGCCACGTAACGGTAGAATTGGCCGTCGTACCCGGTGGAAGCCTTGAACACGTAGGTGTGGCCGGCCAGTTGCGGCGGAGGCGGGTGAAACTCTCCGGTCATGAACAGCGCCGTCCAGTTACCCCCGTAGTTAAACTGCACGGTGGCAGCCTGCCAGGAGAGAACCGCCAGCATGGCGCACAATGCGTACAGCAGGCAGCAGGCCCCGCGACGTTCCGCCGTGCCCTCTTGCGACGCTCTGGCGATAGCTTGAATGCTCCGCCGTAGGATGCCGGACATTTCAATCGTCATCCCAGTCTATATCTTCAGCGACGCGCGCGATGCCCGCGTGGACCGGTGGGCGCTGACCGTCGGGGCGCTTCCATTAACGTCCGCCTGCTCAGGCGCGGCGCGGCAACCTGTTGTGAATCGACGCGCCACATTCCGAGCGCGACATTCCGAGCCGCGACCGTGAGGGAGCGGTTGCCGGGAGTTTTGCAAAGTCTTCTCGCGAATAGATAAGCAGATCCGCATCAGCATCTCCTCAAACGTGACCGAGCGGCTGTATAATCGATGGGGCCAGGGAGCCCAAGCGGCAATCCGGTTCATGAGGAGATGCATATGCCGTGTCGTAAATCCCTGTTAATCGCTTCTCTGGGAGTTTCGTTTGCCTTACCCTTCTACGCGCAACCGGCGCCGGCACAACGACGAGCAGCCAGGCGTTCGAGATCGTCAGCGCCCACTGGGACGCGACTCGGGATTTCTCGACAACCTCGAACCCGAATGGCGCCTGGGTCTATGTCTTTCCGGATGGTCCGTCCTGGTACAACGGGGCTACTGCGGTTCCAAATGCGGCCTACGTTTCAGTGAATACTTCACCGTACACGCAGCATTATCTGACGGTCATCGTGCCGTCCGGATGCGGCGGAGGAATATTTAAAGCACTCAGGTATCGCGCGGTGCCTCCTCCCCGGCGCCGCACTCTTTCCAGATGGCGACTAGGCGATCGGCGGGCGCGGCGGCGTCCAGCTAGCGCCTCTGTCCCGCGTAGAAGCGCTTTAAAAAGCTTGCGCATACTGTGATTGTGCCCGCCGTTGATCGGCACCGGCCTGGCTTCTGCTACGATGACCTCTCTATGCCCGCACCGATTTCGAAAAGCCGCCTGATCCCCGCCGCCATCCTGGCTATTTTCGTCTACGGCCTCATCGCGGCCATGCTCGGGACGTTGCTTCCCGAACTCTCGCGCAAGTACGGTCTCACGCCGGACCAGAACGGCGGTATCGCCCTGGCGCAAGCCATCGGTCTCATCATCGCTTCCTTGGCCGTCGGCCCACTGATCGATAACCGCGGCAAGAAAACCGGGCTGCTGCTGGGTCTGGGCCTGATCGCCGCGTCGTTGTTCGTGGTGCCCAACTCCCCGGCCGGCGGGCTGAAAATCGTGTTTCTGGCGCTGGGAGTCGGCGGCGGCATTATCGTCACCGCCGCCAACGCGCTGGTCAGCGATATCAGCGAGGAGCGCCGCGCCACCACCCTCAACCTGCTGAACCTGTTCTTCGGCCTGGGCGGCTTGGCCACTCCGCTAATCGGCGCCTATGTCCTGGCCGGCAACACCATCGCGCTGTGCTACCTGGTGGCCGTCTTGACCGTCGCAACATTTCTGCTCCATGCCGTCACGCCCATGCCGCCACCCACCGGAGAACGGGGCTTCAAATTGGGCGAGGCCGGGCAACTCCTGGGCCGGCCCATTCTGTTCCTGCTCTCTTTACTGCTGTTCCTTTACGTCACCTGCGAGGTGGGCGTATGGAACTGGCTGCCCCGCCATCTGGTCGCGCAAGGCATCCCGGAGTCGCGTGCGCTCGGCATCCTCTCCCTTGGCTTCGCCCTGGGCCTGCTGGTCGGCCGCGTGGTGGTCTCCCGCATCCTCATCAAGGTTTCCTCGCCCACCGTCACGCTGGCCGCATCCATTCTGATGGCCATCACCACCTATGCCATGCTGCAAACCAAAGATCCGTTCCTGGCCGGCATTCTGGTCTTCTGCGCCGGTCTGGCTATGGCCCCCGTTTTCCCCACCACCCTGGCCATGGTCGGCGACGCCTTCCCGAAAATGACCGCCACCGCCATGGGGCTCGCCATCACCTGCGGTTGGATCGGCCTGGCAGTCAGCTCCCGCATCATCGGCGCGATCGCCGGAGACGACCCCTCCCAACTGAAGACCGCGCTCCTGGTAATCCCCTGCGCATCCGTGTTAATGGTGCTGGTGACCCTGGTGATTCGACCCATGCTGATGCACAAGAAGGCTTGATATCTCGCCCATGCGCGCAGCTTGGCTCCTCCTCCTGCTGACGCCGCTCAGCGCCCAACAATACGATCTCGTCATTCGCAACGGCCGCGTCATCGATCCGGAAACCGGAACCGACGCCATTCGCCATCTAGGCATTTCCGCCGGAAAGATCCAAGCCATTTCCGCCACCCCGCTCGACGGACGCGCCGCCATCGACGCCACGGGACTGGTGGTCGCGCCCGGCTTCATCGATCTCCACCAGCATGGCCAGGATGCCGAGAATTACCGCTCGAAAGCCATGGACGGCGTCACCACCGCGCTCGAAATGGAAGTGGGCGTCGCCGATGTGGATCCCTGGTATGATAAGCGCCACTCCCAGACCCTCATCAACTACGGCGCATCCATCGGTCACATCCCCGTGCGTATGCGCGTCATGCGCGACCCCGGCAACTTCCTGCCCACCGGCGATGCCGCCCATCGCGCCGCCACCGATGCCGAGATCGCCGAGTGCCGCCGCCAGATCGAGCAGGGCCTCGCCCGCGGCGCCATAGGCGTCGGCATGGGCCCGCATTACACGCCCGCCGCCTCCCGCTGGGAAATCCTGGAGATGTTCCGCGCTGCCGCCCACGCCGGCGCCGCCTGCTTCGTCCACCTGCGCAACGCCGGCGACGAAAGCGTGGCCGCGCTTGAAGAGGTCATCGCCGCCTCCGCCCTCACCGGCGCTCCCGTGCACGTCGCCCACATCACCAGCAACGGACTGCGCTCCACGCCGCGCCTCCTGCGCATGATCGCCGAAGCCCGCGCCCGCCAGCTCGATATCACCGCCGAGCTTTACCCCTACACCGCCGCCATGTCCGCCATCGAGTCCGCCCTATTCGATCCCGGCTGGCAAACCATCCTCGGCATCGGCTACCGCGACCTGCAGTGGGCCGAAACCGGCGAGCGCCTCACCGCCGAATCCTTCGCGCGCTATCGCCGCACCGGCGGCGGCGTGATCCTGCACATGATTCCGCCCAGCGCGCTGGACGCCGCCATCGCGAGCCCCTTCGTCATGATCGCCAGCGATGGCGGGCTGCGCAACGGCAAGGGCCACCCGCGCAGTTCCGGCACCTTCGCACGCGTCCTGGGCCGCTACGTGCGCGAAACCGGCGCGCTCCCCCTGATCGACGCCATCCGCAAGATGAGCCTCATGCCCGCCCAACGCCTCCAGGATCGCGTTCCCGCCATGCGTAATAAAGGACGCATCCGTGAAGGCGCGGACGCCGACCTCACCCTCTTCGATCCCGCCACCGTGGCGGACGCCTCAACCTACGAAGATCCCGCCCGCTATTCGATCGGCATCCGCTACGTGCTGGTCAACGGCACCCCAGTAGTGAAAGACGGCAAACTCCAAGACGTAACCCCCGGCCGCCCCATCCGAGCTCCCATGTAATAGGATATTGTCTCGTAGCTGTAGGTGTAGGCCAGCAGGCCAGCACACCCCCTGGACATTGTACCACTTGTGGTACATACTGGAGTTTGTGGGCCGAGATGAACAAAGATCCGG
>Ga0224555_1001456_pt1 | contig 32621 bp, 28 predicted proteins | sample 714S23034metaG_FD_180687 | JGI IMG/M metagenome (GOLD analysis project Ga0224555, IMG submission 180687) | Peat soil microbial communities from Stordalen Mire, Sweden - 717 S2 30-34 | ecosystem: Environmental > Terrestrial > Soil > Wetlands > Peat | place: Sweden: Norrbotten County, Stordalen...
TCACGGCAGCTTTGGAGTCGTGATCCAGCATTCCGGCCAACCGGCCAAGGTGGATGCTCCGATCGCCGCGGCGCTCGGCTTGCCGGGAAATTGATCCATTTCACCTTCCGCTCCAGGGCTGACGGCCCCGCCGGGATGATTGCGCCGTGTTCTCGTAGAATAGGAATATGAGCCACGAGGGCATCCGTTTCGTCTCCAAAGATGAAGAGTCCCGCGCCGCCGCGGAGCAGCGTCCGCTCTCTCGCATCGCCGTTACGCCTGAAAAAGTGCGCGTGCTGCTGAGCGAGGGCAAGGGACTGGAGATCGACTGGGTTGATGGGCACCGCAGCGCGTGGAACTTCGCGTGGCTGCGCGAGGCCTGCCCCTGCGCCACCTGCGTGGATCAGCGCGCGCAGGAGGGCCGCAAAGCAGGCCAGCCCAAGCCGAAGCCGGCCAATCTGCTGCCCATGTTCACGCCCCCGCCCAAGCCCGCCAGCGCCCATGCCGTGGGCCGCTACGCCATCCAGTTCAACTGGCAGGATGGCCACAACGGCGGCATTTATTCGTGGGAGTATCTGCGCCGCGTGTGCCAGTGCGGCGAGTGCACGTTTGCAGATTCGGAAACCGCGGGCACGCCGAATTAACCGCGAACCGGCTCCGCATCTCCGTCCGAGGCCTGGGGAATCTCGAATCAAATGTTCATCGCGACAATCGACCGCAGGGCATTTCTTAGCGGTGCTGTAGCCGCTGCCGTTCTTCCCCTGAGCGGCCAGGACAGGCTTCCGTCGCTGGAACCTCTCGGTTCGCCGCGCGCCTTTCCCTCCGCCGATCAGCTTGCCTGGCAGGATCTCGAAATCGGAATGTTCGTTCACTTTGCGCCCAACACCTGGCAGGACAAGGAGGGCGACGATCTTTCCACGCCGCTCAGCGCCATCGATCCCGACATCGACACCGACAACTGGGCCGAATGCGCGGTGAATCTGGGCGCGCGGTACATCGTCTTCGTCGCCAAGCACCAGGGCGGATTCTGCATGTGGCAAACGCAAACGACGAAGTACGGCATCGCAAACACGCCGTGGAAGCAGGGGCGCGGCGATGTGTTGAGCGATCTTTCCGCGTCATGCCGCAAGCGCTCGCTGCGGCTGGGCGTTTATCTTTCGCCGCGTGACGACTACTTCGGCGCGGGCATCGGCGGCGTGTGCAACGACCCCACACGCCAGGCTGCGTATAACGCGATGTACCGCGAGCAACTCACCGAAGTGCTCACCCGCTACGGAGCGATGGTCGAGGTGTGGTTCGATGGATCGAGCGTGGTTCCCACCTCCGACCTGGTGCGCAAATACGCCGCGCACGCGGCCATCTTTCAGGGGCCGGACGCGACCATCCGCTGGGTGGGCAACGAAAATGGCTTCGCGCCCTATCCGCTGTGGGATGCCGAATCGAAGCCGGATGCGCGCAGCGGCGTTTCCACCTCGATGCACGGCGACCCCAATGGAGACGCGTGGATTCCGGTGGAATGCGATGTCTCGATTCGCCGCCCGAACTGGTTTTGGAGCACGGCCAACCAGCGCAACCTGATGACGCTCGACGATCTGATCGAGGTGTATTACCGCTCGGTGGGGCGCGGCGCGCAGCTTCTACTCAACATTCCCGCGGACCGGCGCGGCCACATGCCGGATGCGGACTTTGCGCGCGCCCGCGAGTTTGGAGCGGAGATTCGACGCCGGTTTGCGACGAGCCTTGCAGAGACGCACGGCCGCGGCGCGCATCTTGAAATCCCTCTCGCCGCACTCACCCGCGTCGATCACGTGATTCTCGAAGAGGACTGCCGATTCGGTCAGCGCGTGCGCGCATTTCGCGTGGAAGGGCTCGCGGCGAACGAATGGATCTCGCTCAACGATGGAACGTCGATCGGACACAAGCGCATCGTGCCGGTTGCGCCGCGCGAGTTCAGCGCGCTGCGGCTCAAAGTCACGGAGTCAGAGGGCGAGCCGCGCATCAGGCAATTTGCGGCTTTCAATACCGGCGTCGCGCCTCCCCGAAGTTGGAATGCCGTCGCGGAGATTTGGGCAGCCGATTCCGTAGGCGAGTGGAAAGACTCAAAATTTGCGGTCGATCTCACCGCGCAGATCAAGGATGCAACGCAATATCGTTTGCGCTTTGTGCCGGAGAGCGGCCGCCTGCGCTTGATCGAAGGCGTCGAATTGCTGCTCGACGGGGCCCGAGCGCCGCAACTGGTGCGCGCCGATTCCTCCGCGCCGGATGTGCTGATTCTCACCATGACGGCGATCGGGCAAAAGGTTTTGTTGCGCGGAAGGGTGGCCGGCGCGGAGCGGGGAACCATCCTGATGCAGAAGCTGTAACTCTGCGGCAGAAGCTCCGCCCATCTCCGGAAAATCCGCATTCACATGCACCTTTCATTCATCTCCTTCATCCATTGAAGAGGAAGAGAGCAGAAACATGAGAATTGGATTTTTGGGATTGGGCAACATGGGGACGCCCATGGCGCGGCGCTTGCTCGCTGCCGGCCACGAATTGTCGGTGTGGAACCGCAGCGAGGCGCGCAGTGAACCGCTGATCCGCGAGGGCGCAATCGCCGCGGCCACCCCGGCGGAGGCCGAACTCGGCGCCGACGCGGTAATCACCATGCTATTCGATGATGCGGCGAATGAAGAGGTACTTTTCGGCGCGAATGGATTGCTGGACGCGCTCGACCCCGGCGCGCTTCACATCGCGTGCAGCACCATCAGCGTCGCGCTCAGCGAGCGGCTCACGGCAGAACACGCGCGGCGCGGGATCGATTTTGTGGCCGCGCCGGTTTTTGGACGCCCCAATGTGGCCGAGGAAGGCCGGTTGTGGATCGTGGTTGCCGGCGCTGACGGCGCGGTGGCCAGGGCGCGGCCGCTGCTCGAGCCGCTGTCGCGCGGCATCTCGGTTGTCGGCCGCGAACCGCGCCAGGCGCACGCCGTCAAACTGGGCGGCAACTTCCTCATCAGCGCCATGATTCATTCGCTGAGCGAGTCGTTCGTGTACGCGGCAGGACAGGGCGTCGATCCCGAGACGTTTCTTGAAACCGTGAACAGCGCGCTCTTCCAGTCGCCTTTTTACGCGGCCTACGGCAAAGTGATGCTGCATCCGCCGGAGCAGATCGGCGCAACCATCGCACTGGGCGAGAAAGATCTGGGCCTGCTGCGCGAAGCCGCGGCCAGCCGCGGAATGCGCCTCAGCCTGGCCGAAACGCTCGCGGAGATTTTTGCCGAGGCTCGTCAAACTGGCCGGGGCGGCGAGGATTGGGCCGTGGGCCAGTACCGCATGGCGCAACGGCGCGGCGCGGCCTGTAAGATATGAAACACATGAGCCTGAAAGATAAAGTCGTCTTCATCACCGGGGCCAGTGCCGGCATTGGCGCGGCCACGGCCATGGCCTTTGCGGCCCAGGGAGCACGTCTGCTGCTGGCCGCGCGGCGCGCCGGCAAATTGGCTGAGGTGGCTTCGCTGGCTCTCGAGCGCGGCGCGGCAGCCGTGCACTCCATTGACCTGGACGTGCGCAATCGCCATGCCGTGCAGTTCGCAATCGACGAACTGCCGCAGGAGTGGGCGGAGATCGATGTGCTGGTGAATAATGCCGGCCTCAGCCGCGGCATGGAAAAGCTCTACACCGGCCGAATCGAAGACTGGGAAGAAATGATCGACACCAACGTGAAGGGGCTGCTTTATGTGGCGCGCGCGGTGGTGCCGGGGATGGTGGTGCGCGGGCGCGGCCACGTGATCACGCTGGGGTCGATGGCCGGCGAACTCGTTTATCCCAATGGAGCGGTGTATTGCGCCAGCAAAGCCGCGGCGCGGATGATCAACGATGGATTGCGCGAGGACCTGCTGGGAACTCCGGTGCGCGTCACCAGCGTCGATCCGGGGATGGTGGAGACGGATTTCAGCCTGGTGCGCTTCCATGGCGACGCCGGAAGCGCAGCCAAGGTGTACAGCGGCCTCACACCGCTGACTGCCGAAGACATTGCCGACGTAATCCTGTGGGCCGTCACACGGCCGGCGCATGTGAATATTGCGCGCGTGTCGCTCACTTCAGTCGATCAGGCCAATACGCTGCTGCTTCATCGCGAGCCGTAGCGCGAAGCCGGTCAAGACAATTTCCGGAACCGATCGGACCTCAGGAACCCACTAGCCGATGGCGGCGATCTGCGCATCGATCTGCGCCAGCGCATCTTCGAGTGCCGCGCGGCGCGCAGGGTGCGAGGTTCTCTGCGACAAAATGTTCTGGCGTTGCAGGTCAAGCGACTGCTTCTGGCGCTCCCGGCCGGCGCGGTGCAACTCGGCTACCCGCCGTTTCTCGTCGTTCGTCGCAATCATACCGGAGCCTTCCAAGACATTTGCCATCTGTTCCTCCACGGATTTACTTTCCCAACCACGAGCCATATCTTCATTTTACGAGGTATTTCGCTCTGTGTATCCCATAGAGTGACGAGGGCTGACCGGAAAGATGGAGGATTCAACAATGCGCGTCTGGCAAATTTCGTCCTTTGGCGTTGATTCATTGGAGTTTGCGGAACGCCCGGCGCCCGCGTCAGGCCCCGGCGAAATCCTGGTGAGGGTGCGTGCAGTTTCATTGAACTTTCGCGATCTGATGATGGTCAAGGGCCTCTACAACCCCAAATTGCGGTTGCCGCGCATCCCCTGCTCCGACGGAGCGGGCGATGTCGCGGCAGTTGGCGAGGGGGTAACGGCGTGGAAGCCCGGCGACCGCGTGGCCGGCATTTTCATGCAAAACTGGCTGGACGGGCCAATCACCGCAGCCAAGACAAAAGGCGCGCTGGGCGGAGACATTGACGGCATGCTGGCTGAATACGTGGTGCTGAAGGAATCGGGACTGGTGCGCATTCCGGAGCACCTGAGCTTTCAGGAGGCGGCTACGCTGCCCTGCGCGGCCGTCACCGCCTGGAACGCCCTGGCTTCCGGAGACGTGAAGCCGGGGTCGACGGTGCTCATCCAGGGAACCGGCGGGGTCTCGATTTTCGCGCTTCAATTCGCGCGGCTCAGGGGCGCGCGGGTCCTCGGCGTCTCCAGCAGCGACGAGAAGCTGGAGCGGGCCGCCGGGCTCGGCCTCAACGCAGGACTGAACTACCGCGACCACCCCGACTGGGACCGCTGGGCCGTCGAACAGACCGGCGGCGAGGGCGTTGACCTGGTGGTAGAGGTGGGCGGCGCCGGCACTCTCGCGCGGTCGCTCAAGGCCGTCAGGCCCGGCGGGACCGTCGCTCAGGTGGGCGTTCTGGCCGCCGGCGCGGAGCCGTTTCCCATCCCCCTTATCCTGCACAAGATGGCGCGCATTCACGGGATGTTTGTGGGCTCGCGCAGCGACTTTGTGGAGGTGAACCGGGCCATCGCGCTGGCCGAATTGCGCCCTGTGCTCGAGCAGTTTCCCTGGTCGCAGGCGCGCCAGGTTTTCAAGCGGATGGAAGAGGCCAGCCACTTCGGCAAGCTGGTGCTGACGGTGGAGTGAAAAAGGCAGGGAACAGGGAACAGGGGAACGAGTGAAGAAGTGAATAAGTGAAGAAGTGAGTAGGGAACAGGGGCTAACAGCTGGAAGCTACCGAGAAATGGAGCGGGGAATGATGATTGCTGAAATTAAAGGAAGGTTCGCGATCGCGGGCCTGATGAGGGTTGCAATTCTGATCGCTTTGGTTGCCGGCATCGGTCCGGCGATGGCCCAAACGCCGCCGCCCGCGCCCACTCCGCCGCCGCAGACGGTTGTGCCGGCGCAGCATCCGGTGCGTCCGCCCCTTCCTACTCGCGATCCGCACACGCCCGGTTATGTGACGGCGAAGGAGTTGCCGGATGGGCAAAACGCTCCTGCGAATGAGGGCGGAAACTTCATCATCGGGCCCACGTACAATCCCGCGCCCGAGATGACTGAGCACGAAGGCGTGCCCAAGGGGACGGTCTACGAGTTCACCATGGAATCAGCCGGCAGCAAAATCTACCCCGGCATCGCGCGCGACCCTGGAACCTTCGGTACGCCCGATCCCGCGGACCCCGCGAAGCTCATCGTGACCACCAGCCATCCCGCTCCCTACACGCGCCACGTGGCCGTTTACGTGCCTCAGCAATACGTTTCCGGCACGGCCGCTCCCTTCATCGTGGGCGCGGACGGCCCCGACCGCATCTTGTTCACCGCCCTCGACAATCTTATCGCCGAACGCAAGGTCCCGGTCATGATCGCCATCTCCATCGGCAACGGCAGCGGCGACGCGCAGGGCAGCGAGCGCGGCCTCGAATACGACACCATGTCCGGCGTGTATGCCGAGTTTGTCGAGAAAGAAGTGCTGCCGCTGGTGGAATCGAAATACAACGTGAAGCTGACCCGCGATCCCGATGGCCGCGCCACCATGGGCGGAAGTTCGGGCGGCTCATGCGCCCTGATCATGGCCTGGTATCACCCCGAGTGGTACCACCGCGTGCTCACTTACTCGGGCACGTACGTGAACCAGCAATGGCCCTATAACCCGCAATCTCCCCACGGAGCATGGGAATTTCACGAGCACCTTATCCCCAGCAGTCCGGTCAAGCCGCTGCGCATCTGGATGGAAGTGGGCGACAGAGACCTGCTCAACTACAACACCATGTCCGACGGCATGCACGATTGGGTGCTGGCCAATGAGAAGGAGGCCGCGGTGCTGGCGGCCAGGGGCTACCACTACCAATTCGTTTTCGCGCGCAACGCGGGCCACGTGGACCACGCCACCAAGCTCGAGACGCTTCCCGAGGCCCTCGAGTATTTATGGCAGGGCTATCCGCGCTAGCCCATCGCGGTTATCAGACTGACGCAGCTGTCTTGGTCGGCGAGTGCCGGTGCACGCGCAGGTTGTCCAGCGCGTTCTTCACAAACCTTACTTCGAAGCGCAGCGGCATCTGCATGAAGCGGCAACTGGCCACCACCTGGTCGACGACGAACTTGGGCTGGTAGCAAGCCAGCTCCAGGCCTTTTTCCACGGTGACCGTGTGGACGATGGTTTCGAAGATATCGGTGGGTATCTCGAAGCCATGCACCGCGCATTCCTTCTCGAAGATGGTGCGGTAGTTTTCCTTGGTGGGCGGACCAACCTCGATCTTGTAAGGGAGGCGGCGCAAAAAGGCGGGGTCCATCAGGTCTTCCGGCTCCAGGTTGGTGGAGAAGATAATCAGCTCCTCAAAGGGAATGGTGAGTGTCTTGCCGGTGTGGAGCTTGAGAAAGTCGACGCGGTTCTCGAGCGGGACAATCCAGCGATTGAGCAGATTGGTGGGCGAAACCAATTGGCGTCCGAAGTCGTCGATGATGAAGCAGCCGCTGAGCGCCTTGACGTGCAGCGGCGCTTCGTAATAGTGGCCGCTTGCGTCGTAGCGAAGGTCCAGCATATCCAGCGTAAGTTCGCCGCCGGCGATCACAAACGGCCTCTTGCAGGCCACCCAGCGGGCGTCGAAGATCTCACGGCGCACAATCGAGAGCGGATTATCGTCGTCCAGGCCGGCCGGATCGATGGGGAAGTGGATGCTGGGGTCGAAGACGCGGATAATCTGGCCCTCGACGATGATGGAGTAGGGCACGTAAATCACGTCGTTGAAGACCTTTGACATGGATCGCGCCACCGAGGTTTTGCCGTTTCCGGGCGGCCCGTAGAGCAGCATCGCGCGTCCCGAGTTGAGCGCCGGCCCGCACTGCTCAATCAGCGCGTCCTCAAAGGTCAGTTCCGCGGTTGCCTTGCGGATGCGCTCGAAGGTGATCAGTTCGTTGGTCAGCTTCTGCAGGTTCACCCGGTAGGTGAAGTCGTCAAGCGTCACCGGCGCGGGCCCGGTGTAGCCCACCCGGCTGAGGGCATCCAGAGTCCAGCGCTTGCCCTCTTCAGTGAACGTGTAGCTCAGGTCAGACAGGCCGCCCGCATCGCGCGCGCCGAGAGTCATGAGCAGCTTGCGGTCCACCGCCATTTGCACCAGGTCGAGCACCAGTTGATAAGGCAGCTTGATAGCATCGGCAAACTGGCGAATCGTTTCCAGCCGTTCCGCGTAGATGAGCTTCATCATCAGCCCCATCAGTTCGAGGCTTTCAACCCCGGTAGCTGCCAGCTCGCGAGGTTCGGGAGGGAGACGGTGGAGAAATGCCTCGAGTTTTTCCTTTGTGAGGGAACCGGTAGCCACCAGGCAATCGCCCAGCCTGCCGCCGTTGGCAGCCTGGTGCTCAAGCGCACGGTTGATGTCGTCTACCGTGACCATTTTTCCCTGGATCAACAGATCGCCCAATCGCAGTGATGTTGAGATGACTCGCCTCCTGAACAGTTTTTCGCTGTGCGGCTATTTTACGGCATTTTGGGGTGCGTGGCGCAATGCCACGGCCGTTTGAAAAACGGGATTCTTCAGGGGTTATTGTAGCCGGATGCGGGTTGAGGAAGGCAAGCCTTTTTGAAGTGGCGCCCTCGTTTCGGATTCATCGGCGGGCGTTACCGGCGGCGTCTTCCGGGCAAAGCGGTGGTGCCCTGCAGGTGCTGATGTTTTTATAGCCGCGCTGGGTCGGCTGGGGCTCAAATGCTCACTCGGGCTGGTTTTTGTCGTAGGATTGATGTTCCCGGCAATGTGTTTTCGTTAGGAGGGATCGCATGTCAAGATTAGTTGGATTCGCGCTCTCCGCCATGTTCCTGCTTCTCATCACGAACAAACAAAGCGATCAGTTTTCAAAGTATAAGAAGGTCGAAGCCTACGAGGTCCGGCCGGGAATCCTGATGATGCCGCGGTACGCAGAGGACGGGCAAGTCTGCGAGATCGGGCTGGAGAGATGGCATTTCTTGCCCCAGGAGATTGACTTGGATTCTGACCTTTCGCGCGAGAAGATTGATCAGATTGCCCTGGAACTCGCTCCAGCCAACGAAAGGGGGCCGAGACCGAAAAGTCTATTAGAACGGGGGATGATTGACTTAATGGGCAACAGCATGGTGTCGTCCGACGAATATGAAAACATTTCAATTAAGATTTATGGCCCTATTCTGCCCACTTCTAAAGCGGATGAGATTGATACGGCCAATATCGTCGCGACAATCACATGGAAGAAGCGGAAATGCCAATAGGGCCGCCTGCTGACCCCGGGCCCGACCCCGCACTGAACGTAGGTTCTCCGCCCCACCCCGGTTTTCCCGTCCCAAGCCGGGAACGAACCGCGCCACCCCCCCAATCGGAACCCCCGCAAGACGATCCAGGCTTCCCCGGAAGGGTCTAAAATGATGGAGCGGCGTGTGAACGCCGGTAGTTCTTACGCCTCATGGAGCGCTGGCGCTTACGGGAACCCCGAAAAGCGCGTCAAACAGAGCAGGAACATCAATTTAAATGCCCAGGAAGGCGCCGGACGCACTTTGATTGAGCGTTTACAAGCGACGAAAAGAGGGAAGCGCTGCCCGGATGCCGCGAGCGGGCGTCCGCGATTGGCCGTTCCTGGGCGGTCTTCGCTGCGCGCCCTGGCCCTGGCGCTGGTTCCGCCGTTGCTGGCGCTGGCCGGTTGCGGAGGCGGAACGGCCGGCGGGTCCGGCGGCAACTTATCCATCTCGCCCGGCAGCGTAACCATCGACACCAACTGTACCGGATGCAATGGAACCAACTCGTACGGATCGGCCGTGGAACAGTTCTCGGCCACGCTCTCAGGCGGCGGCGCGGCCAGCGTGACCTGGAAGGTGAGCGGCGGAGATGCTGTGGCCGGCCCAGGATCGATTTCGAATGGGCAGTACTCGCCGCCCAGCTATCTCACCGCCAACAGTGTCACGGTAACCGTGACGGCGACGTTGGCCTCGGGCACGGCCGCGTCCGCTCAAGTCACCGTGACGCCCGGTTTCCTGCAGCCCCTGACGCCGGAGAACGTGGCCCTGGGCGCAGGCGGAACGGCGACCATTACCGGGTACCTGGCTGAGTCCGGCGGTACGGACGGCATTAACTACGTGCTGGCCACCTCGCCCACGGGATCGAGCGGTGGGCAGGGCTCGCTGGGCGGATCGAGCTGCGTGCGCAGCAGCAACGCGTTCACCTATTGCGCGGTCACCTACACTGCGCCGGCAGCGGTAACCTCCACGGCAACCACTTATGTGGTGGCCACCGTGGGCGGTTCGTCCTCAAAGACGGCAACCGTGGTGCTGCTGAATACGGCTGGAGTGGAAAGCAATCCGTCCACGCACCAGGCTCAGCAGTTGAACATGGCAATATCGCTGGGCAGTTCCGGCGGCAACAACAAGGATTACGACGCCAACTCCAGCGACAAGGTCACCGATTGCTGCGGCGGCACGCTGGGATCGCTGATCCAGAACTCCAGCGGCACGCAATACCTGCTCAGTTGCAACCACGTGCTGGCGCGCAGCGATCAGGCCAGCCTGGGCGAAGCCATCGTCCAGCCGGGGCTGATCGACGATAACTGCGTGCCTTATGGACAGATGGACGCGGCCACCACGCCGGTGGGCGTGCTGAGCGGCTTTGTGCAGCTCAATTCCAGCACATCCAATGTCGACGCGGCCATCGCCCAGGTCAACTCGGGCGCCGTCAGCACCAGCGGCAACATTCTGGAACTGGGCGCAAAGCAGGCCAACGGCTCGCTGTCCGCGGCGCCTCCGGGCGTCTCATCCACCGGTGGCAAGGGCAAGGCCGGAACCCTCAATATGAGCGTGGCCAAGAGCGGGCGCACCACCGGGCTGACCTGCGCGGCCATTTCAGCCATCGACCTGAGCGTCGAGGTTTCCTACTTTACCAACTGCGCCGAAACCAATCCCTACTACACCAAAACCTACTCGGGCCAGATCGCCGTCACCGGCAACGAGTTCAGCGACGCTGGCGACTCGGGATCGCTGGTGGTGGATTCAAACGATGCGGAGCCGGTGGGATTGTTCTTCGCCGGCGGCGTGGACTCCTCGGGCGTTAGCGAGGGCATTGCCAATCCGGTCGCAGAGGTACTGAGCGAACTGAGTTCTCAGGTGGGCAACGGAACGTCGTACACCTTTGTGGGCACGGCGGACCACACGGTCAGTTGCCTGGACTATGGCAACGCCACGGTCAGCGCGGCGCAGGCCCGCACGCTGAGCGATTCCGAGAACAGCCGCATCGAGCAGGCGCTGGAACCGGCCCGCGCGCTGGTCAATCCCTCCACCGGCATTCTGGGCGTGGGCACAGGCAAGAGCAGCGACCATATCGGCGAGGGCGCGGTAATCCTCTACGTTGACCAGAACATGAACGTAACCGCTCCTGAAACCGTGGCCGGCGTGCGCACGATCGTGATCCCCACCACGCCCGAAGCCGTTGTGCTGGGTTCGGCGCAGCAATCTCCGCTTGAAACCGGGCCGGCCGTGCCGCTCGCGAATGCGGTGCTGACCCAGGCGGTGATCGTCAAGCAGAAGGTTGCGCGCGGATTGATGAAGCAGAATCCCGCATTCTTCGGCGTCGGCGTGGGCCAAAGCCTTGACAATCCCCGGGAAGCGGCGCTGGTCGTCTACGTTGACCGCCGTCAGGTTCCCGGGCAACTGCCGGCGGCCATTGACGGGCTGCGCGTGCGCTACGTGATCATGGACCGGCTGCACGTCACGCGCTCCTACGCCACCGGGTTGCAGTCGCGCAGCCGCTGCTCAATCCATGGAAATGCGGGTCATGGAACGGCGGGGCAAACCGGCGACACCGATCCCTTCCATCTGCACCAGTTGCGCGGGTTTAATCTCTACTGAACCGGGCGGGCTTTGCCGTCCTTCAGGCTCTGGTCGATGATCCCCCGGGTTTTCCGGTCGTTTTCCCTGGCTGTGCGGCCCATCTCCGCGCCCATTTTCCCCATCTCCGAGCCAAATTTGCCCTGCTCTTCCCGGAGTTTGATCATGGCAGGGTCAAGATTCACGTCGACCCTCAATTGCGCGCTGATCAGTTGCCGCTGCATCTCGGCGATGCTGCGCTCAACCTGGGCCAATTGTTCGCGGCTGACGGTCTTCTGCGCGGCCTGAAGACTGGCTACAGCGGCGTTCAGGTTGGCCATCTCTTTGGTCAGGTCGGGCTTGGGAATGCTTGCAGTGGCATCGCGCGCCATGTGGCCCGCGTCGCGCGCCTGCTGGCCGAGGTCGCGCTCCTGTTTGCCAAAGGTGCGCATCTTCTCGCCGAGCTCCTGCAACTGCTTGTTCATCTCCTCGACCTGGGCCACGGTGGCCGGGTCGTCGACGATGTAGGATTTGCCGTCGTGGCGGAACAGAAGAAAGTCTCCGTGGGCCGTGCGGCGCGCCTTCTCGACCTCTGCGTCGAGCTTGCCGTCCCAGTCGCCTGAGGAGCGGACATTGTTCCCCGTGCCGCCGACGATCGCGTAGGCGTCGCCGCCTTCGTAGCGATCGGCATCCATGTGGAATTCAAACTCGCCCGGCATAGGGGGCACGGGCGGCTCCGATGGAGCGGCATCGGCGGGCGCCTGCGGCATGGGCGGAATCGGAACCACCACCGAAATTGCATCGGGATTGGGAAGCCGAACAGTTATCGGAGGAAGGGGCGGTAAAGGAGCGATGTCCTGGGACGGCGGACCCGCAGGCGCCGGGGCCGGATTCGGCTGCGGCGCGGCTGAGGGCGGAGCCTGATCCTGACTGGCGATCGGCGCCGGATTCGACTGGCCGGCATAAGACGGCTGATCGGGAGCCTGCGCGGCCTGTGGTGCGCCTGCTTGAGGTGCGCCTGCCGGCGGTGTGTTTGTTTGTTGCGGCAACTGCGCCGCTTCAACGCGGACCAGCGTGGTGGCGGCGAAAAGCGCGCCGGGAACCAGCGCCAGCGCCAGCAGCGCGCGCCGGCTGCCGGCAAAGGCCTGGCGGAAGCTCGAATCGTTGAGCAGGCGTTCAATGCGTTCGGAGAGATTGGTCGAGTGAGCCATGGCAACTCCAGTCAGGGTTGGGCGCGGAAGGACCGCGAATTCGAGCAGCAGTTGGGCGTAGGCGGAGCGGCTGGCGGCCTGTTCCAGGCCGGCGCGGTCGCTGATCGCCTCGCCCAGTTCAGAGAGTTTGCGTTTGAGCCACCAGCCCAACGGGCTGAACCAGGTGAGGGCGGCGTAGAGCCCAGCCAGCAGTTGCAGGTAGAAATCGCGCTGGCGAACGTGGGAACCCTCGTGGGCCAGAACCACGCGCAGCTTTTCCCGGTCCCAGCTTGAATAATCCGCCGGCAGCAGGATGCCGGAGCCTATATTCACCGGCGAGGCCACGCGCCGGCTCGAGCGCACCGGGATGGCGGCAGGAAGATCGAATTCCGGCGCAGCTTCCACGGGTTTGGCCTCCATCCACAGGCGAATCGACGAGGCAAGCCCGAAAAGCAGCCGGAGCAACAGCGCCGCGCCGACCGCGAGATAAAGCAGCCAGCCGAGGGTCAGCAGGCGATATGGAGTAATGCGCGCCGGGGGCGTGCCGGCCCGCGAAGCGGGAGTTGCCGCAAAAATGGGTGCGGATGCCGGTGCGTTTTGAACCTGGGCATCGAGTTGCGAATTCGAAAATCTCAGATCCCTGAAATCCGGGTCACTGTACGGAACCGGGGCTGCGCTTGCCGGCCGCGCAACTGTGGCGGAATCGAGAATTGGAGAAACGGGAGATGCGGATGTTGCCGCCGGCGCGGCGTCCAGCATCCGGGGCCAGGACGGCGCAGGCAGCCGGATCGCGGCCCACGCCGGGAGCCAGGGCGTGCGCATCAGCATCGGCATGGCCAGCGCAGCCAGCAGCACCAGGCCCCAGGCGCCCTTCAGCGCCAGCACATTTACTACGCGGAAGAGGCGCAGGCCGGCCATGAGGACCAGCGCGGCCAGCAGCGCGCGCAGAGCAGATTCGAGCAGAACCGGGATGACAGTGGAAATCACGATTTTGCCTCCTTTTTGGGGGTCTCGGCGGTCTTGCTGGCCGCGGCAATGCGCTCGGCCAGCCGCTGCAACTCGGCGCGCCCCAACACCTTCGAATCCACCATGCCCACCAGCAGCGCCTCCACTGAGCCCTCGCAGAACCAATCCACAATGCGCTTGACCGCGCGGCCGGCCACCAACTGGCGCGACTCGGCGGGCCGGTAGAGGAAGGTGCGGTTCTCAACCGAATGCGTGAGGTAGCCTTTTTCCTCCAGCCGCCGAAGAACGGTGCGGATGGTGGAATCCTTGAGCGGCCGGCCCAGCTCTTCGCGGACCTGCTCGGCCGTCAGCGTGCCCTTGCGCCAGACAATGAGCAGGATGCTGCGTTCCAGTTCGCCAAGTTCCGCCGGATCGTGATCGGGTGTAGTGTTACGCGCCATAGTGTTACTGACTGTAGCACACGAATTACGTTAGCTGTCAACAGCGTTTTTTGAAAAAAATTTCGGGACTGGGTCCCAATTTTCGTTGAAGATACTCTTCTAGGTTAATTCTGGTGCCGGAATCTCCGGCAAGACCGCAACGGCGCCCGATTCACTCTGGGCGCCGTTGCTGTTTCCGCGAGAATTTCTGCCGCGAACTTCCTGATCTGCCCCCGCCGCGGGACGGTTCAGCCGGCGCTGGTATTCATGCCTTTGGCCAGGGCGGGGTCGTCGGGAAGAAAGATCTGGAATACCGTGCCGCTGGTTCGGTTCTCGGTGGAGCGGTGCGCGGCGCGGCTGCGCACGTGCACCAGGCCGCGGTGCTTCTCGATGATCTCGTGGCTCACCCACAGTCCCAGGCCGGTTCCCGTCACTTCCTTGGTGGTGAAGAAGGCCTCGAATATGCGCTCGCGAACCTCCGGCTCCATGCCGCTTCCGGTGTCCGCGACCGCAAAACGGATTCCGGTTTCCGCGGGACTCTTCCAGTTGCGCGAGCGCCGCGCCCTGACCAGCAGGCGGCCGGGGACGGTGGTGGCGTCAAGCGCGTTGCCAACCAGGTTGGCGAGCACTTGGCGCACTTCGCCGGCAAAGCAGAACAGGTCCATCTCCGGGTCGTATTTGCGCTCCACGCTAATATCGAGAGCATTGAGCCGGCCCTGAAAGAGCGAGAGCACGGAGTCAATCAGTTCGGCCAGGGTAGCGCGGGCGGGCAGCGTGGACTGGCGGTAGAAGCGGAGCGTCTGCTGGGTGATCTCCGAGATGCGCCGGACCTCGTACTCGGCCATGGTCACGTAGTTCAGGGCCGTATCGTCAATCTGGTCGTAATTTCGCAGCAGGAACAGCAGGTTAGTGATGGCTTCAAGAGGATTGTTGATCTCGTGGGCGATGGAAGCGGCCAGGCGGCCGGTGACGGCGAGCTTCTCGCTCTTGCGCATGGCGTCTTCGCTGCGTTTGCGGTCGCTGGCGTCGAGCACGATCACGCCCACCCAGCGAACCTGCTGCGGGGTGGTCCGCACCGGGTAAGCGCTCACCAGCCAGGTCCATGGGCGGCCGGGCGGGACGCCATTCCCGCTCAGTTCCAGGTTGCGCACCGGCTCTTCGTCCGCGAAGACCCGCAGGATGGCGTCTTCCAGGTCCTGGGCCACGGGCTGGGGCAGCAGTTCAGGCAGTGTGCGGCCCAGATGGCGGCTCAGCGGAACGCCGGTGAGGCCGGCAAAGACATGGTTCACGCGCACAAAGCGGCAACTGCGATCGAAAAAAGCCAGGCCGATGGGCGCGTTGGCCAGCATGGAGTCCAGCAGCGAGAGCGTATCGTTCAGGCCGGAGCGCTGCTCGGCCAGCGAGGCCACCATCCGGTTGAAGGTCTCAATCAGGTCGCCGATCTCGTTGTGAACCACCACCGGCAAAGGAAAATTGCCATTGTTCTCGAGCGAGGCGGTCAGGAGGCCGGCGCCGCGGTGCAGGTCGGCCAGCGGCCGGGCGATGGAGCGCGCCATAAACAGCACCAGCGCAGCCGAGGCGGCAATCCAGATGATGCCGAAGATCTCCGTGTCCTGGAGGATGCCCTGCAGTTGCTCGTGTGACCAGCCCTTGTCGAATTCCACCCACGCATAGCCGCGCAGATCGTCGCCGGTATAAATGGCCTGCACGCACTCCCATTGATTTTCAGGCAGAGTGAGGCACGATGCCTCATTGCGCTTTGTGAGCGGGATCTGGCTCAGTTCGGTGGCCAGCAGGGTTGACTCGTCGGCCTCTCCCCTGCTGATGAAGAGCACATTACCGGCCGGGTCGGTCACCTTGGCCATGGCCACGGTTGGCGCATCTCCCATCATCTTCACTGAAAGACCAACCCAGCCGGGCCGCTGCTGCAGCAGCGCCTCAGAGGACTGCAAGGCTAGAGAGGACGCCTCATAGGCCAGGCGCGTGTGGGCGCGTTCCCTAACCTCCTGCGTGTGCTGTTGGATGAGAAGCAGCGCAAACAGGCCGATGGAGAGGGTCTCAAGCAGCAACAGGCCGGCCAGCATCTGAAAGCGAATCGAACGCGGCCACCAGCGCATGCGCAATGCCGGATCCTCCTCAAGAAAAATCTTTGTGTCCCAGTGTATCGGATTGACGGTCCTATGGGACGCAGCGTCAGCTCGCGCCCGCCGGCTTCAATTTCGAAACTAAAGCCTGCGCGATCTGGCGGCCATGAAAGCGTCCGTTCTCAATGAAGATTTCGCTGGTCCGCTCCCCGGCCACGATCACGCCCGCCAGGTAGATGCCGGGGATGTTGCTCTCGAGTGTCTCCGCGCCGCAAACCGGCATGCGGTCCACTCCGCCGCATTCCACTCCCAGCCGCTCCAGAAAATTGAAGTCGGGATGGTAGCCGGTCAGAGCGAAGACAAAGTCGTTGGGCAGAGTCTTGCGTCCCTCCGGCGTGTCGACAACGATCGCGTCCTGCGTGATTTCGACCACCTGGGTCTGGAAGTACGCCGTGATCTGGCCATTCTTGATGCGGTTTTCTATGTCCGGCTTGATCCAGTACTTCACATGCGGCTGAACACCTTCTCCGCGGTAAATGAGGGTAACGCGCGCGCCGTGCCGCCACAGCTCCAGCGCCGCGATGGCCGCCGAGTTCTTGCCGCCGATCACTGCCACGTCGAGGTTGAAATAGGGGTGCGGATCGTCGTAGTAGTGGTTCACCTTGCCCAGGTCCTCGCCGGGGATGCCCATCAGGTTGGGCAGATCGTAGTAGCCGGTGGCGACGGCCAGCTTGCGCGCGTGGATCTCGCCAGCCCGGCCGAAGCGGTCGGCGGTGTGCACGGTAAAATCGCCGTCTGAGCCGGTAACGCGTTCCACACGCAGGTACTGGCGCACGTCGAGATTGTAAAAAGCAGCCACCTCGCGGTAATACTCCAGGGCCTCGTTGCGGCCCGGCTTGGCGTTGGTGCTGGGAAAGGGAATGCCGCCGATCTCCAGTAGCTCCGACGTAGTGAAAAACGTCATGTGCGACGGGTAATGGAAGAGCGAGTTGCAAAGGCAGCCCTTGTCCACCAGCACCGCGCTGAAGCCGGCCTTCTGCGCCTCGATAGCGCAGGCCATCCCCGTTGGCCCGGCGCCGATTACCAGGAGATCGAAAACCGTCTCCCGCGGCGTGTCTGATTTTGTGTCCGCCATGCTTCTAGATTAGGGCATGGAGAGGGTTTAGGGGCAAAAGGAGGCATTTTGTGTGCAGATTGGCCCCAGAATGGTAGAATCGTAGTAGTTGATGGTAGAAAGGTAGACTCATGGGAATCAACATCAAGAACCTCGCAGTCGAGACGCGCATCCGCGAACTCGCGACGATCCGAGGGATGAACCTCGTGGCCGCAGTGGCCGAGGCGGTAGAGAACGAGATCGAGAGAGAGAGAGAGAGCCAGCGCAAAAAGAAGCTCATGGCGAAATGGCTGACGAAGATCAGCCGGGAAACTGGCCCGATGATGAAGGACAGCAAGACCTCCAAGGAACTGATGGACGAGCTCTATGACCCGGAAACGGGGCTGCCGATATGATCGTTGACACCTCGGCCCTGATCGCAATTCTCAAGAATGAGCCGGAAGCGGAAGTCTTTTCCGAGGCGATAGAAGCGGCAAAGGCAGTGCGCATTTCGGCTGCGTCCTATCTTGAAACTCACATCGTTGTAGATGGCTATAAGAATCCGATTCTCACCGCCAGGCTGGAAGAAATCTTTGAAAACCCCGGAATCCAGATCGAGCCTGTAACCTTCGAGCAGGCCAGGATTGCGCGGCAAGCTTACCGCGACTACGGCCGCGGCAGCGGGCATCCTGCGAACTTGAACTTCGGCGACTGTTTCAGCTATGCCCTTGCACGCGTCAAACGCGAGCCGATGCTCTTCAAGAGCAATGACTTCGTGCATACCGACCTGAGGCCGGCAGTGCAACAGCCCTGAGAGTTCTGCGCTATGCTTCCTTGCATGAAGAAACTGTGCAGCGCATTCGATTTCAACACTTTTCAAAAGCGGCGGAACGATTCAGGAAGGCGATTGCCGATGCGGCTTTCCGCATGGGTTGCCATCCTGTTTCTGCTCTCCGCCTCGGTCGCCGGTCTGGCTCAGGCGGTCCAACCCAAACTCATCGATGTGCACGAGCATTTTAACGGGGAGCCCGGTGTGCTCGATCGGTTGCTTGCGAAATTGAATGCCGCCGATGGTATCGGCATCCTGCTGGTCACTCCAAATGGCTTTGATGAGGCCGGCAAGTTTATCCGGCAGCACCCCGATCGCTTCATCGGCTTTGGCGATATCAAGCTCGACGATCCGGATGTTCTCAATCAGATCGACCGCTTTCATCGGGCGGGATTTCGCGGCCTGGGCGAGATTACCACGCCCCAAAAGGATTATGACGATCGAGCCTACTGGCCCATTTATGATCGCGCGGCAAAGTACCACATGATTCTGCTTTTTCACACCGGCATCGTGGATCGGCTGAAACCGGAAGTGCCGGCGGATATCAGCTTTGACCGCATGCGCGCCACGCGTCTTGATCTCATTGCCCGGCACTGGCCAAAAACCATCGTGATCGGCGCGCATCTCGGCAATCCGGACTACGCTGAAGCCGCTGAAATCGCGCGTTGGAACCCCAATCTCTATTTCGACCTCAGCGGCTCAAGCCTCATCAAGAAAAAGGACGATTATGGTTTCTTCCGCTCGATTTTCTGGTGGACTGGGATCGTGAGCCCTCACACTCCATCCGGCGGTCCCGATGCATTTGAAAAGCTGGTCTACGGCTCCGATGTGTCTCGCGGAGAGTTAGGCGAATTCGACGAGAGCCAGGCGCGATATCACGCCATGCTCGATGCCTGCCAGGCGCCAACGAATGTGCAGGCCATGATCTTTTCCGGAACTATGTGGAAGATTTTGCAGGAGCAGCAAAAAGAAATGGCGGCAGATACGGGAAACTAAGCGCATTCGTACGCGATTCAAAGACCTCACGGAGTCGCCACGGTTCTCGCGATAAGACAACCAAGCTCTTCGTCCATTACCCTAGAAGGTTGCACTAGAGGAGCTTCACCATGACCGTCATCCGCCAGGAAGATTTCATTTCGAGCGTTGCGGGCGCGCTGCAGTACATCAGCTACTACCACCCCGTGGACTACATCACCTCGCTCGCCAAGGCCTATGAGCGCGAGCAATCCCACGCCGCCAAGGACGCCATGGCGCAGATTCTCATCAACAGCCGCATGTGCGCCGAGGGCCACCGCCCCATCTGCCAGGACACGGGCATCGTGACCGCCTTCATCAAGGTCGGCATGGACGTTCACTTCGAGCCCGCTCCCGGCGAAGAGGTCAAAGACCTGCAGCAAATGGTCGACGAAGGCGTCCGCCGCGCCTATCTCGATCCCGACAACAAGCTGCGCGCGTCCATCCTGGCCGACCCGGCCGGCGCGCGCAGGAACACCAAGGACAATACGCCGGCCAGCGTCGCCGTTGAACTGGTCAAGGGCGCCACGGTCGATGTAACGGTCGCGGCCAAGGGCGGAGGGTCTGAGGCGAAGTCGAAGTTCGTCATGCTCAATCCCTCTGACTCGGTTGTCGAATGGGTGCTCAAAACCGTGCCCACCATGGGCGCCGGCTGGTGCCCGCCGGGAATGCTGGGCATCGGCATCGGCGGCACTTCAGAGAAAGCCATGCTGCTGGCCAAGCAATCCCTCATGGACCCCATCGACATTCAGGACCTGATTGCGCGCGGCGCACAGACCACCGCAGAAAAGCTGCGCCTCGAAATCTACGACAAGGTCAATCGCCTCGGCATCGGCGCGCAGGGCCTCGGCGGTCTCACCACGGTGCTCGACGTGAAGGTGCTCGATTACCCCACCCACGCCGCCAATTTGCCCGTGGCCATGATTCCCAACTGCGCCGCCACGCGCCACGCGCATTTTGTGCTCGACGGCTCCGGCCCCGTCTATCTCGATCCGCCATCGCTTGAAGATTGGCCGAAACTGACTTACGACGTCTCCGGCGCGCGCCGCGTCAACATCGACACGGTCACCCGCGACGAAGCCGCTACGTGGAAGCCCGGCGAAGTGCTGCTGCTCACCGGCAAGCTGCTCACCGGCCGCGACGCCGCCCACAAGCGCATGACCGAAATGCTCAGCCGCGGCGAGAAGCTCCCCGTCGATTTCACCGGCCGCTTTATTTACTACGTTGGCCCGGTCGACCCGGTGCGTGATGAAGTCATTGGCCCGGCCGGCCCCACCACCGCCACGCGCATGGACAAGTTCACCCGCCAGATGCTCGCTGAAACCGGCTTGCTGGGCATGGTAGGCAAAGCCGAGCGCGGTCCCGCGGCCATCGAAGCCATTCGCGAATTCGGCGCAGTCTACCTGATGGCCGTAGGCGGCGCGGCCTACCTCGTATCGAAGGCCATCGTCGGCGCGCGCCAACTGGCCTTCGAAGATCTCGGCATGGAGGGAATCTACGAGTTCAACGTGCGCGAGATGCCGGTAACCGTAGCCGTGGATGCGAAGGGAACCAGCGTCCACAACACCGGCCCCGCCGAGTGGCAAAAACGCATCGCCGGGATTCCGATACTGCAACGAAGATAGTGGTCAGTGATCGGTTGTCAGAGAACAGCGTGGGCTGATGGATCGCCGGCTACGAGTCGCCGGTGGAGGTTCTGATGAAAACTCTGTTTGTCACTCTCATTGCCGGGTTCGCGTGTTGCGGTTTGAACGCGCAAACGCAGGGTTGGCGGCCTTCGCCGGGACATAAGCAAATTCCGATTTGGCCTGGCACTGCCCCTGATCCGCAGCCTGTGAAAGGACCCGAGAAGGTAGAGACAGATCCAACGTCCCTCATCGGTGGAATGACCGTGACCGCGGTAAGCAACGTCACGCAGCCCACGATTACGGTCTATCCGGCCCAGGGAAACAACACCGGCGTCGCGGTTGTCGTTTTTCCAGGCGGGGGCTACCAGGTTTTGGCCATCGATCTCGAAGGAACCGAGGTTTGCGATTGGCTGACTGCAAAGGGAATTGCGTGTGTTCTGTTGAAATACCGCGTGACGGATACAGGGCCTTATCCGAAATCGGGCCCCTATCCGGAATCCAGCATGGCACTCGATGACGCACAGAGAGCCGTCGGGCTGGTGCGCTCGAACGCGGCGGAGTGGCACATCGATCCGCGCAAGATTGGCGTTCTGGGATTCTCGGCAGGCGGCCACCTGTCGGTGGCGATGGGCGTTCACTTTGCGAAGCGCCTGTATCGGCAAGTCGATGCCGCGGATGAGGTGAGCTGCCGTCCCGATTTTGTAGTGGCTATCTATCCGGGTCATCTTTCGTGGTCGGCGGCGGAATCGGATGCAAACCAGGGCAGCAAAAAGTATTCGTTGCCCAAACCAGATCCACTTTCAACGGCCGACAAGGATCTTGGCTTGAATCCCGATCTCCGCATCACCAGCCAGACACCGCCCACGTTTCTGCTGCAAGCCGAAGACGACCACATCGACAGCGTCTACGATTCGCTCTCCTATTACATTGCGCTCAAAAAGGCCGGCATTCCCGCCGAGATGCATTTGTATGCGCAGGGCAACCACGCGTTTGGACTGCGCCGCACGAAGCTGCCCATTACCGACTGGCCTCATCTCGTGGAGATCTGGCTGGGAACGATCGGCATGACTCCGCAGTAGGCGCTGACCCGCCGACTCGCTAACTCGCTGACCCGCTAACCCGCTGTCTTCGTCAAATACCCCATCCCGCGAATCACCCCGCGCATGAACGCGAAGCTCTCCACCACCCCCGGCATGGGATCTTTTTCGTTGATCTCGTATTCGAGATCGACAAACCCCTCGTACCGGATCGCAATCAGCGACTCAAAAATCTCGCGGATGGGCATGATGCCTTCGCCCACGGCCACCTGGCTCTCCCGGCTGTCGAAACTGAGCAGGTCCTTGGCGTGCATGTTGAAGAGGCGCGGGCCCACGTCGCGAACCGCCTGCGGCACGTTGGCGCCGGCTCGGCACGCATGGCCAATGTCGATGCAGCAGCCGATGCGCGGGTCCATATTCTTCACCACCTTCAACACGTCGTACGGCGAGGGCCAGATCTTGTCCTCCGGCCCGTGGTTGTGGATGGCGATGCGGATGTCGTACTCCTTCACAAACCGCTCGATGCGCGGCAGCGTGGCCACGGCGGGGTCGCCGGCGACTATCACCTTGACGCCCGCCCGCTTGGCGTACTCGAACTTGCCGCGGATATCATCGTCCTCATCCTTGGCGAAGGAGACGGTGCCGATGGCATGAACCTGGATGCCGCTGGCCGCGTAGTCGGCCATCGCCGCGGCCTCCGCCGTGGGATCCATGGGCAGATGATCCTTCACGTCCTTGCAGTTCAGCGCGGTCAGGTTGAGCTGCTTCATGTACCCGATCAACTGCGCGCGGGTGAAGTCGCGGAAGGTGTAACTGGCCACGCCGAGCTGGATGGGCGAAGGCTTGCCGGTGGCGGGAATGGCTTCAGCCTGAACGGGTGCGGCGGCGGCGAGGGCGGCGGAGGCTGCGGCAAGTGTAGACGATTGCAAAAAGCTGCGACGCGAAAAGTTGTTTTTCATGGCGGGAGCCATTATAGGGGTTCGCGGGCCAGCGAGTCTCAGCAGGATTGGCAAGACCGCTCAACGGTCGTTCGTGGTATCCCAGGTCCGAAAATCCGGATCTCCACCCCATGGACGAAGACCTGTCCATGGGGACCCCGGACCTGGGGCACCCAGAGCAGTGCGAAAGGAAAGGGTCGAGGCAGCTGCTGTGCGTCAAAAGCAGGCATCGAGGTCTTGGGTCGCGATCGCTGTTTATGGTCGCCGATCACTGATCACTGATCACTGACCACTGGTTACCGCTTGCCGAAGCGGTAGACAAAGCCGCTGGTGAATCCGAAGCTGTTCTGCAGCGTCGAGCCGAAGCCGGTTGCCAGATCCTCGCCGGCCAGCCGGATGCTGATCTCCGGGCTGATGTTGTACTGGCCGATAATGCTGCCCGCTGCGGAGAAGGTGTAGCCGTCCGGGTAGATTCCGAAACTGGTCGAGCCCAGGCCGTTGGTGTCGCCGGAGAAATCGCTCAGGGCCAATCCGCCCAGCACGCGTCCGGAGATGGAGTACTTGGGTTGAACGTAGAAGCGGTAGGTGGGTCCCACCATCAGGTTGTACATGCTGATCTTGGGGCGGGTATTTGCGGCGTTGGTGATTCCCGGCACGAAACCCGTGTAAGCGATGCCGTAGTAGCCGCGGGCGTCGAAGTTCACGCCGAACCGCTGGTTCATAGAGCGGGTGAGCCCGGTGTTCCATCCGTAAAATGCGGTGCGCTGCAGCGTGGGGCCGGGCGTAAAGCGCAGGAAGCCCACGCCGACGTAAGCCTCGTAGAGGTGGTCGTAAGCGTCATGGATGGCCGTGGCGCGGCGCTGCTCGCGGCGCAGCCGGATGCGGGCCTGCACGGTCATCTGCTGCGAGGTCTCGGCGGGCTGAGCGGCCTGATCCTGAGCGGCCTGGTTCTGACTGGCCTGATCCGGGCTGGCGGCCGGCGCCGGAGGGTTGCTGCTGGAGCTTTGGGCCAGAATGGCGGGCATGGCTGGAAACGTGAGCGCCAACAAAAAGGCAAGACGGCGAAAAGAGTGCATCGGTATCGGGATTCCTCCATGGGAGTGCGGAAGCACACCGCTTCAGCGAGGTCTGGTTTCGCCGCCGAAGCAGTGCTCCCCCCAATAGGTATTAAACCACCTTGGGGTTAGCCTTGTGGGCGAGCCGATGCCCGTTTGGACGCACGCCGAGGCGAATGGGTGCTTGAACCGGTCTCATAAACCATCTGCATCCACCTGCGGAGAGCATGAGCCCCGCCTTGCTGGCGGGTCTCACAGTCGGCAAAATGAGTTTGGCGGCATTGATGAGACCGGTCGTAGCTCGCGCTCAAACAATGGCTTTAAGGTCGGCCTCCAACTGCGTCTGGTCAAAGCCGCTGGGCGCGCCCTTGGCTGAAAGCCAGTCCGGGCTGAGCAGGGTGTGGGCTTCGTCGCAGTACTCTTTCCAGAAGGCCAGGGTCATCACCTGCAACTCGCCCCAGGTGATGCAGGTGAATCCTTTGTCGTCGTATTTGGGAACGAAGACGCAGTGGCCCGACCAGCTTCCCGGCTTGGCATTGGCGCCGCCGTTGGGCACCACGTCCCAAACCGCCTGGTTCTGCGCCGTCATGGGCAGGTTCAGCCCGATATACACGCCGCCGAAGATAGCAATGGACTGGCGTATCTCCTCCAGCCGGGTGATTTTGGGGTCGGCAAAGGCCAGCAGCGAGTTGCCCGCGAAGCCCGACTTCTGCCAGTCGTTCAGCACGTCCAGTTCGATACCTCCCGAGCCTTCGCCGCTGCCGGGCACGTAGCCGTCCCACTGCTCGTAGTAGCTCAGGATGGTGGGGTCCGGCACGGTGACCGTGGAGCCGGTATTGGCCGTGAATACCTGGATGGCGTGGCCTACGCCGGCAATGGTGCAGCAGCCGAGCGTGTCGTTGAGCATCATGCCCCAAGAAGTGATGCCCTTGGTCCAATCCACCGCGGCAGGCGGAGGCGGCAGGGCGGAGGTGAGGTAGTTGCCCAGCGACAGGGTGCGGCTGTCGGTCTTGATGGCCTTCCGGCCGGTCTTAATTTTGCTGTGATCTACCATGGGGATTTCCTTTCGCTCGGGGGGATTGCCGCGCAGGCGCGCGGACAGGTGAAGCGGAAGCTATGCGCCAACAATTTCAAACCGGAACCGGCCTTGTCCAGTGAAATGTCCAGTTGGCAGAGTCCTAATATGGCGTTCCTTTGCAAGGGAACGGCTTTACGGCCTGCGGAAAAACGATGCTTTGTAAAAGGGCACGACTTTAGTCGGGCCGCAAAAACTTCAAAAGAAGAGGCGGGCTTCAGCCCCTGCGGGAACCCTCACTTCAAACCAGGGCATTACCAGTCCGGTGAATTTGTCTCATCCTTCGGGAAAGAGCCAATCGCAAGGAGCGAACCGCCCTATAGTGGTATAGGGTGGTTGCACCGGGAGGTTGAGGGAAGATGGGCAAGTATTTGCTGGGCATCATTCTGGGCGTTATTCTTGTTCCCGCATCGGTGATGCTGTGGCTGAAATATGGCAAGCCGCCAGTCGCGGTCGCCGATCCGCCGCTGCCCGAGGAGCGCCTGATTACCCAGGTTCCGCTGCAGGCGCGCATTGACCGCGAGATGCCCCCGGTTGCGCCCATCGCGGACATTGAGGACAATCTGGTGGCCGGGGCGCAGATTTATCGCGATGAGTGCGCTGACTGCCACGGTTATCACGGCAAGCCGTCGCGGTTTGGCCCGAATATGTATCCCGCCGCGCCGCCCTTGTGGGAGAAGCACGCCACCAGCGACGTAGTTGGCGTCAGCGACGACCCTGTGGGGGAGACATATTGGAAAATTGACAACGGAATCCGACTGACCGGAATGCCGTCGTTTCAAAGCACACTGACCCCAACCCAGATGTGGCAGGTGTCCCTGCTGCTCGCCGATGCCAACAAGCCGCTGCCGCCTGCGGCGCTCAGTTTTCTGCGCGGGCCGGCATCCCCGCCGCAATCCCCGGCCGGAAGCAAGGCAACTGCGAAGCCGTGAGTCCGCCGCGTAACCTGCCTGCTGTGTTGAGCCGAAGGCGGAGAGAGGGAATTGTGAACCATGAGCGTGCTTGATATGCTGCGCAAGGGCTTCGGCTACATGCTGATGAGCATGGGGGTGTCGAGTCCGTCGAAAAAACCAAAACCGGAGAAGCCTGCGCCGAAAGAGAATTCCAGCCGCTAAGACGCATTCCGCGCGGCCGGATACCGCACCTCGCCTGCCCCCCGATTCTCTTCCCCGTACAATGAAGGAGGAAGCCCGATCCCTGACCGATGGCGGACGACGAGAAAAACCAGCCCCGCAAACCCGGCCCGCAGGAGCCGGCCCGCAAGCCTGACGAAGATCCGGTAGGCAAGGTCTACGATTCGCGGCTGATGCGCCGGCTCGCCCGCTATGTGCGTCCCTACTGGCTACAGGCGGTCGTCTCATCGATTGCCGTTACGCTCAAGTCCATCTGCGACGTGGCCGGACCGATCTTTTTCATGGTGGCCATCGATCGTTACCTCGCTCCCACCATTGGAAGCGTAGATGCATCCAGGGCGCTAGCCCATTGGCTGGCCAACACCAGTCCGCTCGGCCGCATGCTGCCGCCAAACCCCGTGCAGGGCATTACGCGGCTGGCTCTCATTTATCTCGTAACTCTGCTCACGGCCTACCTCCTTCAGTTTGTCCAGGTTTACCTGATGCAGTGGACCGGACAGAAAATCATGTTCGATCTGCGCCGCGACATCTTCCGCCACATGCAGAGCCTGCACGTTGGGTTCTTTGACATGCATCCGGTCGGTCGCCTGGTAACCCGCCTGACCTCGGACGTAGACGCCATCAACGACATGTTTACCGACGGCGTTCTGGCCATCGTGAACGATTTCTTCACCCTGTCGATCATGGCCGTGGTGATGCTGGCCATCAAATGGTGGCTGGCGTTGCTGGCCTTTGCCGTTCTGCCGCTCATCCTCATCGTCACTCGCATCTTCCGCGACCATGTGCGCGAGAGCTACCGGCGGGTGCGCGCGGCCATCGCCCGCATCAACAGCTTCACCCAGGAGCACATCTCGGGCATGAGCGTGGTGCAGCTCTTCAACCGCGAAGAGCGCGCCTACAAGGACTTCTCGAAGGTCAACGAGCAGCACATGATCGCCTTCAAAGACACCATCTTTGCCTACGCGCTTTATTACCCGGCGGTGGAGATTCTGTCGTCGGTGGCCATTGCGCTGGTGGTGTGGCGGGGCGGATTCAGCGTGCTGGCTCAGGGTACGGTCACCATCGGCGTGCTGGCCATGTTCATCCAGTTCTCGCAGCGATTCTGGCGTCCCATCCAGGATTTGAGCGACAAATACAACATCCTGCAGGCCGCAATGGCCGCCTGCGAACGGATTTTCAAGCTGATGGATACCGCGCCGGAGATCGTGAGCCCCGCGAACCCTGTGGCCGGCGATGGTTCCAATCGAATTGAATTCGACCACGTGTGGTTCACCTATCAAAAGCTGACCGATGAGCAGAAGGCTTCGATCCAGGCGGCAATCGATGGCGCGCGGCTTCAAGGGACTCAACCAAAACTCGAAACGGCGGAGCCGGGCATCGAGTGGATTCTCAAGGATGTCTCCTTCACCATCGAGCCGGGGCAGACGGTGGCCATTGTGGGCCACACCGGCGCGGGCAAGACGACTCTGACCAGCCTGATGATGCGTTTCTACGACGTGACCGCGGGCCGCATCCTGCTCGACGGGGTCGATCTGCGCGAACAGAATCTGACGGCGCTCCGGCAGCACTTCGCCGTGGTGCTCCAGGATCCGTTTCTGTTCAGCGGCACGCTGGCTGAAAACATCCGTCTGGGCAACAATGAGATCGGCGAGGAGATCATGCGCCAGGCCGCGCGCGACGTCAATGTGCTGGATTTCATCGAGAGCCTGCCCGGAGGCTTCGACGAGCCAGTGCGGGAGCGCGGCAATTCGCTCTCCACGGGGCAGAAGCAGCTCATCAACTTTGCGCGCGCGCTGGCCTACAATCCGCGCATCCTCATTCTCGACGAAGCCACATCGAGCGTGGACACGGACACGGAATTGCGCATTCGCGGCGCGCTCGAACGGATGGTCGAGGGCAGGACCAGCGTGCTGATCGCCCACCGGCTCTCGACCGTGCAGCGCGCGGAGACGATTCTGGTGATGCACAAGGGCCAGTTGCGCGAGATGGGTTCGCACCAGGAACTGCTCGCCAGCCGCGGCCTTTACTGGAAGCTCTACCAGTTGCAGTACAAGGACCAGGAGAACGGCTTCCTTGCGCCGGCTTCGCCCGAGCCTTCCGCCGCGCAGGCACTTTGAATAGAAAGGGAACAGGGAACAGGGAACAGGAAACAGGAACGAAAACCGGTTGCATAAATGAGGGTTTGAAAGGGCATGGCGTTACAGCTTGCGGAAAAATGATGCTTTGTAACAAGGGCACGGCTTTAGCCGGGCCGCAAATGACGCAAAAATGAATGTGGGCTTTAGCCCCTGCGGTATGCTTCGGGCACTCCACCTCGGAATATGATGTAAATTCAGGAACTTTTTTAAGCACCCCCGGCCAAGACTTGACTCCCCAGAAGATTCACAACCAGGCGCAGGAACCAATGAACGAAAACACGACAAGAAAAGTCGAGCTGTTTGACACCAGTCTCCGCGACGGGATGCAGCAGCCCAACCTCGAGATCTCAGTGCCCAACGCAGTCATGCTGCTGGAGCGGATGGCGGCCTTTGGCGTGAAGTATGCCGAGATTGGATTTGCGGGCGCAAACCAGTTTGTCAGCGATCTGACTGCCGCGCTCGCTCCGGTGAATACGGGCGCGATGAAGCTGGCCTTGTTCGGCAGAACGCGCGGGCGCGGAGCCAAGGTGGAAGAGTGGCCCGACGTGCAATTCATCGTCAGCCGCAAGGCGCGCGTGCCGGTGGCCGTGGTGGTGGTCAAGTCGCGGCTGCTGGATGTGGAACTGTCGCTCGAAACCACGCCTGAAGAGAATCTGCTCATGGCCTGGGAGACAATTGAGTGCCTGCAGCAGCACGGGCTCGAGGTTCTCGTCGATCTGGAGCACGCCATGGACGCCAACTGCGGCCGGCGCGAAAACGGCAACCCCTGCGATGCGGAATTCGCCCGGCGCAGCCTCGATTACTTCCGGCAGATGACGGAACAGTGCGTGCGCCAGCAGGTGAGCCGCATTGTTGTCTGCGACACCACCGGCGGCGCCAACCCCGAAGAAGTAACGCACGTGATCGCCGGCCTGGTGCGCGATTTTCCTGCGGCGCAGTTCGGATTTCATGGCCACACCGACCGCGGGCTGGGAGTTGCCAACACCCGCGCGGCGATTCTGGCCGGCGCAATGCAGGTGCAGGGCACCCTGCTGGGAACCGGCGAGCGCTGCGGCAACGTGAACCTGACCACCGTGATCGGTAGTATGCAACTGCGCGGCGAAGCGGAGTTTGTCGCGCCCGAATCGCTCAGCGGGCTCACCAGCCTCGCGCATTCGGCCTATGGCGCGTTCGGTCTTGAGCCGCCGCACGGCGCGCCCATCGTGGGGCCTGGCGCATTCGGCACCTGGGCCGGCATGCACGGCTCGAGCGAGCGCAAAAACCCCGGCGCGTATCTGTGGTGCGATCCGGCGCGCGTCGGCGCCAATCCAACCATCGGCGTAAACGCGCAGTCGGGCCGCGCCAACATCATCTTGCTCTCCCAGGCGCTGGGCGTCACGCTCGACTCCGCCCAGGCCCAGGTGCTGATGGACGCCAACGGTTCCATGATTGAAGGCGGCGGCTTCACGGCCAGCGAGATTTCCTTCCGCCTGGCCTGCATGAAGGTGCTGGGCACGCTGCGCAATTGGTTCAGCGTAAGAAGCTGGCGGGTCTTCGACGAGTCGGACGAGATCGGCAACCGCTTTGTGCAGGCGTTCATGACTTTATCGATGGGCGAATCGACAGTGGCCACCACGCGCGCCGAGGGCGCCGGACCGGTAGACGCGCTCACCAAGGCCATGCGCAAGGAACTCGAAAAATCGTATCCGGCGCTGGCCGAGATGCGGCTGGGCACATTCACGGTGGCCGCGCTTGACGTGTCGGCGCATGATTCGGCCGCTCACGTGCGCGTCACGGTGAGCTTCCACGCCGACGGCTACGAGCCGTGGATCACCGCCGGCGTCAGCAGCGACTTGAACCAGGCCGCGCTCATGGCCATTGTGGATGGATTTCATTACTGGCTGCTGACCAAGGCCGAAGAAGAATCTCACGCGTCGGAATCGCGACCTGCTGCGCCCAATTCGCTCGCGGTTTAAGTCTTCGCGGGCGCCGCGTGTTGGGGTACGGGCAATTAACCTCGGAGGCTCAGCAATTTCAATCCCTCCACCGCACGATTTACTCTGCTCTCCCGCTGTATTCGAGTCCCTATGAGCGCATCCGGTATCGTGAACGCTGAAGCTCTTCCGCCCGCGCCTTCCGACGCCAGCCGGCGGCTGTTGCCGTGGCTGGTTGCGGTTGCGTTCTTCATGGAGTCGCTGGACACCACGATTCTGAATACCGCCGTGCCCACCATCTCCGAAGCCCTGCACGTGGCGCCGTTGAGCATGAAGGCCGTGCTGGCCAGTTACACCCTCAGCCTGGCGGTGTTCATTCCCATCAGCGGCTGGATGGCCGACCGCTTCGGAACGCGGCTGGTGTTTTCCTCAGCCATCGGCCTGTTCACGCTCGGCTCGCTGCTGTGCGGAATCTCAGGCAACATTCATCTGCTGGTGGCCTGCCGCGTGATCCAGGGCATGGGCGGCGCCATGATGGTGCCCGTGGGCCGGCTCACCCTGGTGCGCAGCTTTGCCAAATCGGACTTGATCCGCATCATGAGCTTCGTCGCCATTCCGGCGTTGATCGCGCCCATGCTCGGGCCCATCGCCGGCGGCCTCATCGTCGGATACTTTCACTGGCGCGTGATCTTCTTTCTCAACATTCCCATCGGCATTGTGGGATTGATCATGGTCCACATTCATCTGCCCGATTATCGCGAAGAGACGGTGCATCCGCTAGACATCGTCGGCCTGATTTTATTCGGTTCAGGGATTGCCCTGCTCTCGTTCGTGCTGGAGATCTTCGGCGAAAACACGCTCAGCGCGCGCGAAGCAATCAGCATGCTGGTGCTCTCGTTTGCCCTGCTGCTGGGCTACTGGCTTCATGCGCGGGGACTCGAGTTTCCGCTGCTCGAGCTCAGGCTGTTCAGCATTCGCACCTTTCGCTCTTCGGTAAACGGAGGACTGTTCACCCGCCTGGGCATCGGGGGCGTGCCGTTTCTGCTGCCGCTGCTTTATCAAACCGGCCTCGGCTTCACGCCCATCCAGTCGGGGCTGCTCATCATGCCCCAGGCCATTGCCGCCATGAGCATGAAGGCAGTCATGCGGCAGTTGCTGGCGGCCATCGGCTACCGCGGCGTACTGATCTCCAACACCCTCATCATCGGCGTGCTGCTGGCGCTGTTCACGGCCATCGGCGCGCACACCCCGGTGTGGGTCATCGTGCTGCTCGCGTTTTTCTTCGGCGGGTTCACCTCGCTGCAGTTCACCAGCATGAATACCCTGGTCTACGCCGACATCGCCGAGCAGGATACCTCGATGGCCAGCTCCATTGCCAGCACCATGCAGCAGATGGCGCTCAGCTTCGGCGTTGCCGTGGCCGGCATGACCACCGCGTTCTTCATCCCCGGAAATGCGTATACCGATCCGGCCGAGATGATCCGCGGCATTCACAAGGCGTTCTGGGTGCTGGCCGTGTTGACCGTGGCGTCCACCGTCGTGTTTTCAGGCCTGAAGCGCGACGATGGCCACGCCGTGAGCCAGCAGAAGATTCTGCACCCGGATGGATGAGCGGACCCTCCCCGCTCCCCCACTCGGCAAGCTCCCGACAGTTCTCCGGCAATTCTCACGGTCCCAAGAGGTGTGATTTAGCTCACAGCACAAAGGGAATTGCCCCCTGAGACTGGGGTAACGACCCAGCGAGAATGTGCTTCATCCGGCCGGCGCGCCGGTGCACTTGAGGGACTGCTTTTTCCCGCCTGACCTGTACAACCGGTCTCATAAATGCCGCCGGACTCATTTTGCCGACTTTGAAACCCGCCAACAAGGCGGGGTTCATGCTCTTCGCAGGCCGATGCGGATGGTTTATGAGACCGGTTCTAGCAATCGACTCCATGAGGAGATCGCCGGGGGGAAAACGCCATGTTCACTGCTATTCTCGACCTCGCTCCAAATCGCCCCGCATCCCGCCAGGAGCTGGAAAGGCAAGAGAATCTGGTTGCCGCCACCGAAGAACTGGCCGGCCTGCAGCTCTCCATCCTGATTGCGGCCAAATGTGCGGCATCAGGCAGCCTGGCGGCAGGGGATCGCGCCCACCTGCGCGCCGAACGGGCCCACCTGCGCACGCTCTTTTCCGTCAAGATCGACCAGATCGCCATGACCTTCGGCGTCCAGAACGCCATGGACGCGCAGGCCGAGGTGGAACGCAACGTCACCATCCCCAAGCCCACCAAGCCGCCCGCCAGGCCGGCTCAATACCAGCGCCATTACTTTTGAAGCGGTGTTCGCCGCCCGCGATATTCCGTTGCGGTGTCCGCCACACAGATGGTCGTTTATTTTTTGAAAGGGCACGACTTTAGTCGCCATTGAAAACACGTAAGTTATTGACTCTTCAATGGGCAAAATGAGCA